>Ga0302279_10000060_pt1 | contig 147475 bp, 122 predicted proteins | sample III_Bog_N3_3_FD_194541 | JGI IMG/M metagenome (GOLD analysis project Ga0302279, IMG submission 194541) | Peat permafrost microbial communities from Stordalen Mire near Abisko, Sweden - III_Bog_N3_3 | ecosystem: Environmental > Terrestrial > Soil > Wetlands > Peat | place: Sweden: Abisko... | reverse complement strand
GAAGGACCCCTCATTTTCGGACGGCCGCTGTCGGAAAGCATCGCTGCCACCGATCGATAGGGGGAGCCGCTCCCGGAAACGATCGCTGCCACCGATCGAAAGGGAGAGCCGCTCCCGGAAACGATCGCTGCCACCGATCGAAAGGGAGAGCCGCTCCCGGAAACGATCGCTGCCACCGATCGATAGGGGGAGCGGCTCCCGGAAACGATCGCTGCCACCGATCGATACGGGGAGCCGCTCCCGGAAACGATCGCTGCCACCGATCGATAGGGGGAGCCGCTCCCGGAGACGATCGCTGCCACCGATCGATACGGGGAGCCGCTCTCCGAAGGCATCGCTGCCACCGATCGAAAGGGGGAGCGTCTCCCACCCCCCCTTGCGGCGCAGACTGGAACGCGTCACGGTTCGCCACATCGTGGTGCTTCGAGGAGGATATATGCTTCGCATGCGACAGGGTACGTGGGCTCTCTTGGTTCTTGCCGGCGGCGCAGCGGCCTGCAGCAGCAGCTCGAACTCTCCGACGGCGGACGCAGGCACGGACGCGCCCCACACCAGCGACGCAGGCAAGGACGCGCCCCACAGCAGCGACGCGCCCCACAGCGGCGACACCGGCGCGGATGTCAGGCAGCCCGGCCACGACGCCACCCCGGACTCGACGTCGGACTCGAAGGGGGACGTCAGCAGCGGCCCGCCGAGCGCCCACTTCGACCTGTCGAGCAACGCCATCCCCAACCTGATGGACGTGCCCTTCCCGAGCGACCTTTACCTCACCTCGGGCGGCACCATCCTCGACCCGATCCCGGGCGCGGCGAACGTCATCTCGCTCCACGACACCTTCGTCACCCACGAGCTCGGCAAGCTCAACGGCTTCTCGCGCGTGGCGCAGTCTCTCTTCTGGGTCGACGACCCCGGCGCAAAGGGGGGCATCGCGGTCATCGACCCGACCACGCTCCCCGTGAACGAGGCCGCGTGCGTCGCGGACGCCAGCTCGGTGTTCCTCCTCGACCTCTCGGCCACCGGCGCCGCCGCGCGCATCCCCTGCCGCGCCGCGTTTCACGATGACCTCGCGCTCGGAACGGGCGGCTACCGGCCGGTCATCGCCGCGGGACCGGGGCGGGGCGTCGTGCTCGAGGAAGGGCACCAGTACGCGACGGTCCTCACGAGCCGCGTGAAGACCACGGGCGGCAAGAACCTCGGCGCTTCTGCCGACTTCACGGCGCTCTCGGGGCCGACGACCAAGAGCTCCGTCTACTCCACGGCGCTGAAGACCGCAGAGACGCTGCTCGGGTCCGCCCTCGGGACGGACACGATCGTCGACCTCGCGCTCTTCACGACCAACTCGGAGTCGAAGGTCCTCCTGAAGATGCGGACGAACCTCGCGAGCGTCCCGGTGCCGCCGTTGAAGTGGGACTCGGCATCGATGGCGCCGATGGGCGCGACCAAGTTCATCGCCACCGCGTCCGAGGCGGTGCCAGGCACGCTCCCGACGGGCTGGACAGCGACGCTCGACGCGCTGCTCGGCAAGGTCACGGCACCGGTGCTCGCGGACGGCGCGGACGACCCGAACGTCGATCTGCCCGTACGCGCGCACAACAAGCTCGCCGCGATCGGGACCGCGGTGTTCCAGGCGCAGAACTACCTCTCGCCCTCCATGGGCTACTCGGTGCTCGACGGCGCCACGTTCTCGTTCGACGCGAACGGCAACGTCGTCCCGAACGCGACGAACCCGACCGTCCCCATCTGGGTGACCTTCTTCATCCCCAACACCCCGATGCCAGCCACGGGCTACCCGGTCGTCATCGTGCAACATGGCCTCGGTGAGTCGCGCGCCGTCGAGCCGTTCAACCTCGCCAACACGTTCGCCAACGCGGGCTGGATGGTCGCGGCGATCGACAGCGTGACGTTCGGCGCGAGGGCCGCCGAGGCCCAGTTCCAGGTCGACAAGGTGAACACCTTCGCCGGCGGTGGCGGCGGATACGCCGGCCCCGACGGTCTCGCCGACGGCGTCGGCAACCCACCCGAGACGAACGGCCTCAACGACCTCTTCGGGGAGCTCACGGACCTCGGCGCCATCCGCGACCAGTTCCGCGAGGCCGAGATCGACACCTCGCAGCTCGCCCTCCTGCTCGCGTCGAACCCTGACCTCTCGCCGCTCAAGACGGGGTCGACCGCTCCGATGATCGACGCGACGAGGATCGCCTACGTCGGCAACTCGCTCGGCGCGATGCAGGGGACCGCCGCAGCAGCCATCGAGCCGCTCATCAAGAGCTGGGTCCTCAACGTGGCGGGCGGAGGGCTCCTCATCGAGCTCGCCGATCACTCGCCCAAGGTCGCGGGCGAGCTCGCGTTCGCGGGTCTCAACTTCGGCGCGGGGTCGGATCAGCTCACGGAGTCGCACCCGCTCATCAACTTGATCCAGACGGCGGTCGATCCGGGCGACCCCATCACCTATGCCCCGTACGTCGTCCTGAACCCGGCGACGGTGGCCGGCGCGGTGCTCTCTCCGAAGAACGTCCTGCAGATCTCGGTCGTGTACGACGAGTTCGTGCCGAACGAGGCGAACGAGGCGCTCGCGCGAGCGATGGGCATCCACCTGGCGAGCCCGAACGTAGGGACGAACTCGGGCGTCTCGACGATCGCCATGGTGAAGGATCCGACGACCATTCCTGACCGGCTCACGCTGCTGGACCAGAGCCCCGACGACGCCGGGCTCATCCACGACACCCCGATCCCGGGGACGACGGCCGTGCTGGTGCAGACGATGCCTGGCATTCACGGCGGGAACCTCCAGGAAGGGCTGGCGGAGCACACCTACGCGATCCCCTACAACCAGTTCTCGACGGGCACCCCCTTCGTCATGCTCGGGACGGGCTCTGCGGCGGCTGATCCCCCCTTCTCGATCACCTGCTCCTACGTGCAACAGCAGGCGATGGCCGTTCGCTTCCTCACGGACGCGTTCGCGGGCAAGGTTCCGAACGTCACAGGCTTCCTGCCGGCTGTCCGCGACTTCGACGGCGACGGATTTGCAGACGCCATCGACGCGGACCCGAATAACCCGAACATCCACTGATCTCTAGCGCTCGGCTCCTGGCCAGCGGCGGAGGCGCGCCTCCGGTGCTACCCTGACGTGCGGCGCGAGGTTGGCGTCGCGTTCGCATCGAGGACGGCAATGCAGGAGCCACGAGCCACCACCCCGAGACCTGCTCCTCCGCGGCAGCATGGGGCTGGTTCGTTGAAGCTCCCGCTCGAGGCGGAGACGGCACGGCCGCCGAAGGTGGCGTGGCCGATCCCCCTGGCCGTGACGGTCGGGGGGCTCTTGCTCGCATGGGCTGATCCGGCTCGACGTGCCCCGTGGCTCGGCATCGCGAGCGTTGCGCTCGGCATCCTGTCGTACCTGCTGTTCACCGCGGGGCGCGGAGACCATGTCGTCAAGGCCTGGCTGGTGGTCGACGACGACGAGATCTCTCGCGTGCAGTCGTCGACCCGCGCGGAAGGTCGAGGGCGGACGTCGCTCGCGCGCTGGGACGCCCCGTTCGGGCTCTCCATTCTCGCCAACGCTGCACGAAGCCGCGTTCTCTTCGCGTTCACGACACCGGCTGCAATTCGCTTCCTGCGACTCCGCGTCGACACGGCGAGGGACGCGGACGTCGCCCGCGATCTCCTCGACCGGGCCATCACCGTGGGGGACGTCGAGCTGGAGCTGGCCACGGCCGGCGCGCGGGAGGCACAGCTCGGAGCCGCCGCGGCGCGTACGTTCGTCGAGGAGCTCGACCGTCGAGATCCCCACGCACGTTCGCGCCTCTACCTGTCCGACGCCCGAGGCACCGCCATCGCGGTCGAGCCGGATCGGTTGACGATCGGAGAGCGCACGTTCGACCTCGCGTCCCCGGTCGAGTGGAGGATCTTCACGTTTCAGGAGACCGAGGTGGTGGACCGACTCGCCGCAGCGCTCTACCAGGCGACGGCGATCCGTCAGGGAGCGACCGAGGTCGTGCTCGTGTGCCGCGCAGGGGCCGAAGCCGCCGCCTGGAGTACGAGACGCTCCGACGTCCCTCCGGCGAAGGAGGCGCGCGTCGCCATCGACGGCCTCTTCATGACACCTCTACGTGCGGTGCTCGAGCACGTGCCGCGCGTGTCGCGGCCAGGCGCCCCGTCGTCGCGCCTTCACCGCTCAGTGTGACGCCGGAGCGGACGGCTGCGCGTTCACACCGGGAACGAGACCGCTCCGTGCCATCAACGCGATGCCGATCACCAGCAGCGCGATCACGGCGCCCATCGCGAACACGAGCATGGTCATCGGAGCCGGGGACGATGGCGCGGCCGCAGGCGACGGGCTGGCGACCTCGGGGGTAGCGGTGCTTGGCGGGAGCGGCGCAAACACAGATTCGTAACTCTCGGTTTCCGCAGCGACGCTCGAACCGGCCGGCGAGGCGACGGCCTCGACACGAGGTGCGTTGATCGGCAGCGAGGCGATCGGCGGCGCCGGTGAATCGGCATCCCAGTTCTCGAGGCGGGGTCCCGAAGACGGAGGCGTCGGCGCTGGGGGTGGCGGCGCTTCGGGCGACGGTCTCGCCACCGAGGCGCTCGACGCCGGGCGGACCGCCAGAGGAGCCGCTACCGCAGCGCGAGGAGCCGTGGGTGCGCCCGCGCCAGGGCGCGGGGCGGTCGAGGCAGCGGGGGCGGCCGCCGCGCGCGCCGGGAGCCCGGCGGCAGGTCGCGGGCGGTTGGACACCGGCTCTTCGTCGACGAAGATCGGGACGTTGGCCTCCTTGCCAGCCCCCTTCGACGGCGCCTCGTCACGGAGCGCGCGGAGCATCTCCATCGCCTCGGGCGGCAGCCCACCGACCTGCGTCTTTGCCTCGTAGATGTCCGCCTCGCCCGCCGGGGGCGGGACGGTCGTCGCGTTGTGCTTCTCGCCGTCTTCGGCTTCGTCGTCACGCATCTCTTGCGTTCCAGGATCCCGGGGACCGCATTTCACCCGGAAGAGTACACGAAATCCATAAACCTGCGGGCGGGGCGGGGCGTGCGCTCGTGATAGAAGAGCGCGCGTCATGCCGAGCCGCTTCTACATCACGACACCGATCTACTACGTGAACGACATCCCTCACCTGGGTCATGCGTACACGACGGTCGCGGCGGACGCGCTGCGGCGCTACCACCTGCTCCGCGGCCACGAGTCGCGGATGCTGACGGGGACCGACGAGCACGGGCTCAAGATCGAGCGTGCCGCGGCGGATGCGGGGAAGAGCCCGCAGGCCTTCGTCGACGAGATGAGCGGGCGGTTCCGCGCCGCATGGCCGCAGCTGTCGGTCGAGGCCGACGACTTCATCCGAACGACGGAGCCTCGCCACATCTCGCTCGTGCAGGAGATCTGGCGACGGGTCGAGGCGAACGGCGACCTCTTCCTCGGCTCTTACGAGGACTGGTACTGCGTGGGCTGCGAGAGCTTCAAGACCGAGAAGGATCTCTTGCCCGGCAACCTCTGCCCGCTCCACCAGAAGCCGGTCGAGAAGATCCGCGAGGAGACCTACTTCTTCCGGCTCGCGAAGTACCAGGAGCGACTGCTCGCCCTCTACCGAGCACGGCCCGACTTCATCCAGCCGGAAAGCCGGCGGAACGAGGTGCTGAGCTTCGTCGAGAGCGGCTTGCTCGACCTGTCCGTCTCGCGCACCAGCTTCCGGTGGGGCGTCCCCGTGCCAGGCAACCCGGCGCACGTGATGTATGTCTGGTTCGACGCGCTCGCGAACTACTGGACTGCGCTGGGCGACGCGAGCGACCCGTTGCGGCGCTTCTGGCCCGCGAAGGGGAACGGCGCACGTGCCGTCCACCTCGTCGGAAAAGACATCCTTCGCTTCCACGCCGTCTACTGGCCGGCGTTCCTGCTGGCAGCTGGCTTCACGGAGGACGAGCTGCCGAGCCAGGTCTTCGCGCACGGCTTCCTGACGATCGACGGGCACAAGATGAGCAAATCGCTGAGGAACGCGGTCGACCCGCTGCGCCTCGCGCGAGAGCTCGGCCCTGACGTGCTCCGCTATCAGCTGCTCCGCGCCATCTCGTTCGGGCAGGACGGCGACTTCGACCACAAGAGCCTGGTCACTCGCTACAACGCCGACCTCTCGAACACCCTCGGCAACCTGCTCCAGCGCACGCTCGGCCTCACGACCAAGCTCACGGAGGGGCGCGCTCCGTCCGCGACGACCGACCTCGACGCCGATCTCGTCGGGCCCGCGCTCCTCGCGCTCGAGGCCGCTGTAGCCGAGCACTGGGAGACCCTGGAGATCCACCGCGCGATCGAGAGCACGTGGGCCATTGCCGCGCTCGCCAATCAGTACGTCGACCGATCGGCGCCGTGGGCCGCCGCGAAGCGCGGAGATCAGGCTCGCGTCGACGTCATCCTCGCGACGCTCCTCGAAGTGCTGGGTCGTCTGAGCGTCATGGTCGCGCCCGTGATCCCGAACAAGAGCGCAGAGATGCGAGCCCAGCTGGGCCTGCCGCCGCTGGCGACCACCGTGGGCGTCGACCTTTGGCCGCACGCGACGCGCACGCACCGCGGTGAGGCCCTCGGAGCCGCCGCCCCTCTCTTCCCCACCTATGACAAGGACGCCGAGCGCGCCCTGCTCGAGAAGCTCATGCCCCCCACCGAATCAGAAGCCGCTCCCGACCCGACCCGCACGACCCTCATCTCCGCAGCCCCCGAGGCCACGGTCGCGCCCCCGGGAGCCGCAGCAGCTCCGTCCGCCGTCACCTACGACCAGTTCAGCGCGATCGACCTGCGCGTCGGCCTCGTGATGACGTGCGAGCGCGTTCCGAAGAAGGACAAGCTCCTCCGTCTCCAGGTCGACCTCGGCGAACCCGAGCCCCGGCTCATCGTGGCTGGTCTCGCGCAGACCTTCGCCCCCGAAGCCCTGGTCGGTCGGCGGGTCGTCGTCGTCGCGAACCTCGCCCCGCGCGACTTCGGCAAGGGGCTCGTCTCCCACGGGATGATCCTCGCGACCGGTCCCAGCGACGCCCTCAAGCTCGCCACCATCGGTGACGACGTCGCTCCCGGCTCACGCCTCAAGTAGCGGGTCGCGAAGTCCACGGGAGGCCGGCGACGCGGGCGACCACCGCTTCGAAGGCGGCGCCATCGAAGGGCTTCTCGAGCACCGGTAACCCGGTCGCGTCGACGCGACGGTGCATCTCGTCGTCCACCGTCCCGTAGCTCCCGCCCGTCGTGAACACGAAGCGCGAGGCCTGCTCCGGCGAGCGCGTGAGGACCTCTTCGTAGATCTGCGAGCCGGACTGGTCGGGCATCCGGAGGTCGCAGACGATCACGTCGTACGAGTGGAGGCTCAGCTGCGCGAGGGCGTCACGCGCGGTCGCGGCCGTGTCGACGTCGTACAGGTCGGACAGCTGACGCGCGAGCGCCCGCACCAGGGCGCGCTCGTCGTCGATCACCAGCACGCGCGGCAACGTGTCGTGGGTGACCAGGTGCGAGCGCGAGGCAAGCACCTCTCGCTCCTTTGGCGGCACGCTCGTGGAAGCCTCCGCCACGTCGTCGCCAGGAACCATCGGGCCGAGCGGGAGGAGCACCTCGAACCTCGTCCCTCGCATCACCTCGCTCTCGACCCGGATCTCCCCGCCGACCCGACGTACGAGGTCGTACGCGATCGCGAGGCCGAGCCCCGTCCCCGCCCCCGTCGCCTCCGTCTTGAAGAACGGATCGAAGATCCGCGGGAGTACGCGCTCATCGATGCCGATGCCCGTGTCCTCCACCGACACCAGGATGGAGTCGCCCCGCACTTCGGTCTCGACCCAGATGACATGCTCGGGTTCGGCAGCAGCGCCCTGACTCCGGTCCGCGCGCGCGCGCCGCGACTCGATGGCCTGCGCGGCGTTCATCAGCAGGTTCACGAACGCATGCCCGAGGTTGACGAAGGCGCCCGGCGCGATAGGCAGCGGCCCGAAGACCACCTCCAGCTTCGCGTGCTTCTTCAGCTCGCTCGACGTGAGCGCGAGCGCCGTCTGCAGGATGCGGTTCACGTCCACCGGGCACGACACCGAGGTCTCGCCGATGCGCGTGAAGAGCTTCAGCTCACCGACGATGTCGGCGATGCGACGCGCGGACTCCCCCACCTCGTCGACGACATCCAGGAGGCGCGCCTTCGCCGCCTCGCCGTCCGTGTCGCCGTCGGGTACGTGCATCGCGTCTCGTACGAGCTTGCCCATCTGCGCCGCCGCGAGGCTGATGAACGCGACCGGGTTGTTGATCTCGTGCGCGACCCCGCCGGCGAGCGCGCCCAGGGCAGAGAGGCGATCGGCGCGCATCAGCTCCTTGCGCGCCTCGATCTCGGTGGAGATGTCGTAGGCGATGACCTCGATCGCCTGGACCGCCCGGGCCGCGTCGAGGACAGGATAGACGCACTCGCGGAGGGTCAGGACGCGGCCGTCCGCGTGACGGTACCGGCGATCCTCCCAGGCGGAGTGCTTGCCCAGGGACGCGCGTGCTTTCGCGGCCCGGCTTGCGTCCCGCTCCATCTCGTCGGCGAGCGCGCGCTCGATGCCGAGCGAGTTGAGCGCTTCGGACGGGCGGATGCCGAGGACACGCTGGACGGCGCCATTCACGAAAGTGAGCGCGCCGCCGGCAGCGTCGTACCGCGCCACGATCAGCGGGAGGTTGTCGACGAGCTGTCGCTTCTCGGCCTCGAGCGCGACGACTCGCTCGAAGTCGTCCGCCGCCCGGAGCGCGACCGAGATCGTGTCGACGACGGGCTGCCAGGTCGCCCGTGCGTGCGCACCGAACGTGTCGCCGTCGTGACCGATCAGCAGCAGCGCCCCGAGCCGCCTGCGCGCGTATGTCAGCGGGGCGAAGAGCGCGGCGCGCGTGAGCGGAGTGCCGTCCTCCGCGAGCAGCGCGGTACACGCATCGGTCGAGCCGATCTCGTGGGACAGAGCGAACAGAGCGCCGCCGAGCAACGCCGAGAGGTCGCGGCTGACGATTCGCTCGAGCCGCGCGCGTGACGCCGGACTTGCGCCGTGCGCGGCGACGAGCCGGAAGACTCCCTCGTCGACGCGGAACGCACACAGCGCTCCGAGCTCGAAGCGCACGAAGCAGAGGTCGACCGCGCGCGCCAGCGCCGTGTCGGCGCGGAGGTCGCTCGCCAGAACCTCACCGAGAGCGCGGAGGAACGCGAGCTCCTCTATCCGGGCATCCGTGCGAGCGCTCTCCACGCTCATCGCACGCCAGCTTCGACCCTCCCGCGCAGGAGCGGGGGGAGCGCGGACGCTGGCAGGGCGTCCGCGCCAATCTGGAAGGCCCGTCGCACGCGGGCGATCGCGTCCTCGGCGTGCGCGGCGTCCCTCGCCTGCACTTCGGCGAGGAGCGTGCCCGGCGAGACGCGTGCGCCGGGCTTCACGCGCACCATGATACCCACCGTCGGGTCCACCGCCTGATCGGCTCGCGCGCGCCCCGCACCGAGGGCGACTGCGGCGAGGCCGATCTCGAGCGGGTCGACGGCGCGCACGACCCCCGAAAGCTCCGCGACCACCGGAAAGCTCGTCGCCACGGTGAGCCGATCCGGCTCCGCGACGACCCTCGCATCCCCTCCCTGCGCCGCGATCATCCGCTCCATCACCCGACGCGCCCCGCCGTCGGCGATCGTCGCCAGCAGGAGCTCCCGCGCCGCCGCACGCTCGGTCACGCGGCCGGCGAGGAGCAGCATCTCCTCGGCGAGCAGGAGCGTGCACTCGCGGACGTCGTCCGGCCCCTGCCCATGCAGGATCTCGAGCGCCTCCCGGGTCTCGTTGGCGTTCCCCACGGCCACACCGAGCGGCGCGCTCATGTCCGTGAGGAGCGCGACCACCTTCTTGCCTGCGTGCGTCCCGGTGTCGACGAGCGCCTGCGCGAGCTTGCGCGCCTCGGGCTCGGTCTTCATGAACGCGCCCCGCCCGACCTTCACGTCGAGGACGAGCCCGTCGATCCCCTCGGCGAGCTTCTTCGAGAGGATGGAGGCGACGATGAGCGGGATCGACTCGACGGTCGCGGTGACGTCTCGCAGCGCGTACATGCGCCGGTCGGCGGGGGCGATCTCCTTCGTCTGGCCGATCATGCACACGCCGACGTCGGCGACGATGGCGGCGAAGCGCTCGACGGGCAGGTCGGTGCGGAAGCCCGGGATCGCCTCGAGCTTGTCGAGGGTGCCTCCGGTGTGGCCGAGCCCGCGACCGCTGACCATCGGGACGGCAATCCCGCACGCGGCCACGAGCGGGGCGAGGCAGATCGACACCTTGTCGCCGACGCCGCCCGTCGAGTGCTTGTCGACCTTGAAGCGCTGGATGCCTCCCAGGTCGAGGACGGAGCCCGAGTGGAGCATGGCGAACGTCAGGGCCGTCGTCTCGGCGACGTCGAGGCCCCGGAAGTAGACCGCCATCAGGAACGCGGCCATCTGATAGTCGGCGAGCTCTCCCGAGCTGAACGCCGACACGAGGCGGGAGATGTCGTCGGGGCGGAGGGTCTGACCGTCACGCTTCTGCGCGAGCAGCTCGACGAGGGAAGCCTGCATCCGCGAGAGCGTAGTACATCTTTCCTTCAGTCCGCTGCCGACTCCGCGGGCTTTGGGCCTAGAGTGGCCAGGTGCGTCTCGCGGAGTCGGTGTGCGCTGCAGCCTTCGTCGCCACTCTCGTGGCGTGCGACAAGCCCACGGACCCCCCGTTCGGGGATCCGGCCGCCACCGCGACTGCGCCCGTCAACGCGACTGCGACTGCGGACGGCTCGGCAACGCCGACCACGGCCCCCTCGAGCCCCGCGCGCTCGGCCCCGTCCCATCCTGCGCCGTCCGCGTCGGCCGCCGCGGCGCAGCCTCTTGCCGACTGGATGCGCGGTCCTCCGACCACCGCCATCCTCGCGGGAGATCTCGAGTCGATCGCGCTCTCGTTCGAACAGATAGCTCGCTGGGCACCCGCGCATCCGGCCGACTACCCCAACTGGGCCTCGATCTCGATCGACGGGAGCCGCGCCGCCCGCATGGGCAACGTCGAGGCAGCCAAGGCAGCGTGTCGAGGGTGCCACGCCCAGTACGAAGCGCGGTATAAAGCAGAGCTCGGTGCTCGCCCGCTCCCGCGGACGCCCTAACCATTGCCAGCGCCAGGTCAGCCCATCATCAAGCCTCCCGCCAAGACACGGCCGCCCGCGCGCTCCAAGACGCCGGCGCTGGGGCGCCCTCCGGGCAAGTTCACCCAGCACCGCAAGCTGGCGAAGCTCCGCGAGCTGCTCGAGAAGCAGCCGCACGGTCTCACCATCCCCGAGATCTCCGCCGCGCTCCACCTCACGACGAGGTCCGTTCGCCGGTACCTCAACTACATGCGCGGCCGCGAGGCCTCCGACGCGCTCGAGAGCATCCCCCACGGGCCGCGCGGCGCGCTGCGGTGGCGCATGAACCCGAAGGACCGCGGGCGCGCGATCACCCTGCGGCGCACCCAGGCGGTCGGCCTGCTCGCCGTGCGTCGCGCGTTCGACGCGCTGCGAGGGTCGGCGCTCTACGAGGAGATCGATCTGGTCACGCAGGAGCTGCTCAAGCTGGCGCGGCGTCCGGTGCGCGCCGGGGGCGACGCGGACATCGCGAGCGATACGAAGATGGAGGAGCGGTTCGTCCTCGTGCCCGAGGCGACCCCCGGTCACACCCAGCGCGGCGAGCTCGACGACGTGTTCCGTGCGGTCGCGGACTTGCGCGTGCTCACCTTCCGGTACCAGGCGGCGCTCGCTCCGGGCAGAGGCCCGACGGGTCCCGGTGCCGCGCGGGCCTCGAGCGATCGCGGGGTAAGGCTCACCGTGCATCCGTATGCGATGGTCCTCTACCGCGGCGCCGCCCACTGCATCGCGCGCGACCCTGCGCGCGGGACCGTCGAGGTCTACGCGCTCTCCCGCATGCGCGAGAGCGAGCCGAGCGAGTCTCTGCGGTTCGAGCTCCCCGAGGACTTCACCCTCGACGACTACGTCCACGGGCCGTTCGGTCTCGGCGTCGCGAAGCACGCGATCGTCGTCGAGTTCAGCGCCCAGGTCGCCGACGAGATCCGCGCACAGAGGTTCCACCCGAGCCAGCGCCTCCAGACCGCCCCCGACGGCCGCTTGCGGCTCTCCCTGACCGTCCCCTCGCTCGAGGAGGCGCTCGGCTGGGTGCTCCGGTTCGGCGCGTCCGCCCGCGTCATCGAGCCCCCCGAGCTCCGGGACAGCGTCATGCGTGAGCTGAAGAGTGCAGCTCTGCGGTACGGGCGCTGACCGCGACGACATCTAGCCCCTGCCAGCGCCCTGCAAGCCAGCGTGCGGCGATTGCGCGACGGGGTGTCCCGTGGGAAAAGGCAGCATGCCGAGCGATCTGCTCCGAGTCGTCCCCACTGTTCCTTCGTTCCAGGCCGTGAGCATCACGGCAGGGACGAAGAAGCCCCCCGTCGACCCCGCCACGTTGACTCACAAGGACCTGCTCTCGGGTCCGTTCTGGCAGAAGATCCCAGCCTATCGCGCGGTGGACGAGGCTCAGTTCCTCGACCACTCCTGGCAGTCGAAGCACACCATCACGAAGGTCTCGAAGCTCCTCGAGGCGCTGCAGGAGCTCGTCTCTCCGGCCTTTCTGGAGGACGCGGAGCACGGCTTCAAGCACTCGCCCATGAGCGTGCGCGTCAGCCCCTACCTGCTCTCGCTCATCGACTGGACCGACCCCTACGCCGACCCGCTGCGGATCCAGTTCATCCCGGTCGGCTCGCGGCTGCTCCCTGACCACCCCAAGCTCGACCTCGACTCGCTGCACGAGCAGGAGGACGCACCGGTGCCGGGCCTCACGCACCGCTACCGCGACAAGGCGCTCTTCCTCCCCCTCGACACCTGCCCCGTCTACTGTCGCTTCTGCACGCGCAGCTACGCCGTCGGTATCGACACCGAGGACGTGGAGAAGGTGAACCTCAAGGCGAACGAAGAGCGGTGGAAGCGGGCGTACGAGTACGTCGCGTCACGGCCCGAGCTGGAGGACATCGTCATCTCGGGAGGCGACGCGTACAACCTGCGCGCGCAGCAAATCACGGACATCGGGGAGGCGCTGCTCGCCATGCCGAACATCCGGCGCCTCCGGTTCGCGACCAAGGGGCCGGCGGTCATGCCGCAGAAGATCCTGACCGACGACGCGTGGCTCAACGCGCTGACGGGCGTCGTCGAGAAGGGGCGGAAGCTGCACAAGGCGGTGGTCGTCCACACGCACTTCAACCACCCCAAGGAGATCACCAGCATTACCCAGGCGGCGATGGACCGGCTGTTCGAGCGGGGCATCACGGTGCGCAACCAGTCCGTCCTCCAGCGCCGCGTGAACGACAGCCCGGAGACGATGACGCTCCTCGTGAAGCGGCTCGGGCACGTCAACGTGCAGCCCTACTACGTCTACGTCCACGACCTGGTGAAGGGGGTCGAGGATCTGCGGACGACGCTCGACACGGCCCTCCACATCGAGAAGCACGTGCGCGGGTCCACCGCCGGCTTCAACACGCCGACGTTCGTGGTCGACGCCCCCGGCGGCGGCGGGAAGCGGAACGCGCACTCCTACGAGTACTACGACCGCGAGACGGGGATCAGTGTGTACACTGCCCCCAGCGTGAAGCCCGGCCAGCACTTCCTCTACTTCGACCCGCTCGATCAGCTGAGCGAGACGATCCGGAGGCGCTGGGCGGTCGCGGCCGAGCGCGAGGTGATGGTCCAGGCAGCGCTTGCGCGTGCACGCGAGCACGCTCGATGAAGGGCACGCGGCTGATGCTCGGGCTCGTGCTCGTGTCGCTGGCGGCCGTAGGGCTCACGGCGGCGGTCGAGGGATGCGGGCAAGGCGTCCCGACCTGCGACTCCGTGTGCGCGCTCGGGGCCGAGAGCCCGGACTGCACGGGCACCTGCACCGGCCTCCAGTCCACCTGCGGCACCACCTTCGCCCCCGACTTCCAGGCCTACTTGACCTGCAACTCGAACGCAGGAGGGTTCAGCGCAGGCACGGCCGTCTGCGCCGCGATCGGCAACACGGTCTCGAGCGAATGCCACGGCTCGCTCGTGAGCCCGACTCCGGGGACAGGCTCGGGTACCGGGACGAGCGTCGGCTCGGGCACGACGACCACGATCCTCAGCTCCACAGGCACGACGGTGGTCATTACTCCGCCCGGCGCTGGACCGGCCTGCTCGAGCCTCGCGGCCTGCTGCAACAGCCTCCCCATATCGAGCCAGAGCTCGTGCGAGGCCATCGCCCAGGTCGGAGACGAGCCGAGCTGCGCCTCCGCGATCGACGAGGCTGCAGCGTCCGGCTTCTGCGTCGGCTCCTCCCCTCCCAGCCCCCTGTGTGCCCTCGGCTCCACGTGCGACAGCACCGTGGAGAACGAGTGCACGCTCAGCGCTGCGGGCCCGTGCAGCAGCGACGTGACCCTCATCTGCGGTCCCATGGGCACCTACATCGTCGGCGGGTACCCCTGCGGCTTCAACAACAGCACGAGCTGCGGCTTCGGCAGCGGGTCCTGCAGCGAGAGCTGTGACTGCACCAACGGTCAGATGGTATGCACGGGCGACTGCCCCGACGGAGGGCTCGCAAGCCCATGACGCAACACGCAGCAACACCCCACGACGGAGTGCCTCACATGAAGACGAGAAGTGTCCTCGCGTTGCTCATCGGACTGGTCGGCGTCTTCGGTGCGGCCGCGACCGCATGCGGGCAAGACGTCGCCTCGTGCACCACGGTCGACGCCCTGCCGGACTCGCCCGGCAACTGCTCGAACCTGCAGTCGGCGTGCGGCACGACCTACGCCGCGGACTTCCAGGCCTACCTGACCTGCTACGGCAACGCAGGCACGTTCTCGACCGGCGAGTGCGTGGACATCTCGAAGACCATCGACACCGAGTGCGGGACGGTGGGCCCGGGCACGGGCTCCGGCACATCGACCAACACGCTCATCGGCAGCGGCACGACCACGAACACGGGCACCGCCACCTTCGGCAGCGCGTGCGCGGCGCTCTCGTCGTGCTGCAGCATGCTCCCGACCAGCGACCTCGCCGCGTGCGAGCAGGTCGCGGTCAGCGGCAACGCAACGACCTGCAACTCGGAGTTCGAAGCCTTCCTGAGCGCTGGGCTTTGTAACTGAGTTGAGTGGTTGGGCACTATGACCTGCACCAGGTGCAGGACCCTGTGCCCAACCGCTCGACGAAGTCACAGTGCCCAACCACTCGACTAAGCCTGCCCAACCACTCAACTAATGCTCGCGCGCGTGCTTCAAGCACAGCTCGCGCGGGCGGCCTCCGCACTTCTCGCAGGAGCACACGCGGATGTCGGCGCCGTCGGCCTCGGATGCCCCGCAGATGGCGCACACTCGCGTGCCTGACACTGCCGGCTCGACGGGGGCTACCACCGACCGGCGCGCGGCCTGGCGCACGGCCAGGCGTCGGCCGCGCAGGAGCGCGACGAGGGCCGGACCGCAGAAGAGGAAATAGCCCACGAGGACGGCGAGGATCGCACCGCGGATGGCGTTGTCTCCCGTGGCGAACGAGTAGCCCAGGAACGCGGCGTCGAGGATGGCGTACCACTTCGCCTTGATGGAGATGACGAACAGGAAGAACTCCTCGTCGGGGAAGAGGGTCCCGAACGCGAGCATCAGGCTGTAGTTGAGCCACTGGTTCGTCTCTGCGTGGCCCGTCAGGTAGGCGGCGACCACCGTCCCGACGCACCCGAGCAGGTAGAAGAGGTTGAACCGGAAGGCGCCCCAGTGGTTCTCGAGGGTCGAGCCGACGTACCAGACGAAGCTCAGGGAGAAGAAGATCCAGATGGGATCCATCGTACGGGGCAGAAACAGGAACGTGACGAGTCGCCAGATCTCCCCTTCCCTCACCTTCTCGAGGTCGAGCGTGAGCGACGGCAGGATGCTGTGCCGGATCAGGCCCATGAGGAAGACCGCGCCCATGCCAGCGACGATGACAGCCGTGAGGTGCGGGATCGCATACCGGCCGATCCGACGCTCCAGCCGCGCGAGCATGCGTTCCATGGGCCTGCGGGTAGCACGCGCGGGTTGAGTTGTGGAGCACTGTGACCTGCACCAGGTGCAGGCCCCTGTGCTCGGACGACGCTTCGCGCGGGGGACCTTGGTCAGCTCCAGGTCAGCTCACCCGCGATGCGGACGAGCAGGTTGCCGGCGGCGCCGCCGTCGGGCTCGGGGGGATCGAAGCGAAGGGTCGCGGTGCGGGCTCCAGAGCGGACGAGCGCGGTCTCGGCGAAGCCGACGACAGCCGGCGTCAGCCATGTGACGAGCGCCTGGGGGACGCCGCTCCGGAGGCAGCGCACGAGATTCCCCTCGCCGACGTCCGCCCGCATCTTGCCGAACTCGTGGTAGATCGACGACATCCGTGGGCCCCAGAGCGCGATGTTCGCGTTGGAGACGTACTTGAGCAGGGAGCGGTAGACGCCGCGGACGGCGCGCTCTGCGTGCCAGGCCCCTGTGTCGCGCTGGTGGCGCTCGAAGCGGACGCCCCGGAGCGCGGCGGCGACCCGCTGCATGCACGGGTTCGGCATCACGTCGTACCACTCGGACGCGTGAAACTTCTGGGCGAGGAAGGCGCGCACCGCGGGGTCGGAGATCCGCATCAGGACCTGGGCGAACCCTCCCTGCACCATCCCGTCGAGCATCTCGAAGTCCCCGAGGTACGCGGCCCCCTTCTGACGGAAAGGGCTCTGCCCGGGGGCGAACGTGCTCAGGCGAGGCCCGACGGACGAGCTCCCGCGGGCCGAGCCCGACACGCCCCGCACGGCACGAAGCGACCCCGACGACGCGCTCCGCGCGATCACCCCCACCTCGACTCGTTGCGCTCGTCCATGCCCTCACTACGGCAAAGCGAAGCAACTCCTGAAGCCACCGAGCATCGAAAGGTCCCGCGTCCGAGCACAGGAGCCTGCACCTGGTGCTGGTCACAGTGCTCGACCACTCAACCAGCCAACTGGCACATGCGGGCGTCCACGCGTAGATTCGACGGACCTCGGTGGACAGCACGCGGCCCCCGCACATCGTCGTCGAGCAGGTGGCGGCGTGTCGTGATGGCGTCGTCGCCCGCGCGCAGTTGGAGGAGGCGCTCGCGCCCGCCCTCGCGCCGGGCCCGTCCTGGATGGTTCGCGCGAAGTTCGAGCGGGCCGGAGGCCGCCTCAGCATTCACGGCGACGTGATCGACGCAGACGACGTGACGGTCGCGAGCCGCACGCTGTCCACCCACGGGACGGACTGCGCCTCGCTCGCGAAGGGGCTCGCGGTCTGGGCATCGCTGGTGCTCGACGCGGAGGTCGACCGCGCGAAGGCGACGCCGGCGGGCGGGGACACGTCGCCCTCACCCGTGCCGGTCGTCGCGGTCGCAGGCGCGCGTCCGGAAGAGAGCGCCTGGCCAGAGAGCCACGCCCCTGACCCGCACGAGGGACGCCCCGCCGATGCCGACCTGTTCCTGAAGCACGCCAAGGAGGAGCGCACGGTGGAGCTCGGTCTTTCGAGCTTCGTCATGGGGGGCACCGGCGGGGGCGCGATCGTCGGCCCAGCGGCGTACGGGATCTTCGAGACTGCGCATGGCTTCTTCCTCCGGCCGACCCTGCTCGGGGGTCACACCGTCGGCGGGCTATCCGCGACCGCCGAAGCTCCCGCCACTTACCTCGGCTCTCGCTTCGACGCCTGCGCGCGGCTTCCGGGGCTCTATCGCGAGGGGCGGGGGCTCTCGATAGACCTGTGCGGGGGGGCGGAGCTGGGGTTCTCGCTGCTCGACGTCGGCGGGAGCGTCCCGTACGCCGCCCTCGGCCCGAGCGTGGGGATACGAGGGGAGCTCGGGACGAGCCTCTCTGCGATCGTGCGCGGCGTGGGAAATGTGAGTCTCATCCGCGACGGAGTGATGCCGTCGAACGGGCCAGAGGTCGCCCCGGCCATCTTCGGCGGGAGGGCGGAAGTTGGGCTATCCTGGACGCTTCGATGAGCGATCTCGAAGAGACCTGCGAGAGCGTGACGGAAGCGGGGCCGGACGGCCATGAGGGGGTGATGCTGTCCCCCGAACGACTCGTCGCCTTTCGCGCTCTCTACGACGAGCACGTCGACTTCGTGTGGCGCAACCTCCGGCGCATGGGCATCTCCGCAGCCGAGGTGGACGACCGGACGCAGGAGGTCTTCGTCGTCGCTCACCGCCGGTGGGACACCTTCGAGGACCACGGCCACGGGCCGCGTGCCTGGCTCTTCCAGATCGTGCTCCGCGTCGTGGCAGACGCCCGACGGCACAGGCGCCGCCATCCGGAGGACGCGGACGGAGGGTTCGCGGAGTCAAGGCGCTCCGAGCCCCCGCCGCAGCTCGAGGAGATGGCGAGGAAGGAAGCCCTCCAGCAGCTGGACCGGGCGCTCGCGACGATCGACATCGGGCGCAGGGCGGTGCTGGTGCTGCACGAGATCGAGGAGATGACCGCCCCGGAGATTGCGAAGACGATGAGCCTCCCCCTGAACACCGTCTACTCACGGCTGCGCGTCGGTCGCGAGGAGCTCGAGCGAGCGCTTCTCGCAGGCGCAGGCGTGGAGGCGGACGATGACATCCAGGAGATCGAGATCGACCAGCCGTCCGGGCCAGTGCTGGTAGGCGCGCACCCGCCAGACACGAGTGTGCAGGCACGCATGTGCACCGAGCTCCGGGGGACCCGATGAAGACGTCACGAACCGGCTCACTGGCGCAGGACCTCCTCGCGTCCGCCCGAGAGGACCGACCGAGCACCGAGCAGCGATCTCGCATCTGGGAGCAGGTGGCCCTCGCGCCGCATCTCTCCGTGGTGGCGGCAGCGCCGCTCGTCGCAGAGGCCGCGCGCTCGACCTCCATCGCCCCGGCGAAGGTGGCGCTCGCGAGCGGCCTCTCTGCCAGCAAGATGCTGATCCTCGGAGCCATCGCAGGGAGCGCGCTCACTGTCGGCCTCGGGTTCTTCGTCCTCCGCCCGACCGCCGCCGTACAGGCGCATGCTCTGGTCGGCACGACCGTTCCGGCGGCCGAGTCCGTCGCCTCGCGCACCGCACGAGCGGCGTCCCCGTCTCAGGTGATCGACGACCCGCAGGTGACCACCGAGATCGACGGCCCCGCCATCGTGCCCGTGGCACCGGCGCGCGCTCGCGAAACCGTCGCGCGGAACGAGAGCGCGACCCACCCGCGGCAGGTCGTACCCGCAGGTGCAAGCGAGGCCCTCGGCTCCCAGGATCTGCTCATGCACGAGGCTGCCCTCGTCAGCCAGGCACGCACTGCCATCGTTCAGGGTCATCCGGCGGCAGCGCTCGATGTGCTCGACCTGGCCGCCCAGGACAGCTCTCACAGCCTCGAGCCCGAGGAGCTCTCCCTGCGCGTCCGTGCGCTCCGCTTGCTCGGGCGTGACGCCGAGGCGCTCCGTGTAGAGGAGACATTGAAGGCGCGATACCCGGGCAACTTCCTCTCGCACTGAGTAGCAGCACGGTGTTTTTCGCCGCCCCTTCTTCAGAGGCAGCGCGTGATCCCGTCGTCGGGAATCGTCTCGCGTTTGACGCAACAGCGCGAGTGCGGTTCCTCATGCGCTCCTAGCGCTCGCTTGGTCTCGGCGAAAACCACCGCGTTTCTACGGCGTGTTGGTCTCTAGCTTCGACCGGAGGATCCTTGCGGCCTCGTGGTACGCGGGGTTCTGGGGTCTCTCGGCGGCGAGGGCCTCGTAGAGACGGATCGCCTGGTCGTAGGCGTGCGTGGCGACGAAGTCCGCGGCCTGCCGTTCCCTTCGGTCGATGCCGGCGTCGGGGACCGCACCGGCTGCCGGATTGGCTGCGGGGTTGGCTGCTGGATTCGCCCCCGGGTTCGTCGCCGGATTCGCTGCGGGGTTCGCTGGGTTTGGCGGGGGGGGGATCGGTGGTGGCAGCGGAGCGGGCGGGGGCCACGGCGTCGGAATCGGGGGTGGCTGCGCGGCGACGGTCGGGACGGTCGTCGGGGCCGACGCTGTCGATGCGGTGGAACCCTTCGACGGGGGCGGCGGCGTGCTGCCGCTGAACGTGGCCCACGCGAGGATGATGACGGCGAACGGCACTGCAGCGACGAGCGCCTTCCGCAGCGGAGGCGCCGCGCCCCACTCACGCTTGACTCTCTCCTCGAACGTCTCGGGTGCCAGCGGCTTCCGGATCGACGGCGGGGCGATGTCGAGCAACCCCGACGGCGGTCCGTCACGGTGCACCTGCGCCGCGGGCTGGAAGGCAGGCTCGGGTGGCTGGAACGGAGCCGGAGGGAACGGACGATCTTGACCGAAGCTCTCTGCGCCTCGCATCGGTTCGTGCGCGGGCTGGGTCTCTGCGCGGGTCCAGGGTGCGCCCGCTGCGGGCCTCACGCCGACGGGGGGTCGGTTCTCGTGAAGCAGCTCGACCTTCGTCGGATCGCCGCTCATGGGGCTCGCGAAGTCTTCGAGCGGCTGCAGTCGGGTCGACTCCCCGTCGTCGACGGGTGCCGAGAACGCGCCTGGCTTGAACGGACGGGCGGGGATTTCCACGCGGGCCGGTGCGCGGATTGGCGCAGCCGGCGGCTGCGTTTTCACCGCGGGGGCGGAGCTCTGGAACTCCTCGTGGAACGGTTGAGCGTAGGTAGGCTCCTCCTGCCCGGCGTCCTCCGAGAGGTCTTCATCCCCCAGCGCCTGCTCCTGATCCGCAGGGCGGTAGGTGAGGTGCGCCTGGCCGAACGTGATGTCGCAACCGTCCGAGACGGGCGTCCACGTATCGGGCACCGGCTGATCGTCCATCATCGGAGGATCGTCCGCCTCGGCGCTCTGCAGGAAGAGCGTCTGGCCGTCGAAGTAGATGTAGAGGTGGACGGGGCGCACACCAGGCGCGGTCACCTGCCAGGCACCGCCCGTCCCGACGCTCAGGGGGGCGAGCTCGACCCCCGGTCGAAGCTCGAGCGACGGCGGCTCTCCCCTCCCAGCTCGAACTTCGATGAAGTGGGTCTCAGGCATGGCCAGATGGTGGTTTGTTCTTTGCTGCTGCGTAGATGGCCTGCGGCAAGTCCATCCCGTGCTCGCGGACCTGCTCTAGGCACCGTGGAACATATCCGGTCGGGACGAAGTCGCTCAAGATCTCTCCGCGGTCGCCCAGCCCGTGCACCTCACGATGGAAGATGTCCTGGATCTGGTACGTCTCGGTGGCGAGATCCCAGCCTAGCACCTCGCTGATGTGCGTGACCTTGCGCGAGCCATCCTGGAGACGGCTCACCTGCACGATGATGTTCACGGCAGAGGCGAGCTGGATCCGCAGGGCGTGGAGCGGCATGTTCAGATCGCTCATCATCGCCATGGTCTCGAGCCGGGCGAGCGTGTCGCGAGGATAGGTCGCGTGGAGCGTCGAGAGACACCCGCCGTGACCGCTCGTCATGGCCTGGATGAGGTCGAGCGCCTCGCCGCCGCGGATCTCTCCGACGACGATGCGGTCGGGGCGCATACGGAGCGACGCACGGAACAGATCGCGAATCGTGACCGCGTATCGCCCCTTCGGATCCGGGGGTCGCGACTCCATCTGCACGACGTGAACGCGCTGGAGCTGCAGCTCGCGCGAGTCCTCGATGACGACCACGCGCTCGCCGTCCGGGATGTACGACGACAGCGCGTTGAGCATCGACGTCTTCCCGCTGCCGGTGCCGCCGGCGACGAGCGTGTTCATCTTCGACGCGACGAACACCTCGAGCGCGGCCGCCGCGTCGTCGGTCAGCGCACCGAAGCCGATGAGGCGCTTGACGGTCAACGTCTCCTTGAAGAACCGGCGTATCGACACCGACGGGCCGTCGGGCGCCACCGGCGGGAACACAGCCTCGATACGCGAGCCGTCGGGGAGGCGCCCCTCGAGGATCGGCCGATCCTTGTCGACGTGCTTGCCGACGTACTGGGCGCAGTTGCGCATCGCGGCTTCGAGCGAGTCGCGGCTCGGAAAACACACGTTCGTCAGCTCGAGCCTCCCCTTCCGCTCGACGAAGATCTGGTTCGGCCCGTTGATCATGATCTCGCTCACCGACGCGTCGTCGAGGAACGGGCGGATGGGGGCGAGGAACTGGAGGAGCGTCTCCTCGAACACTTCTTTGGGGATCGTCATGGGACACTCTTGAGGAGCGAGGCTTGTGCCTCCTCGGCGTGGGCGCCGCGGGGCTTCAGGCGGATGTACTCGCGAAACTGCCTGTCGGCGCCGGCGAAGTCGTGGTCGGTATCGCGGAGCAATACGCCGAGCGCGAAGTGGGCGTCGGCATCCTCGGGGCGCGCATCGACCACGACGCCGAGCGCGGTGCGGGCGAGGTCCGGCTCGTTGACGGCGGCGTAGAGGGTTCCGAGCACGAAGCGGACACGGAGGTCCCCGGGGTGACCCTTCAGGTAACCCTCCGCGTACTGGATGGCGACGCGGTAGCGACCGTCCTGGGCGCACACGGTGAGCAGCAGCGGGATGACGGCGCGCTCGTCCGCGCCCGACGCGATCGCGGCCGCGAAATACTGCTCGGCGCGCGTGGTGTCGTTGATGGACGCGAAGGCTTTGCCCCGGTCGACGAGCTTGTCTGGCCCCCCTTCCGACTTCATGACCGCCATGTCGGCCTTCACCTGCGCCGCCGCCGTCGGCGCGCATCCCGTGAGCGCAGCCATGGTCGCAAGCACGCCGACACCCAGCCCGAGACGCCGGGCTGCACGCGCGGTCGCACCACCAGGAGAAGTCATGTCACGCGGCCGACCTTGAGCTTCAGCTGGCGATCCAGGTTCGAGAGCCAGGTCACGTAGTCGCCCTGCTTCCCTTCCATATAGGAGAGGAGCACGCGGACTTCCCTTCGAGCCGAGACCCAGTCCTTGATCGTCAACAGATGGTCGAGCCGCACGCGATGGGTGCGGAAGTCTTGCTGCATCTCGGCCTTGAGCGCCGCAGCCGCGTTGGCGGTCTCGGTCGTGCGCGGCTGGTCGCCCCCTCGCTGGTAACAAGCGGACGCGAGCTCGTAGAGCGGCACGGCGGCCACGCCGTCCTGAACGTGAAACGGGCGGCGCTCGCGTCGAGCGTCCGCGACCTGCTGGATCTCGTGCGCACGCGCCAGCGCCTGTTCGGGCACCGTCTGCGGGCAGGCGTTCACGGCGGCCTCCCACAGGTCGGGGACCTGCTGCGGCTGCTGCGAGCCGTCGCTCTGATCGTCCCCCGAGAGGACGTAGTACCCGGCGGCGACCGCGCAGAGCGCCGCGAGGATGATGGTGAGCGGGCTCGTCTTCGACTTCTGTCGCGTGACGATCGCAGGCCCGCCCGCGCCGTCCTCCGTCGCGGAGATAGTGACGTAGATCTGCATCTGCCCGATGCCGAGGACCGATTCGGCCTGGACGGGCGCCTGACTGAACGGCGTGTTGTTCAGCGTGGGCGGCGGGTCGAAGCTGAGCGCCTTCGCATAGATGCCCGCCGCCGTTTGCGAGACGAGCACGGCCTCGAGGGCCGACTGATCGATGGGGAGGCGAATCTCGCAGTGAGCGCCGGAGCCGATCATGACGCGCTCGCCGTCGACGTTCAGGTGCTCGATGTGGCCGTTCGGATGGCGAATCTGGAACTTGAGGAAACTCACCGGCTCATCGTCCTTTCGCCTGTGTCGAGGTGCTCCGCATCCCCGGCCTCACATGTCCCCGCGCTTGATCTGCAAGTACATCGGACCAAGGATGAGCATCATGATCGCCGCGAAGACCAGCATCAGCGGCCCGACCATCGCGACGCCCGCCTTCGCCGCGAGCTCCTCGGCGCGCACGGAGCGGCGCGTACGCGAGCCGGTTGCCTGGATCTGCAGCACGTCCGCGACCGGGTTCCCGCGCTCCTCGGCCTGGACGAGCGACGCGCAGAACTCTTTGACTGCGTCGACGGGCGCACGCCGCGCGAATTCGGTCAGCGCGTCCTTGCGCGTCCGCCCGAGGCTCAACGACTGCATGATGAGCGTGAACTCCTCGACCATCGGATCGTCGGGGTTGCTCGACTTCTGCACCACCTGACGGACGGCGCCGGGGAAATCGAGCCCGGCTCCCATCGCCAGCGCCATCAGGTCGATGGCGTACGGGAGCCCGCGGCTGATGTCCTTGAGGCGCTCCTGCGCGGCACCGCTGATCTGCATGTATGGGAGAGCGAAGCCGACGAGGCTGATCAGGATGACGAGCAGCATGCCGAGCCCCGTGAGGTAGCCCGCGAGACCGCCGCCGAGCGCGCCTGCGAAGCCCGAAAGGAGCGACATGCCGAGGTACTCCTCGGGGGTGATTCCCATCCAGTCGCCCGCCAGCGCGAGCTGGGTGTCGAGCGCGAGCCGCTGCGCGTCCGTCATGAGCCCGCTCACCCGGATGCCCATCCAGCGGATGAGCGGCTCGAAGCGCGCCCAGTTCTCGTCCACCGCGAGGACTCGCTGGCGCTTCAACCCGCGAAGGCCGAGCGGATTGGACGGAGAGGACGGCGCGGAGGCGACCACGTACGCCACGACGAAGAACGCGGCCCCGAAGCAGCCGATGCAGAGGTAACCGAGGATGAGGAGGCGCTGGCTCATATGTCGATGCTCAACACTTTCCGCGCGAGGATGAGGGCGCCGACCCAGCACATGCCGACGGCGATGGAGATCATGTAACCGGGGATCGTGCTCGTCAGCAGATCGAGGTAGTTGGGGAAGCCGTAGTTCAAGCCGAACGAGAGCACGATGGGGAGGGCGCCGATGACCCAGAGCTGCATCTTGCCCTCGGCGGTCTTCGTGCGGATGACGCCGTCGAGGCGCGCCATCTCTCGCAGCGACGCGGACGTGCTCTCGAGAACCTTCGGCAGGTTACCGCCGACCTGCCTTCCGATGAGGATCGACGAGAGCGCGGAGTCGAGCTGGCGGCTCCCGACGCGCGCCGCCATGTGAAGGAGCGCCTGATCGAGGGTGCTCCCGACCTTCATCTCCTTGATCGCGAGCTCGACCTCCTGGCGGATCGGGTCCTGAAGAACGGGCGCGATGCCCTGGAACGCCGCGCCGATGCTGGGCGTCGACTTGAGGGCGTTCGCCAGCGAGAGGAGGAACCCATCGAGCTGCCGCTCGAGCTCCTCGACGCGCTTCCGCCGGAGCATCTCGATCTGCAGCGCTGGCCCGATCACGATGATGATGATGCCGACCCACCAGAATGGGATCTCGACGAGCGCGCGGACGACGAGGAGGAGGAAGAGCGCGGCGAACTGGCCCAGGCCGATGACGCGACCCGGCGTCCAGATGAACATCGGGCGCAGCTTGCGCTCGAGCGAGACGGTGTATCTGGCCCAGTACCGCCAGACGACGCTCTCCTCCGACGCGGTCGCAGCCCACGCCATCCCGAACAAGCCGAGGGCGACGAAGGTGAGGGCCGCCCACCACATCGCGTGAGTCGTGAGACCGCCTCCCATCAGAGATACGCCTCCCCCTTCTGCACGAGCCCCATGACGATGAAGTCTTCGAGGAACGACGGGAGGTAGCCGGTCGCGCGGAACTCGCCGAGCACCTTGCCGCCCGGGCCCGTCCCCGTCCGTATGAACTCGAAGATGGGGGTGAGCTCGACCTCGAACGTCTCGTCGTTCAGGCCAGCGACCTCCGAGATCGCCGTGACCTTGCGCGTTCCGTCGGACATGCGGCTCTGCTGGACGACCAGGTGCACGCTGTTGGCGATCTGGTCGCGGATGGCGCGGACCGGGAGGTCGAGGCCCGACATCAGACAGAGAGTCTCGATGCGGGCGATGGCCTCCACCGGAGAGTTCGCGTGCGTCGTCGTGAGCGAGCCGTCGTGGCCGGTGTTCATCGCCTGGAGCATGTCGAGCGCTTCGCCGCCTCGACACTCGCCGACGACGATGCGGTCGGGGCGCATGCGGAGCGCGTTCTTCACGAGGTCACGGATGGAGTACTCCCCCTTGCCCTCGAGGTTCGCCGGCCGGGTCTCGAGCGAGACGACGTGAGGCTGTTTGAGCTGGAGCTCGGCGGCGTCCTCGATCGTGACGATGCGCTCCTCGGAGGGGATCGCTCCGGAGAGGACGTTGAGGAGGGTCGTCTTGCCGCTGCCCGTGCCGCCCGAGATGATGATGTTCTTCTTGGCCTCGACGCTGCGAGTGAGGAAGAGCCCCATCTGGTCGGTCAAGGCGCCGAACTTCTTCAGGTTGTCGAGCGTGAGCGGGTTCTTCGAGAACTTACGGATCGTGATGCACGAGCCCTTGAGGGCGATCGGCTTGATGACGGCGTTGACGCGCGAGCCGTCCTTGAGGCGAGCGTCGACGAGCGGGGACGACTCGTCGATGCGCCGACCGAGCGGCGTGACGATGCGCTCGATCACGCCGCGGACGCGCTCGTCGTCCGTGAACCGCGCGTCCGAGAGGATGATCTTGCCGCCGCGCTCGATGTAGATGGTGTTCGGATCGACGACCATCACCTCGTTGATGCTGGGGTCGGCGAGGAACCGCTCGAGAGGCCCGAGACCGAGCGCCTCGTCCGCGAGCTCGCCAATCAAGACGTCATGGTTCAGGTCGGGCGGGACCTCGATCGACACCTGCTCGACGATCCTGCGGAGAGCGTTCAGCACCTTCGGGCGCATCGACGGGTCGTCGAGCTTCTGCGCGTCGATGGTCGCGAGATCGAGGTGCTCGAGCAGCATCCGGTGGATCTTCCGCCGGAGGTTCACGTCCTTCTTCCGGGCCTCGATGCCCGCCGAGAGCTCCTGCGGACTGAGCGCGACCGACGCACCGGGGACGGGCCCCTTGTCGATGGTCTGGACGATGACCGCTGCCTTCTTCGGCGGAGGCGGCGGCGCCGGAGCGACTGGCGCCAAATAGCCCGTCGCCGACAGCGCCCGGCCATTGGCCTTCGCGATCGCGGCGGGCTGTGGCGCTGCCGCTGGCATGGGCGGCGGCGCAGCGTTCCCCCGTCGCGCGTTGTCGACGGCCAGGAAATAGACCGTGAAGTTCCCGAGCACGATCGGCGTCCCGAACGGCACTTCGAGAGACTGGCGGCGCAGCAGCTGATCGCCCGCGATCGTCCCGTTCGTCGAGACGTCCTCCACTCGAATCGACCCCGGCCCCACCTCGACGATCGCGTGCTGGCGGGAGACCAGGTCGCTGTCGAGGCAAAGGACGCACTGCGGGTGACGGCCGAGCGAGATCGGGCCGTCTGCCGGGCAGAGCTCGTTCCGCTCCGCCCCGTCATCCGACCGGATCACGACCTGAACGTTCATGCTCTCAACACCACTTCATCACTAGCGCATTTTGCTTCGCCTACCGAGCGGCGGGAGGCGTCTTGTTGAACGACTCCACCTGATCGACGTCGCCCGAGTAGTCCTTGAACTGCGAAAGCGCGTTCTTGATGACCTCCACGGCGGACTTGGGCACCGTCTCGATGATGCTGGGGATGATGAACACGGCCCCCTCGACGTCCTCGGCCTGGTTGTTGTGCGCGCCGAAGAGCACACCGAGGACGGGGATCTCGCTGAGCAGCGGGAGGCCCGTCACGTTGTGACGGACCGAGCGCGTCCGGATCCCCGACAGGACGAGCGCCTGACCGAGCTTCAGGTTGATGAGCGTGTTGATCTTCGTGACGTCCTGGCTCGGGACGGTCCCCGTGATCGGCGGCGTGAGCTCGAGCACGTCCGCCTTCAGGTTCATCTCGATCTCGCGGTTCGTCGGGTCGTAGCGAGGGAGGACCGTCATGTCGACGCCGAACTTGATCTGCTGGAGCGTCTGGTTGATCCCGAACGTGACGACGACGTTCTTCACGCCGCCGCTGGAGAACATGGCCTCCGCGCCGTTCGCCGTGAGGATGGACGCCTGGTGCATCACCTTCGCCCAGCCGTTGCTGGAGGCGATGTCGAGCGAAGGGAGCGGCTGGTTCACGATGCTCGCCGTGGCCGCGGTGGTCGCGCGCGCCGCGAAGTCGTAGCTCAGCGTGCTCTGCACCGTCTGCTGCCCGGCGTTTGCCCCGCCGATGTTGTCCGGCCAGCCGATGCCGACGTTGTAGCTCGACGTGCGATCGTACTGGATGAAGAAGAAGTCGATGCGCACCAGCGTCTTGCGGTCGGCAGCGACGGACCCCAGGGTCACGAGAGACTCGACCTGGCCCGGATAGAGCGCCGAGATCTGCTGAACGCGCTTCAGCTCGCCGTCCGTCGCCACGCCGCCCTCGACGAAGATGCGCGCACCGACCTGCCGCAGACGCAGACCGACGGAGCCCTCGATGAGCTGCTGGATCTCGCGCAGGACGACCGGGATCGGACGCGTCGTGACCGAGATCTCGTAGGTGATCTGCGTCCCGTCGTTCTTGATGAGGAGCAGGGTCGTCGAGCCCGCTTTCTTGCCGACGATGACGAACTGGCTCGAGTCGGGCGTGAGCCGGATGTCGATGATGCCCTGCCCGCTGTCGTTGAAGTTACGGACATCCTTCGCCGAGATCGTCCGCGTCTCGCCGACGGCGAGCGTCATGTCCTCGGTCTTGTCCTTCGACGCTCCGGTTCGTCCCTGCGCATGCACGAGCGCGGGCTGGAGAAGCGTCGCAGCGAAGGCAACGACGGGCGCACAGGCCAGCGCCGCAAGGCTGATGGCCCTCAGAATTCTCCCGGCGTCCGTCGGCAAGAGCCTCCCTCCTTCCTTCCGCGAGAATTCACGCGGGAGCGCGGCCGCTCCCCCGACCCCAGCCGACCTTGCGAAAATCCTCATTGACCGCCTCCGGGGCTGATCGAGCGAATCTCGGTGGGGCCGCCGCCACCGCCGCCGTGCGGCATGCCTGTCTTCGCGCGAGATGTCGCGTCGAACAGGACCGCCGAGTTCAAGTCGGGAATGCTCTGCGCGGTTCGTTGATCTTCGGGGTTCCTCAGCACGACTGCGAGCTTCCCTTTCTCCTGCGCGAGCGCGAGGAGCTGAGCCTCGGTGACCGGCAGGCTCAGCGTGAGCAGCGAGGCGTACTCGTTCTGATTCGTCTGCCCCATCCGGAGCTGGACGGCGTCCGGCGAGGTGTCGAGCCCGGTGGCGAGCACCAGCACGCGCTGCAGCAGAACGACGGCGACCTTCTGGTCGAGCGTCTGCTGATTCATCACGGCGAAGACGTCCACATAGTCTCCCGGCCGCATGAGGGCGACGCTGGAGCCCTCTTTCGCCATCTGGATGGAGACCGCGCGGTTCCCCGGCTGCACGAGCGAGCTCAGATCACGCCGATCTTCATTCGCCGTGACGAGGTCGGTCCACATGAGCGTCTGCTGCGCCTCGACCGTGTTCCCGACGCGAAGACCGAGGATTTTCGCCTTCTCGGGCTCCTTTATCGCGCGGTCCTCCACGTAGGCGAGCGGGACCTCGCGCGTCGCGAGCATCTCCTCGGTGATGACCTTCCCGTGCTCAATCGGCTTCACAGCGATGATGAGCTTGATCTTTTCTCCGCCCGACGCCTCGGCGACGAATCTCTGCTGGTAGACCACGAGCAGGACGACACCGAGGATGGCGAAGACCAGAGCGATAAATAGCGCACGCCGATTCATACGAGAGGGCGACGATAACTGGGAACCGGCGAATGTGGAAGCTTGGTTGAGTTGTTGAGCACCATGACCTGCACCAGGTGCAGGTCACAGTGCTCGGACGATGCGTCGCGTGGTCAAGCACGCCCTCCACCCGAACCGTCGTCGCGCCGCGCGAAGCGTCGTCTGGGCACAGGGGCCTGCACCCGGTGCACGTCACAGTGCTCAACAAACTCAACTAAGCCGGCAGGTCACAGTGCCCAACCACTCAACTATGCAGGTACGCCGTGCAGAGGGTTCCCAGCAGGATCGCCGGACCCATCCGAAACCATGAGACTCTGTCGCGATCCAGCTCGCGTCTCCGTGCCTTTGGAAGGAACGGGTTGGCCACGAGGTAGGCCGCGTTCCCGACGGTCTCGAACAGCTTGCCGTCCCACGCGAGACGGAACGGGGCGATCGTGGCGGCCGCGCAGAAGCTCCAGAGCTCCACCTCGAGGCCGGCGACGGGCAAGAGGAGCGTGCCGAGCGCGGCGAACAGCTTCACGTCTCCAGCCCCGAGCGCGTCGACGCGAAAGAGCGACAGCGGGAGGATTGCGCAGACGACTCCCGCCAGCAGCGAGTACCCCGCTTCGCGCGCTGCGTCGGCGCGATGTCCCGTGTGCGCCAGCGTATAAAAGAGGCGCGCGAAGGGGGCGGCACCGAGCACCGAGAAGGTCAGCCAGTTCGGGATCTGCCCCGTCCGCCAGTCGACCCAAGCTGCGACGGCAGCGACCAGGCTGGCTGCCCCGAAGAACCAAAGCATCCGGGAATCCTACACGCAAAATAGCAGCGAGCCGCGAGCGGAGGTGTCTCCGGCTCGCGGCTCGTCAAATCCCGCCTAGCTAGACTGTCAGTTGAAGGCTGTGGACGCCGAACCGACCGCGGTGTTCACCTTGCTACCGAGGGTCTTCACGGCGGCGGCGGCGACGACGAGGATCAGGAACAGCATGAGGGCGTACTCGACCATCGTCGCTCCCTTGGTGTCCTTCGCGAGCTGACGGATGGCGCTGATCTTGACGAGCTTCTTCATGGCAAATCTCCTGGAGGAGTGGATTTAGAGCGGGATGAGAGTCACGCCGCGCCGGAAGCGACGGAGTGAGGGAGTCGTTGTTGCTGGTGGAGAGCATATCCACTTCTCGTGCCACGACGACGGCTCGAGTCTGTCGGTGGGCCTGGGAGTGATTTCGGCCGAGTTTTTCAGGGTGCGTCCATTGCCATTGTACCGACCTCGCTCGACGCTCTTGGTTTCCATCGAGTGCATGGATCATTTCACTCCCACCGGTGGGTACTGGAGGATCCACCAAGAGGCTTTCTTCAATTCTCGCGGAGGCCGCGGACCGTAGAGCGTCGTCCCACAAGCCCTCACCCCCCAGGAGGCACCGAGAGCTCCACCCGCCCTCGAGCGCCCCCCGCCTCGCAGGCAAGGCGGGGGAAACATGAGACGGATCGTTGAGCTGGAGGCGATTCACCCTCCCCTCGCCTTGCTTGCGAGGCGGGAGGAGCAGGGGGGTGGAGTCGCAGCGCGAGACCGACGTCGCGCTTCGCCGGAGCGGGGCGAGGGGGTGAAGGTTCCGACAGACGCGCTGCGTGTGCGCGGAGCGGCGCTGCGAAAGGTTCGACGACGTGGAGCCTCTCGCCGGCGTCTCTCGTCGAAGCAAGAGACGCTCTCGGCGTTCGCTACCGCGCGACGCGAAGGGCTCCACGTCGGAAACCTCCCGCACGGCGTCTCTTTTCCGGGCTCGACACCACCACGCTTGCGGGGCTGCGCCTTTTCGCATGTGATCCGCCGCGACATGCTGACCAGGCTCCTGCCCGGCGAGTGGGTGCTCGGAGCCTTCATGCTCTACGCCGTGGGGCGGCTCTTCGTCGCCGGCGACTTCACGCTCAACCAGAAGTCCGTCCCGCGCTCCGACTTCGCGATCGTCTTCCTCGTCGTCCTCTGTATCAGGCAGCTGCTCGAGTACCGGCGGACTCCTTGGCCTGAAGACGCGGTCGGTCAACGTCGGCTTCACTTCGTGTTCCTGTTCCTCTTTCTCGGGTTCGTCCCGATGGTCCTTCCGCATCTGCCGAGCCTCCACCCGGCGGACGGCTGGGAAGGCGGCGCCTCGGAGGTGTTCCTCGCGCTCTACGGCTGGGCGCAGGTCGTGCTCCTCGTGCTCGTCCCCTTCGCGCTCTTCTGGATCGCCTCCGCGCAGCACATCAAGGTTCACGGGCGGCTCGACAGCATCGGGATGATCCGCGGCGGCTGGCGCGGCGCGGTGTCGACCTTGCGCGACTGGATGCCTCTCGTCGCGCTGCTCTACTTCTACGGCCTGATGGGGCCGGTCATCGGGCGCGGGCTCTTCGGCGATCAGGACGCGCTCCTGGCGCGCCTCGACCGCGCGATGTTCTTCGGGCACGACCCGCGGGTGCTCTGCGAAGCGCTGATCTCGAGGCCGCTCTCCGAGTGGCTCTGCGCCTGTTACGTCTTCTATCTCCCGCTGTTCCCGCTGGTGCTCGCGTGGGTGTTCGCCAAGCGCAGCCCCGCGCCGTTCCGCGAGCTGAGCTTCGCGGTCACGCTCGCCCTCGCGGTCGGCTACGTCCTCTACACAGTCGTCCCCGCGCAGGGGCCGCTCTTCCTCGACCACTTCGACGTCAGCCTCGACGCGTACCTCGGCGCGCGGCTGAAGGCGCAGCTGATGGACCGCACACGCGTCCCGCGGGATTGCTTCCCGAGCCTGCACACCGGCGTCTCCCTCACGCTCCTCTGGGGCGCGTACCGTCACGTGAGGCCGCTCTTCTGGGTGCTCGCGCCGATCGTGCTCTCGATCCCGTTCGCGTGCGTGTACCTGCGCTACCACTACGTCGTGGACGTGATCGCAGGCTTCGTCCTCTTCGCCCTCGTCGCGACGCTCACGGTGCGGTCGCGGAGGTTGCAGCTCGCGTTCAACCGGTAGCGCCTCGACCGCTCCAGCGAGGGTCGTCGTGCCAATCTGGTCGCGCTGCGAGATGGTCGGAGCGGACGATTGCGTCACCGCCGCAAACGACCCGCGCGAGCGGTGATCCAGCTTGCTTCTCGGTGCTCGCGGCACCACGGATCTGACCCCGGAAGGTCAACCATGACAGCTCTTAGAGACGTTCGAAGGCATCTACCCTCGCTCACGTGCGCCACCCTCGCTCTCGCCGCGGGCGCGTCGTGCGGCGGCGTCGCCTCGGACGGCCTCGCGGACGCCGCGAAGCCTGCGATCGACTCGGGGCACATGACCATCGTGACGCACCACGACGCAGACGTGGACGCGACGCATGGTGGAGACACCGGGCCGGGCGCGGACGCGGGGACGACCGACGGCCCGAGCGACGCGCACAAGCAGAAGGTGGATACGGGCGTCGACGCCGGGCCGCCGCCGAACTTCGGGGAGGCCAGCACCACCTATCCAGCCTTCGCCGCCGACGTTCCGCAAGTCCAGACCCAGGGAGGCCCCACCCTCTCCTCACCCCACATCGTCACGGTGACGTGGCCGGGGGAGCCGAACGCGTCCGCGTTCGAGGCCTTCGGCGACGACATCGGCCGGAGCCCGTACTGGACGGCCACGACCTCCGAGTACGGCGTCGGACCGGCATGGAGCGGGCCGGGAAGCCACGTCCGCCTGACCGAGCAGCCCATCGCCGAGTGGGCCGACACCGCGCTCGATGCGTGGCTCTCGGATCACCTCGCGAACAACACGAAGTACGGGCTGCCTGCCCCCGACGGCCAGACGCTGTACGTCCTCTATCTGTCGACGAGCACCAACCTCTCCGTGAGCGGCGCCAACGGCTGCCAGCAAGGGATCGGCGGGTATCACGGCAACCTCAACGGGACGGATTTCGCGTACGCGGTCATCCTCCAGTGCGACGGCGCCCAGCTGTCCGAGGCGACGTCCTCCGCGTCCCACGAGCTGGTCGAAGCAGCGACGGATCCGCACCCGATGGACATCCCCGCGTACTACGGGTTCGACAGCGCGCACCTCGCGTGGGACGTCTTCCAGAGCTTCCAGGACGAGGTCGCGGACGCGTGCGAGTTCTACTACGGCCAGAACGGCTCGTTCTATTCGCAGCCGTTCGCCATCACCGAGGAGGCGACCTTCGACGCAGGAGCCGAGGCGGGCGACGCAGGGCACGACGCAGGGCTCGTCCCCGACGCGGGCCTGGTCTCCTTCAGCGTGCAGCGGACCTGGTCGAACGCGATGGCTGCGGCCGGTCACCACCCGTGCGTACCCGCGGTTCCCGGTCCGTACTTCGCGGTCACGCCGCTCGACACCGAGACGGTCACGATCAACCTGAGCAGCATGGGCGGCGACCCGAACGCGCAGACGCTCGGCTACAAGATCGTGAGCGGCCAGACGAAGACGTTCCCGGTCGGCTTCCACAGCGACGCTCCCACGAGCGGGCCGTGGACCATCTCGGTGAGCGAGGGAAACCCCGTGCTCGGTGGCTCGCAGACGTCGCACCTCACGATGTCGATCGACAAGCCCTCCGGAGTGAACGGCGACATCGCGTACATCACGATCACCGTGACGTCGGTGGACACGTCGATGAACGGCGAGCTCGTGACGATCGAGTCCGAGCTCGCTGGGTTCGGCCGGACCTACGTGCCCATCCTCATCAGCAACCAGTAGAGTGGAGCGCAGTCACCCGCACCTCTACGGTGGGCACTCCGGGCTCACTCAGGTGCAGGAGCCTGCGCTCGGACGACGCTTCGCGCGGCGCGCATTTCGCGCGGCGGGGCGCTCGGACGACGCTTCGCGCGGCGCGCGTGAAGATGGCGGGGCGCCGCGAGAATCAGGGGTGTTCCACGCAACGCGTCGTCCGAGCGCAGGCTCCTGCACCTGAGTGAGCCCGGAGCGCCCAACGTAGAGGTGCGGGTGACTGCGCTCCACTCAACTGCGGGTGCTCCGCTCTACAAGCCGTTGAACACAGCGACCAGCTTCGCGATCTGCGCGAGCGCGGCCGGGGGCGAGGCCGGGTCCTGCGGCATCGTGGCCATCACCAGCGACTTGTGGCCCCAGCTCTTCCTCCGGGTCATCGTCGCCAGCATCGCGTTCGACGTCGTGAGGCCGATGGCGGCGGCGGCCGGGTCGGCGTACTCGCAGATCAGGACGGCCACGTCCTTCGTCGACGTGAGGCCGTGGCTGCAATACGCTGCTTTGTAGGTCGATCCGAGGGACTGCTGCCGCTCCACGATCGGGAAACCGGCCTTTTCCAGGGCGGCGAAGGCCTGATCCGCGTTCGGGGTGATCGCGGGGCGGTGCGCCGCCTCGATCGGAAGCTGCCCGAACACCGCACCGACATCCCCCATCCCTCCGTTCGACACCGCGCCGGCGGAGGTGCTCGCGCTCGGAGTCGGGCGGCTCGGCCCCTGCGGCGCAACGTGGGCAACGGCGCTCGCGCTGGCGCTCGCTACGGGCGCCGCTTCTTCGGCCTTCTTGTCGCAAGCGCAGAACAGGACCAAAAGCAACAAACTAAACGGCCTCATGCGCTCCGATATAACGCAACTGCGGAACCCGAATACGCGTATTTCCTACCGCCGCTCGATCTGCGACAGTGCGCGCTTCGGGTAACAGGCGGTGGGAACCCCGCGTCACTTCGACGCAAACGAAAGGACTAAAGTATGAGGCTAAGGAATCTCCTAGGAGCGCTGTCATTCGGCGCGCTCGCGATTGCACCGACGCTCGCGCAGGCATCGAGCCACCGCGAAGCGCCGTTCGTGAGCAAGAACCCCAAGATCGACGGGACGGACTTCTACGCGTTCGAGAGCTACGAGGCCGGCCGCGCGGGCATGATCACGTTCATCGCCAACTACCAGCCCCTCCAGGACGCGTACGGCGCGCCGAACTACTTCCCGCTCGATCCCGACGCGCTCTACGAGATCGAGATCGACAACACCGGCGACGGCGTCGAGGACCTCACGTTCCAGTTCCAGTTCCAGACCGTCCTCGGCGGAACGGCGAACGCCGGCATCGACCTGATGATTGGCCCGGCCGGCGCCCAGAAGTCGGTCTCGGTCCCCTTCTACAACGTCGGGCTCATCCCCAACGCGGCTGGAAACGGCAACTCGGCCTCGCTCAACGTGACCCAGTCCTACACCGTGGGGTTGGTCTCCGGTCCGCGTCGCGCGGGCACGGCGACGCTCGTCACGGGCGGGCCGTTCACTTCCCCGGCGGACAACGTCGGCGTGAAGTCGTTCAGCTCGCTGGCGAACAGCCAGCTCGGCACGAAGCAGAATGGCACCACGCTCGGGCCGTCGACCTACGCGACGTACGCCGAATCCTTCGTCCACACGGGGCTCACGGTCCCGGGTTGCACGAAGGCCGACGCGAACCAGATGAAGGTGTTCGTCGGTCAGCGCGCGGAAGGCTTCGCCGTCAACCTCGGACCGATCTTCGACCTCGTCGACGCGCCCGCCGGGCTCGTGACCGCGGGCGGTACGAAGGCGGACTACGCCGCCGTCCCCAACCCGATCGCCGCGAAGAACGTGACGAGCATCGCGATCGAAGTTCCGCGTGACTGCATCTGGCAGTCGGCGGCGCAGCCCGTCATCGGCACCTGGACGACCGCGTCCCTTCGTCAGGCACGCGTCATCAATCCGGCCGCCACGTACCCGCTGCCCGCGAAAGAAGGCGGCGCCTGGACGACGGTTTCCCGCCTCGGGAACCCGCTCGTCAACGAGGTCGTCATCGGCCTCCCGGCGAAGGACTTCTGGAACAACACCGAGCCGTCGAAGGACGTGGCGAACTTCGCGACGTTCGTCGAGTACCCGACGCTGCCGGCGATCATCGACGCCGTCTACGGCACGAGCCTCGCTCCGACCGTCTTCCCGCGCACCGACCTGGTCGAGGCGTTCCTCACGGGCATCCCCGGCGTCAACGCGTTCCCTGCGGCGTCGAACCCCGTCCCCGCCGAAGTCATCCACCTGAACACCGACCTCGAGGCCGCCCTCGGCGGCGTGGTCACCCCGTACGCCATCACCGGCGCGCAGACCCAGAGCCGCTTCGGCGCGGCGCTGTGCGTCGTCAAGGGCGTCGTCACGACCACGAACGCCGGCTGCGACGGCTACGGCTTCCCGAACGGTCGCCGACCGATCGACGACGTCGTCGACCTCGCGCTCGACGTCGTCGAGGGCTACCTGCTCCCGTCGGGTGCCTCCAACCCGGCCTCGGGCGTGCTGTTCACGGACGGCGTCGACCAGGGCGCCACCGTCTTCCAGAACCAGTTCCCGTACCTGGGGACCCCGACGCCGGGTGCGAACGGCAACGGGACGTGAGGTCGCTCATGCGAACCCCTCACAACGTGGTGGCTGCGCTCGCGATCGCGTGCGTGGCTGCAATGGGCTGCAGCAGCAGTAGTCCGACGTCGGAGCCCGACGGCGGTTCGAGCTCGACGAGCACGAGCGGCAAGAGCTCCACGAGCTCCAAGAGCTCGACGTCGGGGACGAGCTCGAACTCGAATTCCAGCTCGAATTCGAATTCCAACTCGAGCTCCGAGAGCTCGAGCTCCGGAGACGCGGGCGGCTCGAGCACAAGCTCGAGCTCATCCTCGAGCTCCACGACGGTCGACGCGGGGATGGACGCGGGCGCATGCCCGTCGTTCGCGGCCTTCGTGATCAACCTCATCACCACCGACACGACGGCGAACGCGCTGCCGTCGGCGAACCTGGGGCAGACCTGCACCGACGACATGAAGCAGTCAGACTTCGCGTCGCTCTTCCCCTGATAGAGCACTGACAGGAAAGCGCGATCGGCGCCGGAGGTCTTCCCCTGTTGCGGGAGCCTTCGACGCCGATGGCGTTTTGTGGGCTCGATGGGCGAGCGACGAGGAGGCTCGCCACGCGACTCTGCGTGCGATAAGGGGCTCGCATGTCTGCCGCTCGCGTCGTGCGCCCTGTCGTCCGTTCGTTCCAGACCACCTACGCGAAGGAGGCGGCCGCGCACGTGAAGCGAGGCGGGCACGCGCTCGTCTGGGAGGGGGCGAGCAAGGTCCGGATGGTCTTTCGCGCGCCCGTGGGAGACGAAGAGAAGGACTTCGGGTACTGGTCGCTCCTCGACCTCGGCGTGCACAAGTGGACGAAAGATGTGCGCGGGCCTCTGCGAGGGCTCGCGGTCGCGAAGATCGCGCGCGACTCGGTCGACCTCGTCCGCGCCCGCGCCGAGCGCGACTCGATCCATCCGCGGTCGACGCGCGTGATGCAGCTCGATTGCGAGACCTGCGCCGCGTGCTGCCGCGACAACAAGGTCGTCCTCGAGCCGGAGGACTTCGATCGCTTCCGCGACGGCGGCCGGCCCGAGCTCGGCAAGCCCCCGTACACCCGCAAGGACGGGAAGAAGGTCGTGCTCCGACTGCTGCGATCGCGCGACTGCAAGCACCTCCAGTCGGACAAGCGCTGCGGGATCTACGCGCTCCGGCCGGACTCCTGCCGCGTCTTTCCCGCGGGGAGCGAGAGCTGCCTCTACTCGCGCGAGGTCGAGCTCGGCTTGGTCGACGGCGTTCCGCGCTGAGCCGCGTCGGCGGCGTCGATGAGCGCCCCCACCCTCGCGCGGACGAGCGGATTCGTCGACGGCTGACGGACCGCGGTGACGAGGGCGGCCCTCGCGTCGGGCCCGCCCACACGGAGGAGCGCCTCCGCCACGGCGTTCACGGCCTCTGGCAGCTCCTCTGGCTCGCGCGGCGCAGCGTGATACAGCGCGAAGAAACGTAGCAGCGCGGGTGCCTCCGCCGGGGTCGCCAGGGTGACGAGCGCCTGCGCGACGTCGCGCACGTCCTTGTCGCTGTCGGCAGGGTCGAGGAGGTGGCTGGCCAGCGCGGGAGCGGCTGACTTCTCGTTCATCGCGGCGAGGGCGCGCGCGGTCGGGCCGACGGGCGGCGGCGCGAGGACGTCGTGGAGGAAGTCGTAGTGCTTCTCGAGCGCGGCCGTCAGTACGCGCGCGCCCGTGCGGCGGCTCGCGATCGCCGCGCGGACCTCCTCGAGGATCGCGGGCGGAGTTCGCGGCGCGACGGCCAGCCGGAGAAGGAGCTCCGTCGCGGCCTCGGCGGGAAGCGTGGCGAGCTGACGAAGAAGCATGGTCTGCGCCGCGTCGAGCTCGAGATCACGGTCGGACACGGCGACGCGAATCTGTTCGACGAGGGATCCAGGATCCGCGGTCGGCCCCGCCTTGTGGAATCCGTCCGCCTGGACGACGCAGCTCTCGAGCGGCTGGCCCATGTCGACGGGGTCACCGATCTGGCCACCCGTGCGCGCATCCAGCGTGGTGAGCTTGCCGTCTGCGTCGCACAGGACGAGCGCCCCCTCGGATGCCGCACCGGCGATCAAGCGGGCGGCGTGCGTGTGGACCCACTCCACCTGAGCGTCCGGCGAAAGCCCGAACACGATGCGGAAATAGGTCGCATAGAACCGCCCGCTATCCATCCCGAGCGCCTTGGCTGGCGCGGTCGGGCGCGCGTAGAGCCGAATCTCGTCCGCCGCTCCGGCGATGGGCTTCGTCGACTCGTCGCCGGGCCGCATCAGCACCGGGTGACCCGGCAGAGTCTTCGCCGGAAGCGCGAGGTGTGCGGCGCCGCTCCTCGACGCGTCCTTGATCTTGTCGTCGAATCGAAAGAGGCCGAGCTCTCCGAAGTAGACCGCGCCTCCCACCGTCCACGCGTGGCTGGTCTTCTCGCGCAGGATGACGCGCCCGACCTCGTCACCGCTCGAGATGTCCAGCACCGAGACGTACTGGTTGTCCCACGGCACGAAGGCGAGGTGGTCGACCACGGCAGGGGCGCCCAGGTCGACCGGTCGCTCGATCTGTCGAAGCACCGCGCCGTCGTGCGCGACCGCGAGCAGCGTCGAGTCCTGCGGCGGCTTGGTGACGCCGGCCGCGCCAGCCGCACCAGCGCTCCCGAGCGTGACGACCGTGATCGTCCCGTCGTCTCCCGCTCCGCGCAGCGGCAAGCCGCCGGTCGGCCTGCTCCAGACGAGCTTCCCGGTGAGCGCGTCGAGCGCGAACACGTCCCCGGCGCCGCTCGCGACGACGACGCTGCCCGTGACGATCGGTCGCGCGTCGAGCGCGTGCGCGAACGTCCAGCGAGCGCCGCCCGCGAGGGGCTGCCCCACGAGCTTCGAGCTGTGCTCCACGACCCCGACCGCGACGTCCACCCCAGCAGGGATGGCACGTCCCTGGAGGCGCTGCCGGACCGCGTCGATGGACTTGCCTCCGTCGTCCTCCCAGGTCGTGGAGAACACGCTGCGCCCCGTCTGTCCTCCGCCGCAGGCAGCGAGGATGAGCGCGACCCCTAGCGCCACGCGCTTCACTGATCGCTCCCGGGGGACGACATCGTCGCGAGGACCGCGGCGTCGAGCTCTCCCCTCACCTTCGCAGACGACGTCTTCCCCCAGCGCCCGAGGATGCCGCGCAGGAACTTGTTCGCGTCACGCGTCCCGAGGTCGCGAACGCGATCGATGATGCTCACCTTCACGTCGTCGCTCACCTCGGTCGAAGGCCGGAACAGGATCTGATCGAGACCGGTCGTCACGACGTCGAACGGGATCTTCCCGAGGCGGCCGACGAGCGCGTCGCACTCGGAGACGTCGCACAGCTGCCCGATCGAGACCGCGGCCTCGTAGACGTGGCGATCGAGGGCGAGGAAGAGGTCGAGCACCGCGACCTTCGCCTTGAGGGAGCCGAGGCCGGTCGCGGCCGTCGCGCGCACCTGAGCGTCCGGATCGGAGAGCGCTGCGCGGAGCGCTGTCGCCGCGACGGGCACGGCATCCTTGCCGACAGCCCTCGTGAGGGCACGGACGGCAGCGCGCCTCACCTTCACGTCCCTGTGCTTCGCGTACGGGACCACAGGCGCGGTGCCTTCCGGCGACTCGATGTCTGCGAGCGTGTCGAGCGCGGTCTCGGTGAGTGGGTAGGGCAGGCCTGAACGGAGCAGCGCAGCGATGAGCGGGACTGCCGCAGCGGCGCCGGCCCCTGGCCCGAGCAGGCGTGCGTCGTCCAGGCCGCCGCGGATCTCCGCGGGATCGTCGGACTTGAGCTTCGCGAGCGAGGCCGCGGCCATCGTGGGCGCGTGCGCCTTCTTCGCGGGCGCCGCGTCCGCAGCCGGCCCGAAGGCCGAAACCCCGAAGGCAATGACCAGAACCACACAGACCCTGTGCATCGTCCCACCCGTCTCCCGTCTCCGCGGGCGTACCACGACGCCGTCACTTCCGCCCAGTGCACTGTGCTATTCCGCCAGTCCATGGGTCGCTCGTCACAGCCGCCGCCCCCGAGCTCGCCGCCGAGCTCGACGCCGCGCGCCGTCCGGCCCAGGCGTCCATGGTTCCTCAGCATCGCGCTCGCGTTTGCGTGGATCGTCGGCGCGATGGCCGTATTGATGAGCTCGATGACGCTCTCGCTGCTCCACATCACTCCGGACGAGTGGAGCATCGACGTGGACAAGAAGCCCGACCTGACGGTCGAAGAGCGCGCGCGCCAGAAGGAGACCTTCGAGGAGTACACGACGGCGCTGCGGGTCGCGAAGGGTCGCGTCGTGCCGCTCGCGGTCGCCGAGCTCCTCCTCGGCGCTGCGATGATCGTGTTCGCGCAGCGCGCCGCGGTCGGTCGATCGTGGGCGCGTCACGCGCTCGTCCAGCTCACCGCCGTGCATGTTGCGCTCTCGCTCCTCGAGTGGAGGCTGACGCCCGATCTCCGTGCCCCGGAGGACCACTTTGCGATCGCCTACAACAACCTCGACCGCGCGGAGGTCACCGAGGGGGCCGAGCGCGCATCGAAGCTCGGGCGACTCGCCCTCGTCGTCTCCGTCAGCGCGATGACGATCCTCGGGCTTTCGCTGCCGCGATCGCGCACGTTCTACACGGCGATCGACGACGCCCAGCTGCGGTAACCAGCGCGCTCGACGCCGGCAGCCGCGCGACCGAGCGCGGGCCGCCACCGCGGATCCGTGCTGTACTTCTCCGCGATGGACTCCGCGGAAGCCAGCAGCTCCCTCCCCTGCCCGCGCTGCGATGGTGGCGTGCTCGGCCCGGACGACAATACCTGCCCCAAGTGCGGCGCCTCGCGCATCGTCTGCCAGCGTTTCCGGCTCACGAAGGTCCTCGGCCACGGCGGCATGGGCCTCATCTACGAAGCCCGCGACGAGTCCGATCCGGCGCACGGGCGCGTCGCCGTCAAGACGCTCTCGCTCGGCGGAACGACCGACTGGCGGATGCGCGAGCTCTTCGAGCGGAGCACCCACGTGCTCATGGGCCTCACGCACCCGTGCCTCCCCAAGGTCCACGCGTTCGAGCAGGACGACAGCGGACGCTTCGTCCTCGTCAGGGACGTCTTCGACGGCGGCACGCTCGAGGAGCGCATCGCGAAGAACGATCGCCGCCTCTCCCCCTGGGAGGTGACCCATCTGCTCGAGACGCTGCTCGATCTCCTCGTCTACCTGCAGGCGCGCGTGCCGCCGGTCATCCACCGCGACATCAAGCCGTCGAACGTCATGTTTCGTACCGTGCACGACGACGTCCCCGTGCTGGTCGACTTCGACAGCGTCGCGGCGGCCGACGGGCGGCGCAGCGGCGTGACGATCGTGGGCACGCCGGGCTACGCGGCTCCCGAGCAGTTCGCCGGCGAGTCCTCCCCGTCTTCTGACGTTTACTCGCTCGGCGCGACCATGCTCTTCGTGGTGACGCACCGGCAGGCCGACGACCTCCCCCGGAAGGACGGGCGCTTCGACGTCGCCAGCTCGCTCTCCCAGCTCGACCCTGCCACACGCCGCGTGCTCACGCGCATGGTCGAGACCGACCGAAAAAAGCGCTATGCGACTGCGAAGGAGGCGCTCCAGGACCTGCAGGGCGTCGGCACCGCGCGAAAGAGCTCGACGCGCCAGGCGCTCGCGATCGGTCTCGTCGCGTGGGTCTTTCTCTGCTCGATGACCTTCGTGGTCGCCATAGCGATGCGGCGGTCCTCGTCGTCGATGTCGTCACAGGCGCAAGCGCGCACGGTGCCGGCGGCGTCCGACAAGACTCGCTCGTGCAAGTCCGGCGACTACCTCGACTGCAGCGACCGGTGCGCGAAGCACGACGCGCTCAGCTGCTTCAACCTCGGCTGGATCTACGAGAAAGGGACCGGCGTCACGAAGGACTACTCGAAGGCCGCCGCGGTGTACGAGGAGGCCTGCACCGCGAAGATCGCGGGGGCTTGCACCAACCTCGGCGTCCTCTACGAGAAGGGCAACGGCGTGGCGGCGGATATCGGCCGCGCCTTCACGCTCTACGAGCAAGGCTGCAACCTCGGCCAGGCGCTCGGCTGCGCCGACCTGGGCTGGATGTACGAGAACGGAAAAGGGGTGGCGGAGGACAGGGGCCGCGCCCTCACCCTCTACACGCAGGCGTGCGACCGCGGCGACGGGCACGGCTGCACGAACCTCGGCTACCTCTACGAAAACGGGCGCGGCGTGACCGAGGACGACGTGCGCGCCGCGAGCCTCTACAAGGGGAGCTGCGACAAGGGGACGCAGGCGCGCGCGTGCAGCCTGCTCGGCGGGATGACGGAGCACGGCAAGGGAGTGGCCATGGATCGCACGCGGGCGATCGCGCTCTACCGGAAGGGCTGCGACGGCGGCCACACCTGGGGCTGTGAACAGGTCACGCGGCTGGAGGCGAAATGACGAAGGGCGCGTCGGCCTCCGTTTTCGCCGGCGCCGTTGCGAGCCTCGTGTGCGCGGTCGGCTGCGGTCAGGCAGCGCAAGGCATGGCGGACGCGAACTTCGGCCCTGCGGATGCGGGTCGGACGGCGCGGGACAGCGCGGGCGACTCGAGCCGGTCCGTGGCCGAGGCGGGATCGCGCGACGCGACTGACACGAGCCATGCCGATGCAGGAGCCGACGCCTCACGCCTGGATGCAGCGCATGCCTTCGACAGCGGCGCACATCCCAGGGACAGCGGCGCGGACGCCCCTGGAGTGACGGATGCGAGCCCGCACGAGGCCGCGGTCGGCGACGGGTCCACGAGCGACCCAGGCCAGGCGCTCGGCGCCGCAGCCACACCTTACAAGTGCGCGCAGTATACCTGCACGCACCGTCTGGTCGCCGACACCGACACCGTCTACGTCGCGACGGCGACGGGCATCGTCGCGTTCCCGAAGTCGGGAGGCTCCTCGCGCGTCGTCGCCACGGGGACGATCGTCAGCGACATCGCCGTCGACGGGACCTACGTCTACTCGGTCGATCCCTCCGTCGGAGCCGGCGCGTACCGAAGCCCCAAAGGGACCGGCGGGGACGCCGGGACCGCGAAGACCTTCGCGACCATCACCGGCCTCACGATCGAAGGCCCCGCGCACCTGTCGGTCGACAGCCAGAACCTCTACTTCTTCTCGGAGGAATCGGCAGGGATCTACGCGGCTCCGCTCGCCGGCGGCGCCGTGAAGGAGATCTCGACGGTCAACGCGACCGACGTGGCGCTGGCGGGCGCCAGCCTGTTCGCCGGCGAGATCTCGTCCAGCTCCGTCAACTTGCTCACGAGCTCGGGCGCGCAGCTCGGCGCGCTCGTCACGAGCGACTATCCGTACGCCGTCGCGGGCGACACGAACAACGTCTACTGGGGCGACTTCTCGATCTTCATGCTCACGCAGGCTGCGCTCGCGGCGAGCACCGGAGCGCCCACGACGCTCGCGACGAACGTGGCGGGGAACATCGGCGCGATGGAGTCCGACGGCGAGTCGCTCTACGTGCTGGACATGGAGAACTACACCTCCGGGAAGATCGTGAAGGTGTCCATTTCTGGCACCGGCGACGCCGGCACCTCGAGCGTCGTCTTCGAGAGCACGACGGGGCTCGTGGCGGGCCTCGCCGTGGACGCGACGTCGATCTACTTCACGTGGGCAGGGACGCTCTACAAGCACCCGAAGTAGCGCGGCTCAGAGCCCGACGACATCCTTGTGCCTGCGGATGACGTACCTGAGCTCGAGGGTCGCGCGGCCCCGCGCCGCGAGCTCGACGGTCCACCGGACGAAGCCGTCGGCATCCGGGGTCGCGCGCGGCTGCGTCTTCTTCTCGTCGAAGTGGACGTCGACCTTCTCGATCTCGGAGACCGGCACGCGCTCCGTCACCTCGATCCTCCGGGCGCGGTCGTCGAGGTTCGACACGTGCACGCGGACGCGGTGCGAGCGGCCGACGTAGCTCGACGGCAGCAGCCCCGCCTCCTCGTCGACCGTCTCGAGCTCACGGCGCAGGCGCACGTGCGGGTCCGGACCGAAGCCGAGCTCGAAGCTCTCGCCCGGAGCGATGAGGCCGAGCTTCGTCCGCCCGACGAACCCGCTCTCGCGCACGAGATCCACCGGTCCTGCGAGGAGCGGCGCGGTGCCCGTGTTCGACTGCTTCGCGCGGACGAGCACGGCCTCCGCGAGCTCGGGGTACGCGACGAGGGAGGACGTCGCGGTCGTCTCCATCGACAGCGAGGGCACGCGGTACGGACGCCCGTCGCTCGGGACGGTGGCGCGCGCCTTCGCGAGGAGGACGCGCACGTCGCCGCCGTCGTCGATGCCCGGCACACGCATCGCTGGAGGTGGACCGCCGCCGAGCCCGGTCCGCTGGATCGCTTCGTCGCGCTGCTCGACGCGTACGACGTCGCTCCTCCGCTGCGTCATCACCTCGTCGTCCTCGAGGGCCGGTGGCTTCTGGCCGAGTGAAGGGCGCTCGGTGGAGAACCTCAGCGCCACGGACTCCCACGCCTCGCCAGTGTTCTGCCAGACGCACGCGTCGGTCGTCACGCTGAGCGCGCCGTCTTTTCGGAGCGTCGCCGTGTGCTGCGGCCTCCAGCATGCGCCGGGGACGAGGTACTCCACGACGAGCTCGCTCTTCACGGTCTCGCTCGCCGTGCTGACCAGCGTCATCTCGATCGAGGCCACCACGCGGGTGGCCTTGTGGCCGACCTGCGTGGCGCGGGCACGCAGCCGGCCCAGGGTCTCTTCGATCTCGCGCTGCTCGCGCCGCGCTGCGAGCACATCGGCGTACGTGGCGGCCTCCCGCTCGTCGAACGCCCGGACGGCGCGCGTGGCCAGAGAGCCGTCGCCGGGCGAGCTCCCACGCGCGGCGTCGTCCGCGAGCTCTTCCATGACTCGATACTGTGCCTCGTCGAGCAGCGTGATCGCCGTCTCGAGTCGTGCGACGCGCGCGGCGCCGAGTTCGCCCCGACGGACGCACTCCTCCAGCTCGCGCACGAGGGGAGCATGCGCTGCCGCGGGCTCCGTCGATACCGTCCTGCGTACGACCCTCGCCTCGCCGACGGACACGCCGCCGCTCGCGCGGACCCGCAGCGTCTTGTCGGCGATGACGGGCGCGACGTCCTCGATGCGGACGCGTGTCACGCCGGGCGCGACCTCGACCACGCCGCATCGCTTCACGTGCGCGCGGTCCTCGGTCACGGTGACTGCGTCGATGGGGGCGGTCACGATCTTGTCGACGGACATCATGAGTCCCTCCGGTTGCCGCCCACGAGCTCGAGCTTCGACGAGATCTTCACCGCGTAGCGTGCCGAAAGCGTCCGCGTCGTCCCTGGTTCGAGCGTGACCCGCCACAGGTGCCCGCCGCGCAGCGACTGTTCCTGGTCCCACCTCTCCCACGCAGGGTCGACGGCGCCGACCTCGACCTTCACCTCGGTGTCGTCCTTGCGAGCGACGGGCACCCGCTCGCGAACCTCCACGGTGACGGGACGCGGCAGCAGGTTCCGGAGCTCGACGGAGACGCGATGTCCGAGCGACAGCGCACCGCCGAGCAGCCCCGAGGTCTCTTCCTGGAAGGTCGTCGTGCGCGCGACCTTGATCGCCGGCTCGACCCCGAGGCCAATCTCGACGCGACCTCGCGGCGGTGTCTCCGGCATGCGCGTCGTCGTGCGGTACATCGCGTCGCCTGCACCGGAGGGACCGCCCATCACCTCGTACACGTCGAGCGGCCCGGAGAGCAGCGCGGCGTCGATCGGGCTCTCGATGTCGATCATGCGATACACCTGCGGGGCTTCGCGCGGCGTGGCCACGTGGCGCAGCTTCGTCCTCGCGTCCCAGTCGGCCACCGGGATCGCGTGGAACGCGCCGTCCGACTCGACGTCGCACGGGAGCTCCGCGGCGTAGAGGTAGTCGTACGAGTCGCTCGTGGCCGCGAGCTCGTAGCCCGCGGGGAGCGCGCCGTCGTCGACCGCGGCTTGCGTCACAGCGATGCGGATGGCCATGGCGACGTCGAGCTGCACGCTCGACGCGAGCGCTTCGAGGTAGACGCTCGCCTGCGCGACGGCGACGAGCTCGCCGCGTGATGCGTCGCTCGGGGCGCGCATCCGGAGGCGACCGTACGTGAGCGTCTCGGCGGCGAGGTCCCACGCCGGCGCAGCGACGCCCGGCTCGGCGAGGCTCGCGGAGCGCTCCATCGCGGCCCCGTCCGAGAGATCTTGCATCCTCGCCCGTTTCGCCATTGGAGCGCCGCCGCCGCCCGGGACCCCCGCAGGCGGCGCTGCCGCAGGCATCGAGCGGCTCATGGCAGCGCGCGGCGCCGCGCTCCCCGAGGCTCGCGCGGGCGCCGGCGCGGGGGGCGCGGAGAACGCCATGCTGGTCGGAGGCATCGGCTGCGGAAACGCGGCGCCGCCGACCATCATCCCGCGGCTTGTGTCCTCGTCGTCGTCGAGCCCCGCCTTCGCAGGGCGTTGCGGCGGCGGAGGAGGAGGCGCCGCGGCAGCCGCTGCGCGCGTGACGCGTGGCCCGACAGCCCGATCGTAATCGGCATAGAGCGCCGCCGACCCCTCCGGGGGCTCGCGGTATCCTGCCTTCCGCGGCCGCGGTTGCGCGCGGCCGATGCGCGCCTTCGCGAGCTCCGGCAGCTCCACCCAAGCGTCGGCCTCCGCCGTCGACAGCGAGAGCACGACGCCGCGCCAGTCCTCGCCGGAGCGCTGGGCGACGAGCGCGCGCATCGCCAGCGTCGCGCTCGCGCTCGACGCGTCGCCAGCCGCCTGACCGGCCAGCGTCAGCACGTACGACGCGCTCCAGCGCGCGTCCGGGATCGCATACTCGAGCAGGACCCGCGTCCCCTTGACGGCGCCCACGAGCGAGACCGTCGCGACCTTGCGCAGCTCGTGCTGCCTCGCGTTCTTCGCCGTCGTCGCCCGCTTCGACGCCGCAGTCGCGTCTGCGAGCGTCTTCTCGGCTTCCCGCGCGACCGCGATCGCGGCTGCGAGCGCGCCGCCGATACGCTCCTGCTCGGACAGACGGAGGGCGACGAGCTGCTGTCGCGACTCGAGCGGAATCGGCAACGGCGGCTCATTCTCGCGCGGAGCCGGGCGAGGCACGATCTTCAGCCCGTTCAGGCGGCCCATCGCGGCCTGCAGGCGCACCACCTCCGTGCGAGCACGCTCGGCGTCGACACCTGCGCGCTCGAGCGCCGCATCCTCCGCCGGCGCGAGCGTCGCGTCCTCGCCTGGCACCTCGAGCCCGACCCGCACGTCGACGGCGAGCGGGCCCTGGTCGCGCTCACCTCTGTCGTGAATGGCGCGAGCGCGGAGCGACCCATCGTCGAGCGTCAGCGGGAGCCCCGTGAAGCGGACCTCCGTCGCGCTCTCTTCGAGCGCCAGCGCCCGCACGATCCGGGCGCCCTTGCGGTACACGGTGACACGCTCGATCTGCGACGGCAGGGTACCCATCGGGCCATCATAGACCGAGCCACGATTTCACGGGCGGCGTGCCCCCACTGCGCGCGTACGCTACACATCGTCGTTGACGCATGCCTACGCCGATGCAGCCGACGCCGCTCTTTCGCGACACCACGCGCGACACCACGCGCCCCGTGCTGCTCATCAACCCGCGGATGTGCAGGCCGAGCAGCACGAGGCTACCGCTCTCGGTGCTGCATCTCGCGGCGGTGCTCGAGGGGAAGCACCCGTGGCGCATCCTCGACGGCAACCTCGGCCCCATCGTCGACGCCGCCGTGCAGGCGCTGCGCGAGCGACCGCACGCGCTCGTCGGCGTGACGGTCATGCCGGGGCCTCAGGTGGCGACCGCGATCGAGGTCTCGCGCGCCATCCGCGCAGCCGTGCCGGAGGTGCCGATCGCGTGGGGGGGATACTTCCCGACGCTCTACTCGAGCTCCGCCATCAACGCGCCGTACGTCGACTACGTCGTCCGTGGCCAGGGCGAGGGTACGCTCACCGAGCTCCTCGAGCGGCTCCCGGCCGCAGGTCGCCCGACGCGCGACGACTCCGCCGCCGATGCTTCCGCGATCGAGGACGTGAAGGGGCTCACCTGGAAGCGCGGCGGAGCGGCAGTGCACAACCCGGAGCGCGCGATCATCGCCCCCGAGAGCCTTCCGCTGCTTCCCTACGACCGCGTGCCGGACGTCCGGACCTACCTGCGCCCGACCTTCATGGGCTCGCGCACCGCCGTCCACCAGCACGCGATCGGCTGCCGCTTCAAGTGCGAGTTCTGCGGCGTCGTCTCGATGTGGAACGGCCACACGACCCTCGACGCCGAAGCGCGCCTCGAGCAGTCGCTCCGGAAGCTCCGCGACGGCATGGGGGCGAACGGGCTGCAGTTCTTCGACCACAACTTCTTCGATCGCGAGGAGAGCAGCGTCCCCGTCCTCGACGTCCTCGGGAGCATCGGTCTGCCGTGGTGGTGCTACGCCCGCGCCGACACGCTCGCGCGGTTCTCGGTGTCGACCTGGGAGGCCATCCGCAAGAGCCGCCTCCGCATGGCGTACATCGGCGCGGAGACCGCGAGCGACGACGTCCTCTCGCGGATGCGCAAGGGTTCGCGCGTCGACCACACCCTCGAGGTCGCGGCGCGCTGCCGCGAGTACGGCGTCATCCCCGAGTTCTCGTTCGTGCTCGGCGGACCGGAGGATCCCGAGGGGGAGATCGAGAAGACCTTCCGCTTCGTCCGGAAGATCAAGGCGCTCCACCCTGCCTCCGAGATCATCCTCTACTTCTACAGCCCCACCCCGCAGGTCGACCGCGTGTCGCTCCGCAAGACCCCCGGCGTCGCGCACTTGCCGGTCCTCACGACGTACGGCCCGTCTGGCCCTGCGCTCCCGACGACCCCGGAAGAGTGGACGGAGGCGCGCTGGGTGAGCTGGGTCTGTCACGAGGATGCCCCGTGGCTGCGCCCCGAGACACGACAGCGCGTGATGGACTTCGCGCGCGTGCTCGCGTGCCGGTTCCCGACGGTGCAGGACTACCGCACGCCGGCGTGGGGCAAGGCTGTGCTGCGCAACGTCTCGCGCTTCCGCTACGCGACCGAGAGGTACTCGAACCCTGTCGAGCTCAAGATCGGCCAGCGACTGCTCGGGCTCCGCGACCCGAAGTCCGAGAGTCTGTAACCACCTCCTCTTCGACGGAACACGGGCAGTGCACTGCTATCCGTAGCAGTTGCGAGAGCATGCCAGTTCGGCGACGATGGAATGTTCTCGCCCCGCAGTAACGGGGCGCGCCGTCCTTGGAGAGTCCCGATGAAGCCGTCCACCATGTCGCTGGTCACTGCCCTCGTCACCCGTCACCGCGAGCGGATCACCGCGCGAACCCTCGGGGTCGCCGGCCTGCTCTTCTGCATGCTGGCCCTCGCGTTGGGGTGCGGCAGCGGGACGAGCACGTCGACGGGGACCGGCGTCGACGGAAGCGTTCCCGACGGCACGTCGGGCACGCCGAAGACGTTCACCCTCGCGGGAACGGTCACGGGCCTGTCGGGCAAAGGCCTGACGCTGAAGAACGGATCGGAGACGCTTGCGGTCTCTGCGAACGGGAGCTTCGCGTTCAAGACGCCGGTCGGCAGCGGAGCGGCCTACGCCGTGACGATCAGCACCCAGCCCTCGGGACCAACGCAGACATGCACGGTGTCGAACGGCTCGGGCAACGCGACGGCGAACGTGACGAACGTCGCGGTCAAGTGCGTGACGGGTGCGTTCACGGTCGGTGGGAAGGTCACGGGCCTGTCGGGCACGGGCCTCGTCCTCCAGAACAACGACACGGATAACCTGACCATCAGCGCCGACGGAGCGTTCACCTTCGCGACGCCGGTGGCGAGCGGCAATGCCTTCAGCGTGACGATCATGACGCAGCCGACCGGGCCGGCCCAGAGCTGCATGGTCAGCGGTGGTACGGGGGTCGTGGGTGCGGGCAACGTCACCGGAGTCGTGGTCAACTGCTCGACCGACACGTTCACGGTCGGCGGTCAGATCTCGGGCCTCACGGGGGGCTCGGTGGTGCTTCAGGACAACGGGGGAGACAGCCTCACGGTCAACGCCAATGGCAGCTTCGCCTTCGCGACGCCCGTGGCGAGCGGCGCGGCGTATGCCGTGACGGTGCTCACGCAGCCCTCCGTGCCCGCGCAGACCTGCACGGTCACGATGGGAACGGACACCGGCACGGTCGCCGACGCGAACGTCACGAGCGTGCGCGTGACGTGCATCCTCAACGGCTTCACGGTCGGCGGGACGGTCACCGGGCTCTCGGGCAGCGGCCTCGTTCTTCAGGACAACGGCGGCGACAACCTCACGGTCACGGCGAGCGGCACGTTCGTCTTCGCGACGCCGGTGCCGAGCGGCGGCGCCTACGCAGTCACGGTCCTCACCCAGCCCTCGTCGCCGTCGCAGACCTGCACCTTGACGACCGGGACGGGGACGGGGACGGTCGGTGCGGCGAACGTGACCAGCGTCGCGATCGCCTGCACGACCAACACGTACACGATCGGCGCCACGGTCACCGGGCTCACGGGCACGGGCCTCGTTCTCCAGGACAACGGTGGAGACAACCTCACGGTCACGGCGAACGGCACCGTCGTCTTCGCGACGTCGGTGGACAGCGGCTCCGCGTTTGCGGTGACGGTCCTCACCCAGCCCGCGGGCCCGACGCAGACCTGCACGGTCTCGGGCGGAAGCGGAACGGTCGGCGCGGGAAACGTGACCAGCGTCACGGTCAACTGCGCGATCAACACGTACACGATCGGAGGCACGGTCTCGGGGCTCTCGGGCACCGGCCTCGTGCTTCAGGACAACGGCGGAGACAACCTCACGATCAACGCCAACGGGACCTTCGCGTTCGCGACGCCCGTGGCGAGCGGCGGGACGTACGCCGCGACCCTTTTCGCGCAGCCGGCCACCCCTTCGCAGACGTGCGTGGTGGCGAACGGTGCGGGCTCGGTCGTCTCGTCGAACATCACGAGCCTGACGGTCACGTGCACCACCAACAGCTACACGGTCGGCGGCACGGTCTCGGGCCTCGTCGGCAAGGGGCTCGTCCTCCAGGACAACGGCGGTGACAGCGTCTCCGTCAGCGCGAACGGGACGTTCACCTTCGCGACTCCGGTCCTGAGCGGCACGACGTACGCCGTCACGGCATCCGCGCAGCCGACGGGTCCGAGCCAGACGTGCGTGGTCACGAACGGTTCGGCCACGATGGGCGGCGGAAACGTGACCGGCGTGACGGTCACATGCACGACCAACACGTATGCGATCGGGGGCACCGTCAGCGGGCTCGTCGGCGCGGGTCTCGTCCTCCAGGACAACCTCGGCGACAACCTCACCGTGACCGCCAACGGCACCTTCACGTTCGCCACGAAGGTCGCTAGCGGCGGGACCTACGCCGTCACGACGTTCCAGAACCCGACGACTCCGTCCCAGACCTGCGCGGTCACGACGGGCAGCGGCTCGGTGACGAACGCGCCGATCACGACGGTGACGGTGACCTGCACCACGAACAAGTACACGGTCGGAGGCACCCTCGCGGGGCTCTCGGCGGTCGACTCGATCGTCCTGCAGGACAACCTCGGCGACAACCTGACCCTGAAAGCGAACGGCGCCTTCACCTTCGCGACGTCGGTCGCGAGCGGCGCGCCCTACAGCGTCACGATCCTCACTCAGCCGGGCGCGCCGGCGGAGACCTGCACGGTCACTGGCGCCTCGGGGACGGTCGGAGCGGGCAACGTCACCTCCGTGATGGTCAACTGCATCGTGAACACGTACACGGTCGGCGGCACGGTCACGGGCCTCGTCGGCAAAGGCCTCGTGCTCCAGGACAACGGCGGAGACAACCTCACGCTCACCGCCAACGGCGCGTTCGCCTTCGCCACGCCCGTGGCGAGCGGCGCGACCTACGCGGCCACGGTGCTGACCAACCCGACCACCCCGAGCCAGACCTGCACCATCACGACTGGATCGGGCACGGTCACGAACGCCAACGTCGTCACGATCGCCGTCAACTGCGTGACGAACACCTACACGATCGGAGGCACGCTCAGCGGCCTCGTCGCCGCCGAGTCGGTCGTGCTCCAAGACAACCTCGCCAACAACCTCACGGTCGCTGCCAACGGCGCCTTCGTCTTCACGACGCCGATCCCGAGCGGCGGCACGTACTCCGTCACCGTGCTGACCAACCCGTCTGCGCCGATCGCCCAGACCTGCCTCGTCACCAGCGGCACCGGCCCGGTGGTCGCGGCGAACATCATCGCGGTCACGGTCGCGTGCACGACGAACAGCTACACGATCGGCGGCACGGTCAGCGGCCTGACGGGCACGGGGCTCGTGCTTCAGGACAACGGCGGCAACAACCTCGCGGTCACCGGCAACGGGGGGTTCACCTTCACCGCTAGCGTCCCGAGCGGAGGGGCGTACGCCGTCACCACTCTGACGAACCCGTCCGGTCCACTCCAGGTGTGCACGGTGACGAATGGCTCCGGGACCGTCGCCGCCGCGAACGTCACCAGTGTCGTCGTGACCTGCGTGAACGGCATCCTCATCGCCATCCAGGGGCACGCCTCGGTCACCGTGCCCTGCTTGCCGGGGCAGTACTCGTGCGAGGCGCAGTACCTGTGCAACGCAGTCACTGGCTACACGTGCGTGTATCAAACGTACGACTGCCTGACGGGCTCCGACGGGTCCTGGTACCCCCCGGATGGCACCGCCGGAAACAGCGCCTTCAACTTCGCCTTCTCGTACGACTTCGGGACCGGATCACTGAGCGACTACGGGAACATCTGCGCGTGCACCCTCTCCGAGGCGACGAAATACGGCATCGGCCAGACGAACGAGTACTGCGGCGTAGGAGAGTGGACCCGTCAGTAACGACTGATCTCACCACGCGCGTCCCGCCGTGGACGCGCGTGACCGCGGCTCCTGTGAGACAATCGCCGCGAGCGCGACCGTCGTCATCGTTGCCCCGCTTGCCTGTTCCGCGCTGACGGCGCACCCTCCCTCCATGCGCCAGGCGCTCCGCTCTTCCCTCCTCGGCGCTCTGGCTCTGACGCCAGCCGTCGCGTGGGGAGGCCCTCCGAACGGTGCCCCGCTGCTCCGTATGCTCGGCCCTCGCGCGCAGTCGACGCTGGAGCCGCACGCGCACAGTATCGGCGCGGTCGTGCGTGTCCCGTCCTCGCTGACCGACGCCTCCATGACGGCCATCGGTCTCCGCCCCTTCGCGCCCGGCTTCGCTCGGCTCCGCGGGACGAGCGATCAGCTCATCGCGTTCGCCGACGCGCATCCGGACTTGCCGCTCGAGGTGGCGACGCCGCCGCACCTGCTGCTCGACAAGGTCGGCGTCTGGACGAACGCGATCGCGGCGCGGCAGGAGTACGGCGTCGACGGGACGGGGGTCCTCATCGGCGTCGTGGACACGGGGATCGACTGGACCCTCCAGGACTTCAACGACCCCACGACGGGCAAGACCCGTGTGGCGTGGCTCCTCGATCTCTCCGCGGATCCCGCGGGTATCTACCCGGATCTCGAGGCTCAGTTCGGAGGCGCCGTGTACGCCGGGTCGGACCTCGACACGCTCCTCGGCAAGGGTCAGCTCGGCCCCGACACGTTCCTCACGGACACGGTCGGTCACGGCACGCACGTCGCGTCGATCGCGGCCGGCAACGGCGGGCTCGCGAAGCGCTACGTCGGGATCGCTCCCGGGGCTCAGCTCATCATCGCGCGCATCACCGGCGGGATGACCGCCGACATCGCGACCGACGATCTCCTCAGCGGTGTCCAGTTCGCGTTCGACCGCGCCGACACGATGAAGAAGCCGATCGCGGTGAACCTCTCGATCGGGAGTGACTTCGGTTCCCACGACGGAACGATGGCCTGGGAGGAGGCGCTCGCCGGATACGTCGGCCCGACGTTCCCCGGTCACGCCCTCGTCGCTGCGGCCGGGAACAGCGGCGACATCACCGCCGCCGCCGTCCACCAGACCGTCTTCGTCCCTCCGGGAGAGTCGCGCACGATCCCCATCACGACGCTCTACGCGGGCACCACCATCGGCACAGGCCAGGTGCAGGTATGGATCACGATGCGAGGCGGGGCGCAGCTGTCGGTTGGCATCGACAGCCCGACGGGCACGTGGGTCTCGCCGGTCGGCGCCGTCGCGACGGGGGCCTTCAACTCCACCGAGATCTCGGCGGGCGTCTACAACGGCAGCAGCGTCTCGCTCGGGATGATCCAGAGCGGGTCGAACAGCGCGCTCGCGGTCTGGGGCACCAACACGAACAACACGCAGGCGAAGTGGGAGCCGGGGATCTACTCGATCACGCTCGGCGGAGGCGCGAACGGAGGCACGGCCGACCTCTACGTCGAGGGGACGGGAGACGCGATCGACGACAACGGCAACGGCGTCGGCTTCACGAACCCCGTCCGCGAGGGGACCATCAACATCCCCGCCACCCACCCCGGCATCATCGGCGTCGGCTGCACCGTGAGCCGCGGCAAGTGGACGAGCATCGCCGGTGGGCCGGTCAGCGTCGCCATCTCGCCGCTCGATCCTCGCGGCGGCTACGCCGTCCCCGACGCGAGCTATTACAGCGAGCCCGTGACGGGCGACGTCTGCTGGTTCTCGAGCGCAGGGCCGACGGTGACCGGCGTGCAGAAGCCCGAGATCTCGGCCCCGGGCGGCATCGTCATCGGCGCGATGAGCGGCTGGGCCGCGCCGACCGCGCCGTACAGCATCTTCACGAACCCGGACTGCCCGCCCGTCACCGACGGGGGGGTGGTCGACGACCGCTGCATGCAGGTCGACGCGACGCACGCCGTCGCGGCCGGAACATCGATGTCCGCCCCGCAGGCGGCTGCCACCGCGGCGCTGCTCTTCCAGCGCGACCCGACCCTCACGCAGGACAAGATCGTCGGGCTCCTCCAGGCGGGCGCGCACCACTTCAGGGGGCTGGACCCCTTCGAGGATCAAGGAGGGCCGGGCGAGATCGACGTGCGAGGCTCTCTCGACGCCCTCGATCAGCTGCAGGACCCGCTGCTCGCGCTCCCGAGCAAGGCGACGAGCTGGATCACGCTGAGCGCCGACGAGCTCGCCGCCGACGGGTCGACGCCGCTCACGGCGATCGTCGAGCTTCGTACGGGCGACGGCGCGCACCGCGCGGACTACTTCGACGGCACGAGGCTTCAAGCGGCCGTGGACCTCGACGGCGCGAAGCTCACGCAGCAGCCTCCCATCCAGCGGCGCGCGCCGGGCGTCTGGTTCTTCACGGTCACGCCGCCGCCAGGCCTTGGCGGGCACTCGGTCACGCTGGGCGCGACGTTCGACGGGGTCGCGATCGTGACGCCGAAGACGGTCCCGATCGCGACGGAGACCTGGACGGCGAACTACGGCGCGAGCGCTGCAGGCAGTGGCGGGTGTGACGTGCACGGACGCGGCGGAACAGGCGAGGGATGGGCCGTCGGGCTCCTCCTCGCGGCGGCCAACTTGCGCCGTCGACGACGTTCGAGGTCGTAGGTCGGGGTCGCGTCGAACGTCCGCTAGACCGTCTCGCGCGCCCCCGCCGTCGCGGCCGGCTCCGCGAGAAGCCCCGCCTTCAAAGCACTCTCGACGTCGAGCCCCACCTCGAGCGCCCTTCGCAGCGTGAGCAGCACCAGCGGCCGCACCATCCTCGGCGCGACGTCCTGGGCGTCGGCGACCGAGCACACGATGGCGTCGAGCAGGTCGCGGACGACCTCCTGGGTCGGCCGAGCCGCACGTGCTGCGGGCGCCGGGATCGCGACGTGCACGGGGGCCGGCGGCAGCGGCGGGGGAGGAGGCGCTTCGACGCCGAGGCTGACCAGGGTCTGCCCTATCGCGGCAGCGAGCTCGGCCGCGATCCCCGGGTCTCGCGAATAGACGTGAGCCGCGAGCTTCGCCGCGGTGCCGACGTCGAAGTGCGCGGCTCCGCTCTCCCATCGGGTCGCGGTACGATGCGACCCGCCGAGGTTCTCGCCCAGCTCCCGCTGTGTCCAGCCGAGCGCCATGCGCGCACGAACGACGATGGGAACGATTCTCGGCACGGGCATGGGTCGGGTTCCTGGCAACGCGTGAAACGGAGGTCGCCCTGGCGTACCTTGCGGCTCGCCTGGCGCATCGATGGCGTACCGATGGCTACTCCACGGCTCGATTGGCGTCCAGCAACACCATGAATGCGCCAGGAGAGGCGCTCCCTACGCCACGATCGGCGCTCCTGGCGTCGCCGCTGGCTCTCGTGGCGTCGATATCGTCACTGGTGGCGTCGGCAGTGTCCTTGCTGGCGTCGCTGTCGGCGCTCCCGGAGACATCCTTCGCTCGTCATGCGCCAGGAGACACGAAGAGAGCGCCATCTGCGCTGTCGTGTGCGCCAGCGCGGGCGACCTATGTGCCATCCGAAGCAACAAGTACGCCACCCGTGACAACGAATGCGCCATCGAACGCGATGGATGCGCCATGGGAGCGGCTCGATGCGCCAGGGGCGGGCTGGAAGGGGTCGTTCGTGCCGACAAGTGCGCCATCACCCGCGAGCGATGCGCCAGCGGTGGCTCGAAACATGTCCCGAGCCGCGAGAGGAGCGCCACGGGTGGCGACCGAGACGCCAGGGGTGGCGAGCGATGCGCCAGCGCACGCCACAGATGCGCCACGGGCGGGCAGCGCGACGCCAGCGAGAGGCTACTCGGCGCCGAGGGAGACCGTCCAGCCGTGGGTCTCCCATCGGTAATCGTCCGGGTCGAACAGGATGAGCGGGTCGCCGGCGCTGCTTCCCACGATGAGGACGCGCGCGGTGCCGTCGAGGTCGACGAGCGTCGTCTGGGCGTCGGTCCCGCGCTCGGGGCCGGGGACGGCGATGCGGCTCATCTCGTGGCCGGCGCCATCCACGCGCACGAGCGTCCAGAGGATGCGCGCGTGCTCTTCCCAGTGCGCCTCGAACCGGAGCCGCGCGCCCGGTGGCCGCTTCGCGCAGTCGACCGACACGTACGCCGCCCCCGTCGGCGCGACCCCCCAGCCCGAGAGCAGCGTCCTCGGCGCCTGTGGCCACGCGACCGACCACTCGACGCGCACGGGGAGCCCCGGCACGAACGCGCGCGCGACGGCGAAGTCGAGCCAGAGGTCGTCGATGGTCGAGCCGGTCCGCAGCGCGTCCTTGAAGGTCGTGCGGAGGACGTCGAAGCCGTCCGGCTCGTCGTTCCAGCGCGCGGCCCCGACCGGCGTCAGCGTCGGACGGAGCGCCCACAGGGCTCGCAGCGTCGCTCCGGGATAGCCGCCGAACCGGGCGTCGAGCCAGTCGTAGAAGAGCGATGCGCCGCGGCCGTACAGCTCGGAGGCGGTGGACACGAGCGGCGCACCGGGGTTGCGCGCGGCGACGCTCTCGCTCGTTGGCGCGAGGGGGTCGGCGAGCCCGACCTCGGGGTGGTCCTGGAAGTAGCCGATCTCGGTGTCGAGCCTGGGCGCGCACGCGACGATGAGCTTGGCCTGAGACGCGGACTCCGCGAGCGCGCTGCCGCTGTCGGTGGCGGGGGCGACGCGGAAGAGGATGGCTCGCGCGACCACGCGAGCGGCGGCGGCGTCGAGGCCGCAACCTCGGTGGGCGCCGCTGCCGACGAGCGCGAAGGCGCTGGCGCGATCGAAGCCGCTCACGACGTCGCGGCGATCGAGGAGCGTTCGCGTCGCCTCGGGCTCGCCCGGGACGAGGTAGAGATCGAGCGCCCCCGACTCGAGGGACGCGTCCGGCCCCGGGAGGTCGAGGGCTCCGGTCGCGGTGTCCCACGCGCGGTCTGCGGCGTCGAGCCACGCGAGGACCTCGTCGGTCGCGCCGCCCGCCTTCGCGACGACGCCCGCTCTCGGCTTGCCGGCCCGTCCGGACGAGGCGTGGACGCACAGCGGATGACGGAAGGAGCACGCGCGGAGCTCGTCGGCGAGGACGGGACGCGGCTCGTAGACGATGAGGTCGCCCGAGCGCTCGTCGGTCGCGCGGACGACCGGAGCGACCGGAGGGGACGACGGGACGAAGCCAGGCGGCAGACCGGGCGGGGTCGCGGCAGCGGTCGAGATCGACCCCAAGGAGAGCGCGGCCGACGCAAATAGCGCCGCTAGAGTCGAAACGAGCCCTTGCCTGGAGCCGGGGAGGCCATTCATGCTCCGGGGCGAAGATTGGCCGAGAATTGACACCCTGTTTGTTACACCTCTATAAAACGAGGCATCCTTGATGAACGCGCAATCGAACCCCGGTCCCGTCGATTTCGACCTTAGCCGGGGCCGCGTCGACCGTCGCGCGAGCGCCGAGGCCAAAGGAGCCGCCGACGAGCAGGTCGTGCTCATCCCGGTCTCCTCGCTCGCCGCGCTCGAAAAGGCGGCGGGGCACGAGGTGACGAAGCAGTTCGCTCGCTCGATCGGCGTGTCGTTCGGTCGGCGCGTCGCGGCCCGGCTCGGCTCGGCGGACGGCGTCGCGGGGGCATCGCTCGAGACCTTCGTATCGACGCTCGCGTCGGAGATCGCCGTGTCCGGGTGGGGCGCGCTCTCGCTCGAACGGTGGGGGCGAGCCATGGTGCTCGTCGTGGAGCACGCCCCGTCGCTGCCGGCCGGCCTGTTCGCCGCGCTGCTCGAAGGGGCCGTCGAGGCCGCCGCGGCCCGCGAGGTTCACGGGGTCGCGCTCGCAGGAGAGCGCACCGACGGCGCCGCACCGCGCGTGCTGATCGCGTCGGCGAAGAGCGCAGAGCGTGCGCGCCGCTGGCTCGTCGAGGGGGCAAGCGAGGCGGACGTCCTGAAACGGCTGCACGAAGAGTCGAAGACGGGAGGTGCGGCATGAGCGCCCCCGAGCAGGTCGCGAAGCTCGAAGCGCTCCTCGACCGGGTGAACACTCGTCGAAACGCGCCGCGAGCTTCCGCTGCGATGCACCCGGACGTTGCCGTGCAGGCCGCTCCCGTCGCTGCGGCGCCGGCGCCGATCGCCGTGCCCACGCCGCTGCCTGTGACTGCGCCCGCCGCAGCTGTCGTCGCGCCGGTCGTCGCGAAGCCCGCCGTCCCGATCGCAGCGCCGTCGCGGCCGAAGCTCGCGGAGCCTCCCGCTCCCGTTGCCGTGGCTCCGCCCGCACCCGCACCGACACCCGCGCCCGTCGCGGTTGCGCCGCCTCCTCCGCCGCCGCCGGCGGCCGTCGTCGCGGCTCCCGTCGCTCCGCCGCCGCCCGCAACTCCGGCGCCCGTCGCCGCCGCGGCGGCCGCTCCGAAGCCTGCGCACGACGTCGACGTCGAGGTCGAAGAGGGCATGGCCGAGGTCGATCTCGAGGGCCTCGACGAAGGACCGGGCGCCGTTCTCAGCGACAGCGTGGCCGATCTCGATACGGTCGCCGCGGGCGCGTCCGTCGACGAGGACGAAGAGGAGGTCCCGGCGTCGTCGCGCCGCACCATCCAGATGCAGTCGCCGCTCGAGTCCCCGCTCGCGGAGCTCGCGTTCGGCGACGCTGCGGAGGCGAAGTCACCGCACCCGGCGCCCCCCGAGTCGCGTCGTCAGGTCACCATCCCCGACGTGGAAGCGGACCTGCTCAAGAGCGGCGTCCGTCCGATGGCCGAGGCGCTCCCCGCGACCCCGCCGCCGGTGGCCGCGCCACCGCCGCTCCCAGCCGCTGCAGCTCCTATCGCGCTGAAGGCGGACGTCACGCGCGCAACGGTCGCGACCGCGTCGCCGGCCGTCTTCCGCGGTGCAGCCCCCCAGGTTCGCCCCGCGACCTTCGGCGAGCTGCTCGACGCGACGCTCGGGCTCTAGTCAGTCCCGAATTCTCACCCGAGCACCTAGTGCAGCTCGGTGCACCAGGTGACTTCGGCGTGGTTCAACCACGTACGCTGACGTCGCGCGAACACGCGAGTGGCGCGCACGATGGTCTCCGCGAGGAGCGGGCGGGCGAGCTCGCCGCGGACGTGCGCCGCCACCTCGCGATAGCCGACGGAGCCCATCGCGCGAGCCTCGGCGTGCCCCTCGCTCACGAGCGCGGCGACCTCCTCGATCCAGCCCGAGCCGAGCCACGCGTCGACGCGGCGCGTGATGCGAAGGGTGAGGTCGGCGGGGTCTACGCCGCGCGCGACGAGGCGAGCCGGGTGACGCGTTTCGCGGAAGCTGTGCTCCTCTTGCAGCGCGCTCATCGTCCGACCGGTCAGCTCGAAGACCTCGAGCGCGCGACCGACACGCAGGGCGTCGTTCGGGTGCAGCCTCGCCGCGCTCACCGGGTCGTGCGCCGCCAGCATCCGATGCAGCTCCGCTCTGCCTGACTGCTCGATGATCGCGTGGTGGCGCGCGCGCACGGCCGGGTCGGCGGGAGGAGCGGGAGCGAGACCCTGCACGAGCGCCTTCATCCAGAGGAAGGTGCCGCCGCAAAGGATGGGGCGCTTGCCGCGCGCGCGGACCTCGTCGATCGCGGCGCTCGCGAGCGTCGCGTAGGCCGCGGCGTCGATCGCCTCGTCCGGGTCCTTCACGCCGACGAGATGATGGGGCGCCCGCGCGAGCTCGCCCTGAGTGGGCTTCCCGGAGCCGATGTCGAAGCGGCGATAGATCTGCACGCTGTCGACGCTGATCACCTCGCCCGACGTGCGCTCGGCGATCTGGCAGGCGAGCTCGGTCTTGCCGCTCGCGGTCGGGCCGACGATGGCGAGGAGCGTGCCCTGCTCGGCGAGCCGCACGAGCTCGTCGACGCCGACGCTCGGGGCGCTCACGGTCGGCGGCGTGTCATCGGCCAACGCGCCGCTCCAGCTCGTCCCAGCCGAGGCGCATGACGACGGGCCTTCCGTGCGGGCAGTGACCCGCGAACTCCGCGCCGTCGAGCGCGATCAGGAGCGCCTGCGCCTCCTCGGTGGAGAGCGCGTCGCCCGCACGCACCGAGCCGTGACACGCCATCGTCGCGAGCACGAGGTCCACGGCATCCTGGAACGGGCGATTCGCGGCGCGGCCGACCTCCGCCACCAGGTCTCGCACGAGTCGCTCCGGCGACGCTCGAGAGACGATCTTCGGCACGGCCTGCACGGCGACGGCAGACCCCGACAGCATGCGCAGCTCGAGCCCGAGCCCCAGCGCGTCGTCCGCGTGCTCCTCGAGGAGCGCGTGCTCGCCTGGCGTGAGCGTGACGACCTCGGGGATGAGCAGGCGCTGCGACGCGACGCGCCGCCCCTTGTAGTCCGCGCGGAGGCGCTCGAACGTCACGCGCTCGGCGGCCGCGTGCTGGTCGAGGACGTACATCCCGTCAGGCCCCTCGGCGAGGAGGAACATGCCGCGCACCTGCCCGATGAAGTGGAGCTGGCCGTAGAAGTTGCGGCGACCGAAGAGCGGGTCGGTCGTCCCCTCGGAGATCATCGCCGGGAGAACGCCGGGGACGAGATACGGAGCCAGCCCGGAAGCCGAGGGCGGCGTGAGCTGCCACGGATCCGTCGCGCCCATTCTCGATGCAACGTCGGCGTGGCTCGCCTGCATCGGCTCGGGGAGCGTCGGCGCAACCGCGACGCCCTGCACTCCCGGCTTCCACCAGCTGTGCGCGTGCGTGAACGCCGGGAGCGCGAACGCGTGCGCCAGGGCCGCGTGGAGCTCGCGCGTCACCGCGTCGAAGATGCCGCGCGCGTCGGCGAAGCGCACCTCCGCCTTCTGCGGGTGCACGTTGACGTCGACCATCTCCGGCGGCAGCGAGATGTACACGACCCCGACCGGGTACCGCCCCGGCTCGAGGACCGACCCGTACGCCTGCGCCACGGCGCGCGTCAGCTGCCTGTCCTTCACCGGGCGACCGTTCACGAAGACGTACCGCGCGCCGGCGCCGGCGCGCGCACGCTCGGGAGGCGCGAGGTACGCCTCGACGTGCATCGGGCCACGCTCACGCTCGCAGGGCTCGAGGCGCTCCTCCGAGACGACCTGACGCACCCGCTCGAGGCGCGATCCGGCCCGCGTGATCTCGCGCGCGACCTTGCCGTCGCGGCTGAGCGTGAAGCCCACGCCAGGGGACGCGAGGGCCGCGAGCACGAGCACCTCTCCCACGTGTCCGCTCTCGGTCGACGTGGCCTTGAGGAACTTGCGGCGCGCCGGGACGTTGAAGAAGAGGTCGCTCACCTCGATGTGGGTGCCGACGGCGCACCCCGTCGGGCGCACCTCGGCGTCACCGCCGCCGACGACGACGACCTTCGTCCCCGCGTCGTCGCCCCGCAGCCGGGTCGAGAGCGAGAAGCGCGAGACGGACGCGATGCTCGGGAGCGCCTCCCCTCGGAAGCCGAACGAGGTGATGCACGAGAGGTCGGCCAGCGAAGATATCTTGCTGGTCGCGTGGCGCTCGAGCGCGAGGCGCGCGTCGACCTCGTCCATCCCGGAGCCGTCGTCGGTCACGCGGATGCGCGCGACGCCGCCGGTCTCGATCTCTACACGAACCTTCGTGGCCCCCGCGTCGAGCGCGTTCTCGACGAGCTCCTTCACGACGCTGGCGGGTCGCTCGACGACCTCGCCGGCTGCGATCTGGTTGGCGAGGTCGTTCGGGAGGCGCCGGACGACGGACATGGCCGAACTCTCTAGCCCATCACTTCCTGGGAATCGATGGGGCGGGCGCGGTGTAGGGTCCGCCATGGTCCGTGACGCGCTCACTTCGCTCTCTCTGCTGATCGTCGTGGCCGGGTGCGGCGCCGCGCCGCCCCCGTGCCCCGTCGTGCCGCTGGCAGTCCTCGCTCCCGCACCGCAGCCGGCGGCGACTCCACCGGTGGATGCCGTCATCCACGCGCGCGGGGCCGCGGCCGAGGCCTCGGACATCGGCTTCGCCGTGCGGCTGCGCCCGTTCGCGAACCTCGCCTATCACCTCGACTGCCTCTCCGGCGGCGTGCACTGCTCCCCCGAAGCCATCCACGCGCTGTGGGACGCGGGCTGGACGGCGGACGACGCGACGAGGCTGGCCGAGTGGAAGGCCGTCCACGATCGCTACCAGGCGTCGTTCGACCTCGTGGGGACGGAGCCAAAGAGCGCGCGCCCCCCGGAGGTTCCCCTCCCGCATGCTGGCGTCGACTTCGACGCGCTCCTCCGCCTCGCGTCGCTCGTGTCGGAGACGCCCGCCGAGTACCGCGAGAACCTCCGCGTCCTCCTCCCTCCCGACGCTGCCGACCGCGTCGCGCGTGCCGCCGAGCACTTCTGGCCTCGCTTCCAGACGTTCTGGACGACGCGGGGCGGAGCCGATGGCGCGGGCTTCAAGAAGGGGCTCGAGGCGCTGTTCGCGCGCGGCGAGCTCCCCGCGATCCTCGCGCGCGCCGTGAAGTTCTACGCGGCGCCGATCGCCCCGGGGACGGTCATCGACCTCGACCTCATCGTGCTCCCTGCGCCGTCGACGCACACGAGCGCGGAGCAGCTCGTGAGCCACGGCGTCATCGAGGTCGTCCCTGGCGAGCGGCCCGAGGACCGCATGGACGTCGTCTGCCACGAGCTCTTTCACTTCTTCTACAACACGCGCACGCCCGAGCAGCAGCTCGCGCTCCTGCGGCGCTTCGCCTCCTCGAACGACCCGCTCGCGATGCTCGCGTACGCGCTCCTCGACGAGTCGGTCGCGACCGCGCTCGGCAACGGGGTGGTGAACCGCGAGGTCAACCCGCCCGACTATGCCCGCCGCCTCGCGCGCGACAAGGGCTTCTACAACGTGCACTCGATCGACGCGACCGCGAAGGGGTTGCTCTCGCGTACGGGCGACGACCCGACGAGGAAGAGCGCGCTCGACTCGGACGAGACGGTCGCCGCGGTCATCGCGGCCACGCGCGACGCGGTCGGTGCCGACCCGCCGCCGCTCGAGTACCTGCGCTCCTTCACGCGCGCGTCCGAGCCTGGCTGGTGGAAGACGGCGATGGCCGCGACCCTCGCGCGCGCCCACGGGAACAACACCTACGACCACGAGCGCGTCGACAGCGCCGATGCGGTGACGATGGTGACGGAGCACCCGCTGTTGCCCGCGGTCCTGCTCGTGTCGCGCGCGAAGCTCGGCGCCCTGGCGCTCTACGGCGACGCCATCCCGAAGGCCGCGCGGGCCGGGCTCGCGCGCGAGTCGAAGAAGCCGGGAGCGTTCGCGTATGCGGTCCGGCGATCGCCGCAGTCGTGGCTGTTCGTGCTCGTCGCCGACAGCGCCGAGGATGCGCGCGCCGTCGCGGACGGCTTCTTCGCGGCGCCCCACGTCACGGCCGGCGTCTACCGCGTACCACGGGTGCAGCCTGGCCCGGTCGCGGCTACGGCGCCCGCCCGGCACTGACACGCTCAGGGCGTCGAGGTCACCCACGCGAGCTTCGTCCAGTACGACGTCGACAGCGTCGCGCTCGCCGCCGTCGACCCGGCCGTGGCGTCGGTCGTCCCGAGGCCATAGCTGACGACCCACTCGTCGGGCCGGGTTGGATCCATCAGCTCCTCGTGGACCACGGGCCCTGCGCAGAACGCGTGCGGGTCGCTCGCGGGGAGGTCGCACCGGGCGAGCGTCGGGCCGGCGGTCCACGGGCCGAGCACGGACGGGGCCGTGTCGACCTCCAGGGTCGAGCCGAAGCCCACGGCATAGACATGGGCGAGGCCCCCCGCGCTCGAGGGAACGACGGACGAGATCCACGGTCCCGAGCTGAACGCGGTGGCCGTGTCCGACACCGCCGCGTCGGCCGCCCAGTTGCCGCCGAGCGTCAGGTACTCGAGCCCGCTCTCCGACGCCCTCGCGACGGCGCACGGATAGGTGAGGAACTGCTCAGGCGCATGGCACCCCCAGATGTACGGCGTTCCGTCGACGACGAGCGAGGCGTCTCCCGGGTCAATCGTCGGGTCCCAGAGCAACCCGTCCACGCCCGGCACGACGATACGCTGCGCCGATGCGTCCCAGCGACCGAACCCGCCACCGAGGAGCGTCACGCCGTAGACCTGCGTCGCGTCCTGGCGGAAGAGCCGGTAGACGACGCGTATGTCTCCGCCGGGCAGCACGAAGCCGCCGTCCACCTGCACGAGGAGAGTCGAGTCGCTGACCCCTTCGATCTCGACGACGGGCGTCGGGGCGCCACCGCCGAAGGTCGACGTCTCGGGGCAGCTGCCGAACGAGCTCGACGGGGACGGGACGAGCCCGATGTTGCGCAGCGACTCGCCCGTGGAGGTCATGGCGGTCTCGGCGACCCAGAGGCACCGGCCTCCGTCGACCGGAATGCGCACGAGCGAACCTCCGAGGCTCGCGAACGGGCTCCCGGCCGCGGAGAAAGGGGAGCACGACGACGCCGCCTGGGACTCCCGAGCGTAGACGCTCGAGCCCGACGGACACGACCAGCTGCGCGACTCGGCGTCGCACGTGGCAGGGACAGTGCCCGGCATCGCGCACGACACGGAGGGGGTGATGCACGTGGGAGCGGTCTCCGGGCAGACCGAAGGCTCGGGCTCCACCTTGCCGAAGCATCCCGTGAGACCTGCGAGGACGAGCAGACAGAGCGTCGCGTGTTTCATGAGCCACCGGCTAGCAACGCGTGTGCCCTGCCCTCCGCGCTGCCCTGGTGCGCCTGAATCGCGGACAGGCCGCGCGATCTCGCGGACTCGGCGCCTGACGTGTGTCGCGATGACTGTAGCGCGGTCGAGACGGACGTCGGCGAGTCCAGGTGCGCCGCCGGTCCCCCGTGCGCGGACTCAGCCGGCGTCGCCCGCGACGCACATCCCCGAGTTGGGGATGCACGACGACGTACCGGTTCCGCTCGCCGTGCATGTCATGTCGAGCGGGCACGAGCTCGCGTTGGTGGTGCAGTCCTGGGCACAGTAGGTCTGGCCGAAGCCTGTGCTCTGGCAGTGCCGCGTCCCGCTGCAGGCGCCGCCGTCGACGCCGCACACCTGGCACGTGACGACCGTCTGCGCGTTCCCGACGCAGAGGTTGTTGTTGCAGACGAACCCCTCGCAACAGTCGCCCGGCTGCCCGCACGCGAAGCCCCCCGTGTTGCACGCGCACACGCCGGCCTTGCAGTAGATGCTGCAGCAGTTGGTCCCCGCGGTGCATGTCTCGCCGATCGGAGAGCACATCGACGGCGTCGCCGTGCTCGTGCCGGTGCCCGTGCCCGTGCCCGTTTCGGTATCGGTTCCGCTGCTGAAGGTCGTGTCGGTCCCCGTGCTCACGACCGTGCCCGTGGTGACCGTGGTCGAGCCGCCGCTCGTGACCAGTGTCGTCGTCGTGATGCCCGTGCCCGTACCGGTGCTCGTCATCGTCGGCGGCGAGGAGGTCTGCGCGCCGCACGCGAGCGTCTCGACGACCTCCACCGCGCAGGTCGTGGCGACGAAGCCGCCGTTGACGCACGCGAGGACCGGCTGGCACGACGCCCAGTCCGAGAACGCCGCCGCCTGCTCCTTCGCGGTGCACACGGTGCGCAGGTCCACGCAGTACGCCAGGCATGACAGGCCGTTGCAGTCGGCGATGCCGGCGCAGACCGGGTCGCACGATTCGCTCGCGCTGGTCGACTTGCACGCGAACGCGGCCGTGAGGCCCGCGAGGACGAGGAGCGCGGCGGAAGCACGGCGCGATGCCGGGAGGGGGAAGCTCATCGCATGTCTGTAGCGCGCCGAGACCGAGCGCGTCAGTCACGCGTTCAGACGACAGCCTGCGCCGCCCTGCCGTGCGGGCGGAGCGGAGCCGCAAGGGTGGGCTTCTCCGTCGCGCGCTTCCACGACGCGCTCGCCACGATGACGACGCCGGCGACGACCAGCGCGACCGCGGCCACCTCGGCCGTCCCCACCGACTCGCCCCCGACGAGCGCGCCGAGCCCGAGGGCGACCACCGGATTGACGAAGGCATAGCTCGTCGCGAGCGCGGCACGCTCGGTGCGGAGGAGGTGGTTCAGCGCGGTGTAAGCGAGGACAGACCCCAGGAGCACGAGGTGTGCGAGCGCGAGCACCGCGACGAGCGTCACGTGGGACGGGGGCCGCTCTCCCCGTGCGACGCTGGCGACGACGAGGACGGCGCCGGCCGCCAGCATCTGCGCCGCGACGCTCATGGGGCCGGAGGGCTGTGGGAGCCTGCGCGACAGGACGCAGCCGAGCGCATACGAGCCCGCCGCGACCGCCAGCTGCGCCGCGCCGAGCGGATCGGCTCGAAGCTGCCCGCGCGCCGCCACGAGCGCGAGGCCGGCGAACCCGACGAGCATGCCGATCGCCTCGCGTCCCCGCAGGCGTCCTCCGAGCACACGCTCGAACAGCGCGGTCCAGATCGGCACCGACCCGAACACGAGCGCGGCCACCCCCGATGAGACGCGCATCATGGCGAGCGACGCGCAGCCGAGACCGACCGCCATCATCAGTATGCCGATGGTCGCGCACGACCTCCACTCGCGCAGCGTGGGGGCGGCCACCCCGCGAACGCGGAGCCCGAGATAGAGCAGCGCCCCCGCCGAGAAGAACCGCAGCGACGCCATCTCCAGGGGAGGAAAGCTCGTCAGCGCGATCCGGATCGCGAGGTACGTGGAGCCCCAGACGCCGTAGAGCGTCGCGAGGCACAGCAGCGTGACGAGCGAGCGGCGCGGGACCTTCGGAGGTGCGAGAGCGACGGTGGACATCGCGGTCAGCATGAGGCGCCGCGCGCGCAATTCGCAGGGCCAGACGGCGGGCGACACGTGGGCACAGAGCCCTGCCGGCGACGGGTACAGAGAGACAGGACGGTGGGTACAGGCCGATCCGCGGCGACGCTTCCGACGCGTCGTCAACGGTTCGGGTGACTTGAGCGGGGTGGCAGTCGCTCGTACGAGACTGGGCATGCACGTCCCGCCGCCTCACCGAGCGCCTGCGCGGCTCGCGTTTGCATCGCCTCTCGTCCTCGCCGCGCTCGCCGTCGCCGTCCTCGGCACGTCGATCCTCGCGGCCTGCAGCGGAAGCGTCCCCTCGGCGCTCGAGACCCACTGCACAGCGGGCGTTACCCAGGCGTGCGTGTGCACCGGGGCGGAGCTCGGCGTCCAGGTATGCGGCGCGGCGGGCGCGTACCTCCCATGCATCTGCACGGGGAGCGGCGGAGATGGCGGCGTCGATGCCATCGCAGTCGGGTGCACGTCCGAGCCGGTGGCGTGCGCAGGCAAGTGCGGCGAGATGATGAACAGCTGCGGCACGACCTTCGATTGCGGGTCATGTCCGCCAGGCCTTACGTGCGGCGCCGGCGGTGCCAAGAATGTCTGCGGCGTCGGCTCGTGCGTACCGAGCTGTGCAGATCAGCCGTGCGGAGCCAGCGACGGGTGCGGCGGCAGCTGCACGACGGGGACGTGCGCCGCAGGGCAGGAGTGCACCGACGGCTCGTGCACCTGCGGGCCAGCGTCGTGCTCCGGGTGCTGCGATGGCGCCACGTGTGAGGTGGGATTGGACCCTGCTGCGTGCGGGCAGGGGGGCGGGGCGTGCCTGACGTGCGCGACCGGCGCGTCGTGCGGCTCCGGCGCCTGCGTGCCGTGCGGCGGTGACGGCGAGCCGTGCTGCAGCGTAGGCGTCGCGTGCGCGAGCCCCGACACGTGCGCGTCGGGCCAGTGTGTGTGCACGCCGAGCTGCGCCGACCAGCTGTGCGGGGCGGACGACGGCTGCGGGGGGATGTGCGATTCGGGCGCCTGCCCCGCAGGTCAGGGCTGCGTCGACAACGAATGCGAGTGCAGCGCGTCGACGTGCCCGGACGGCTGCTGCGCCTCGGGGACGTGCGTGACGGGGACCTCGACGAGCGTCTGTGGGACCGGCGGGGTCGACTGCGCAAGCTGCGAGCCGTTGCAGGCATGCACCGCCGGGAGCTGCGAGGGATTGCCGACGTCGACCGGTGCCGTCCTTTTCGGAGGTGTTGACGTCAACTCTGCCGACCTCTCGGACACGTGGACGTGGAACAACGCGGCCTGGACTCACTTGACCGTCACCGGACCGCCGGCGCGAAGCGCGGCGGCAGTCGGCGGGCTCGGCGGCAAGATCTTGCTGTTCGGAGGGTTCGAGGAGTCCGGCGTCCACCTCGGAGACACCTGGAGCTGGAACGGGACCGCGTGGACGGCGCTCACCGTCACCGAGCCGCCCCCGCGGTCCGCCGCCATGATGGCGCCGCTCGGCGCCAACCTCGTGCTCTTCGGCGGGTACAACGGCACGACGGACCTCGCCGACACCTGGACGTGGAACGGTACGACGTGGACCCAGGTGACGGTCACGACGGCTCCGCCGGCGCGAGACACGGCGATGATGGCGCCCCTCGGCAACACGCTCGTCCTGTTCGGCGGCTACCAGATGGGCACCCGCCTGGGCGACACGTGGATCTGGAACGGCAGCACCTGGACGGAGGCCACCGGGATTGGGCCGTCGCCGCGCGTCGCCGCCGTGATGGCGCCGTTCACCGGTGAGCTCGTCCTCTTCGGAGGCTGGGACGACGCGGAGGCGCTCTCTGACACCTGGGCATGGAACGGAACGGGCTGGACCGAGTACGGCGTCGCGGGTCCGCCGGCGAGGTCGGCCGCCGTGATGACTTACGTCAACGGCAACCTCGTCCTCTTCGGCGGCCAAGGCGACACCGCCCTGTCCGACACGTGGACATGGAACGGCGCCCTTTGGCACGAGCTCGCGGTGACCGGCCCCTCCGCCCGTGGAAACTCGATGATGGCCCTCCCGTAACCAAGCTGGGTACAGGGCGATGGGTACAGAGTGCACGGGCGCTCACTCCGCGCTAGTCAACGGGTGAGGTCGCGCGAGCCATGATGAGCACAGAGTTGCCGCTGGGTCCGGAGCGCGGCACATCGCGGCGCGAGGTCGTGAAGACCCACGTCCGTGACCTCGTGACGAGCGGCGCGCTCCGGCGAGGGAGCCGGGTGCCGTCGATCGTGGAGCTCACGCGCGCGCTCGACGTCGGGAAGAACACGGTCGTCGCGGCGCTCGCCGATCTGTGCGGCGAGGGGGTGCTCGAGGCGAGACAGCGCCAGGGCTTCTTCGTGCGTGCCACCGGGGCGGGGCGCGCGGCCGTTGCGGCGCTGACCAAGCGAGCGACGGCGACACGGCTCGCGGATCTGCGCATCGACGCGGTCGCGCACGGGATGGCGACGGTTCTCGGGCAGAGCAGCGACGACTTCGTCACCATCGGCAGCGGGACGACCGCCGAGACGCTGCTTGCGACCCCGGAGTGGACCGGCATGCTGCGCCGAGCGGCCCCGCGAGAGCCTCTGACGGGTCTGCGCTACGCCGACCCCATGGGCGAGCCCCGGCTGCGCGACGTCATCGCGGCACGCGGAGGCGGAGCGGCGGTCTCGCCCGAGCGCGTGGTCGTGACTCTCGGCGCGATCGAGGCGCTGAACCACGCCTTCGCGACCACCGCGGTCGCGACCGGGAGCCGCCGCATCGGGATCGAGTCGCCCGGGTACTTCATGCTCGGATCGATGGTCGAGGCGCTCGGCCTCGAGCCAGTCCCGATCCGTCGCGACGAGAGCGGTCTCGATCTCGACATGCTGCGCCGGGAGGTGCGACGCGCACCGCTCGCAGCGGTGATGGTCAACCCCAACCACCAGAACCCCACGGGCGGGTCGCTGTCTCTGTCTCAGCGCTTCGAGCTCGCGGCGATCGCCCAGCAGCACCGCTGTTTCATCATCGAGGACGACGTCTACAAGGGGCTCTGGATGCTCGCCGAGGAGCCCCCGTCGATCCATTCGTTGCTCCCCGAGCGCACGCTCTACCTGAGCTCCTTCTCGAAGACCCTCGGCGCGGCGCTGCGGGTCGGCTTCGTGCTCCCTCCGGAGGCGCTGCTCGACGCCCTGCGGCGACGGAAGTTCCTCTCCACCATCTCCGGCGACGCTCACACGCAGAACCTCGTGGCCGAGTTCGTCGAACGGCGCGGCTACACGAGGCACCTGGTCGAGGTGCGCGAGGAGCTCTCGCGCAGAGCCCGCATCGCGGAGGCCCAGAGCGCGGCCTTCGCACACCTCGGGAAGTTCGTCGGCGCCTACACGGGCGGCCTTTTCTGGCAGTTCCGGTTCCGACCGGGCGTCGACGCCATGAAGCTCTACGTCGCGGCTCGGACGCGGAACATGCTCATCTCGCCAGGGGCGTTCTTCCGCTTCGAGGAGTCGGGCGACGCCGAGGTCCGCGACGCCTGGATGCGCGTGAACGTGTCGAGGTGCGAGGGGAGCACCCTCGAGAAGGTCCTGAGCGCCCTGAGCGACGAGGTCTGACGCTCTCGAGTGCGCCGGCCTCCCTCGGCGAGAATTCCTCGAGAAAGGAACTCTCACCGCAACGGCCCGCGGGAATCGCGCTTGCGCGCGGGAGAGCTCTCTGCCGTGTGGGCTACCGCGGAGCTCCCGCGCGGAAGCCCCACGCCCATGCCGCGGTCGCGACCAGCGACGGGAGGACGACGGTGGCCTGGAGGAGAAACGCCACGGCGTCGTTCGCGTGATCGCCGGTGTAGTCGAGGCCGGCCACTCCGAGGAACGACGCCAGGACCGTGACGAGCCAGTTCGCGTAGGCGGGGACGAGGGTCGCGAGGAAGAGGCGCCTCTTCGCCGCCTCGCCGTACGACAGCATCGGCATCGTGAACGCGAGGGCGATGAGCCAGAGCCCGCCGAAGAGCGCGTTGAGATGTGCCGCCAGGGCGAGGTGCGGGATGCCGACCTTCACCTTCCCTGTGAGCGCGATGGCGGACCAGAGGCCGGTGAGCATCCCGAGCGCGAACAGCACGGCGCCGGAGCTCGCGACGGTCTTCCGGAGCGCGTCGTTCTGGTTGCTCATGCCCCCCGTGCTCATGCCGGCTTCACACCGGCGGGACGAGGTGCTTACGCTGCGGCCGCGGCGTGGCGTGGGCGCTCGCGCGAGCAAATCGCGCGGCGATCTCGTGGCGGAGACGCTCGGGCGGGATCACCGCGTCGATGACGAGGTCGCTGGCGAGCTTCATCAGGTTGACGTCGGCGCGGTACTCGTCGCGGAGGCGGGCGACGTAGGCGTCGCGCTCGGGCCCGACGGGCATTTCCTGGATCTTGTTGAAGTAGACCGCGTTGACGGCGGCCTGCGGCCCCATGACCGCGATGGAGGCCGACGGGAGCGCGATGCACGCGTCGGGCTCGAACGCGGGGCCGCACATCGCGTAGAGGCCGGCTCCGTATGCCTTGCGCACGACGACCGACAGCTTGGGAACGGTCGCCTCGCTGACGGCGGCGATCATCTTCGCCCCCGCGCGGATGATGCCCTGCCGCTCGACCTTCGTTCCGATCATGAAGCCCGGCACGTCGGCCAGGAACAAGAGCGGCACGTCGAACGCATCGCACAGCCAGATGAAGCGCGCGGCCTTGTCGGCCGAGTCGACGAACAGCACGCCGCCGAGCCACTTCGGCTGGTTCGCCACGATCCCGACCGGACGACCGTCGATGCGCGCGAACCCCGTGAGGATCTCGCGGGCGAACAGCTTCTTGATCTCGCAGAAGGACCCCTCGTCGATGATGGCGTCGACGACGGCCATCATGTCGAACGACTTGTTCTCGTCGGCGGGGATCACCTCGGCGAGCGGCTTCTGCCCCGCCTTGGGCGAGCGCACGGCCCCCTCGCCCGCGACCGGAGGCGCCTCCCCTGCCCGCGTCGGCAGGTAGCTCAGATAGCGACGCGCGAAGGCGATCGCCTCGTCCTCGGTCTTGCAGAGCACGTCGCCGCAGCCCGACACGGAGCAGTGCATCTTCGCCCCGCCCATCTCCTCGAGCGTCACCTTCTCGCCGATGACCATCTCGGCCATGCGCGGCGAGCCCAGGTACATGCTCGCGTTCCCCTCGACCATCACCACGACGTCACAGAACGCCGGAATGTACGCGCCGCCAGCCGCGCTCGGGCCGAACAGGAGGCAGATCTGCGGGACGACGCCGCTCATCTGCACCTGGTGATAGAAGATGCGACCGGCGCCGCGCCTGCCGGGGAACATCTCGATCTGGTCGGTGATGCGGGCCCCGGCGGAGTCGACGAGGTAGAGCATCGGGATGCGGAGGCGCATCGCCGTCTCCTGGATGCGCAGGATCTTCTCGACCGTGCGCTTGCCCCACGAGCCGGCCTTGATGGTCGAGTCGTTCGCCATGATGGCCACCGGGCGACCATCGATGTTCGCGGTGCCGGTCACGACGCCGTCGGCGGCGAGCTCGGGGTCGAGCACGTTCGCGAGCGCCGCGTCCTCCACGAAGCTCCCCGCGTCCGACAGGCGAGCGATGCGCTCGCGGGCGAAGAGCTTGCCGCTCTCGGCGTTCTTCTGGTGATATTTCGGGGCGCCACCCTTCTCTACGCGCGCCAGGACGGAGGCGAGATCGCGGGTGAAGTCGGGTGCGTTGGGGGCGTCGGCCATCTCCGCGACTTACTAAAAGTCGGCGAGGAGCACCACACCGCGCACGCCGGCGCCCGTCCGAGGATCGAGCCAGGGTGCGACGCGCACCGCCGTCGCTGCGGGAGCGGCGGCCGCCCCGCCCGTGGCCTTCGGCGCCGTGAACCAGAGCGCCGCGCCCCCGGCGATCGCCGCCCCGCCCACGATGAAGAGCACGGTGGAGGCCGTCGCCGAAGACTGCGCCGCGGAGCGATCGGCGACGCCGGCCGTCGTGCACAGGTTCGTCGTGCGGCTGCACGGGCCTGCGTTCGAGTCGTCGAGCTCCGACTTGGCATGCAGTCCGAAGTAGCTCGCAGCCGCGGCGGCTCCGACCCCGGCGACCGCGGCTCCCACCGCGAGGGCGCGCTGCAGCGGGAAGCGTCCCGGCTCGTTCGCGGCGCCCGCTGTCGCGGGAGCGGCCTCCGCGGACGGAGCGGGCGCCTCTGCCTCCTCGAGCACGGGGGCCTCGATGGTCTGCTCTCCGGGGCCCGGCTGGATGTCGACGTGCAGGGTCGCCGGGCGATGATCCGGCGCGCTGACGACGAGCGTGTGCGGCCCGGGGTCGATCGGGACAGGCGTCCCCCACAGCGGCGCGGTGACGTCAGTACCGTCGCGGGCGATGCGGAGCGCCGGGAGCCTCGCGGGCTCGGGAACTACCAGCACGAGATGAGCGAGCTTCGGCTCGAGCGCCTTCGCGCGGCTGCGAGCGACCTTCTCGCGCGCGGTGTCGTTGGCCTTCACCGCCAGCGACGCCGCCTCACGAAACTCGGCCCACGCGCTCGCGGTCTGCCCGTTCTGCTCGTAGCAGTCGGCGAGCCAGAGGCTGGTACCGAGCCCGGTGTCGAGCCTGTTGCTCTCGAAGAACTTCGGGCACGCCTCGGCATAGTTGTGCGCCGCCATCGCGACCTTCCCCTGATCGAACAGGGCCTCCGCCGCCGCCTGATCCGCCGCGTTCTGGGCGTGCGCCGTCGAAGTGGCCAGGCTCGCAGCGCTGGCCACGGCGAGCGCGGCGAGGAGGGCGGAGCGGTATCGCGTCTCTGCCATCGTCTACTTGCGGTCTCCGAACGGCGAGTCGGGAGCGGGTGAAGCGCCCGGCGTGGTCGTCGCGGGTCGCCGCGGTGGCCTCGCGACGACGGCCCGCGGCGGCGTCATGTGCGGCACCGGGGACGGCGCCGGAGGCCGCGTCGACGCGGCGGAGGCCGAGCCCAGTACGACCCATCCGCTCGCGGACGGGAGCGGCGCGACGGAGGCCGCGGACGGCGACGCAGGCACGGCAGCGGCGGTGACGAAGCTGTCGGGGAGGGGAGGCGGCGGCGCGCGTACCGCGACGATCGCCAGGATGGCGAGCAACCCGCACACGCTCCCCACGACGGCAGCGACCGTCCTGCTCCGCGGGAGCTTCCGGCGCCCGGGCGTGACGACGGTGAGCGTCGACGGGCGTGGCTCGGAGCGCAGCGCGCTGAACGCGGGCTCCTCGTAGGCGGGGAGCGGCTCCCGGGAGATCCGCACCGCACGCTCGGCGAGACCGGCTCCAGCTGGCGACGCGAACGGCTGCAGCGCGACGGCCATGTCCGCGATGCTCGCGAAGCGATGCTCGGGCTCCTTCGTGAGGCACCGCGACATCACGGCGTCGAAGGCGCGAGGGACGCTCGCCTGACGCTGAGAAACCGGGACGGGGTTGCACTCCGCGATCGCGTTCAGGATCTCGATCATGTTCGAGCCTCCGAACGCCGGTGTCCCGACGAGCATCTCGTAGAGCACCGTGCCGAGCGACCACACGTCCGCGCGCGCGTCGACGTCGCGGGTCGACTTCATCTGCTCGGGCGCCATGTACCCCGGCGACCCCATGATCGAGGTGGTCTCGACGCTCCGACCCGCGCGGTCTGCCGTGAGCGGCTGGATCTTCGAGATACCGAAATCGAGCACCTTCACGAGCGGCGCGCCGTCGGAGCGTCGTGTGAGGAACAGGTTCGCGGGCTTGAGGTCGCGATGGATGATCCCGGCGCGGTGCGCCTCGGCGAGCGCCTCGCACGCCTGCAGGCTGAGGTCGACCGCGGTGGTGAACGGCAACGGGCCGCGCGCGATGGCGTGCTCCAGGTCCTCCCCCTCGAGGTACTCCATGACGATGTACGGGCGCCCCGTCGGCAGACGCCCGACGTCCAGGACGCGGGCGACGTGCTCGCTCCGTATCATCGACGCCGCCCGGGCCTCGCGGTGGAAGCGGTCGAGGAGCTCGCGCTGCATGGGGACGTCGTCGCGGATCATCTTGATCGCGACGCGCTGCGACATCGCGAGGTGGGTCGCCACGACGACGAGCCCGACGCCCCCGCGCCCGATGATGGCCTCGACGCGGTACTTCTCGTCGATGATGGCGCCCGGGAGAGAGGCGGCGGAGGTGTACTCCTCGTCGGGGGCGGAGCTCGTCATGGCCCCATCGTCCCCGCTGTGCCGGAAGGCGCGACAGGCGGACCAGGATCCCCCGCGCCCGCGTCACCCGCGGTGAGAGACGTGCCGCTGAGCGCGGGAGGATAGGAGCCGCCCACGTACACCGCGAAGCTCGAACCTCCGGCCCCGCCTCCGCCGCGACCGCCGGTACCGCCCTGTCCGCCAGATTTCCCCGCCGGGGCGGGTCCGCTCCCGGAGGTCAGGCTGCAGTCGAGCCCCGGGAAGTTATCCGTGCATCCGGTGATGCAGCTCGTGCCGGCCTTGCCAGCGACTCCTTCGCTCCCGGCGCCACCGGTCCCCCCCATCCCGCCTGGTCCGCCGTTGCCGCCGTTCCCGCTGGTGATGGATCCACCCGACGTCACGACCGGGGCGTCCCACGCGAACAGGCCGATGCTCGAGCCGCCGCTCTCGCCGCCGCCGCCGCCTGCTCCACCCGCTCCACCGCAGCCGCCGACACCGGACGTTCCGCAGCTCGGCGAGGCGGCCGAAACCAGTCCGCAACCGGGGAACCCGCCGCAGCTCACGCACGTGATGCACCCGGCGTCGCCTGCGGAGCCCATGGTTCCTGCGGACCCTGGGAACGCCACGCCTGCTTCTGCGGTGACGTATCCGGCCGCCGAGAACGTTCCGGCCAGGGCCACTGCTCCTGCGGCGCCGGCCGCGCCGTTGCCGCTCGCGGCGCACGGAGGGGCTGACGCGGGGGCGCCCACGGCTCCGGTGACGCCTTGCGCGCCATTGCCTGCCGCACCGACGGTGACGATCACGTCCACCAGCATGAGCGTCGCCGTCATCGGGCTCGAGGTCGCGAACACTCCGTAGGCGTTGGCGCCCGCGGCCGCCGGCTGCGTGTTCTTCAGCGTGAGCGTCGACAGCGTCACGGGCCCGGTCAGGCTGTTTGCCTGGACGACATATGTCGACGTGGCCTCGATGACTGCCGCGTGGTTGGCGCTGGCCCCGTTGAGCATCTGCCAGCTCGAGTTCAAGCCGCCGAGGATCGACAACCCCCCGAGCATCGAGAGGTCGATCGACTCGGTGTACGTCCCCTGCGCGACGAGGACTGTGGCTACCTGCAGCGCGACGGCGCGCGCGATCCCTTTGCCCACCGTCTGGCACGCGGTGGCCGCCGTCACCCCGCAGTTGCTGAGATCCTGACCGTTCGGGCCGACGTAAACCACGCCACCGGCAAAGGTCGCGTCGGGGAGCGGCGACGCGTCCGTCGGCAGGACGACGGCGTCGACGGCCGTGTCCGCGTCGCTTCCAGCGTCGCTCGCCTGGCCGACATCGTCGTCAACATCGCGGTGCCGCCGCGCATCGATGTGCGTCACCGTCGAATCCATCCCCGCATCGGGGGTCGACTTGTGGACGTCCGGAGGCGACGAGGCGTCGGTCCCCGCTTCCTCCTGGATGCCCGCCTCGATCCCTAGGATCGCGCTGCACGCTGTCGCCGACGCGGCGAGCGCGAGCAGAGACCATGCTCGCCATCGACGCGGCCGACCCTCGCCGTGCGCCACTTTCACCTGCGCTCCCTCAGCGACAGACACTCCACCCGGGGGAGAATACCCCATCCAGGCGGGCTTGGGACCGGGTCGCTTCGCACGTGGATAGTTTCAGCACCCTCGATACCGCGGCGAGCGCTTCTCGGCGAAGGCCGCGAGCGCTTCGCGCCGGTCCTCGCTGACGAGCACCTTGTCGTAACTCACCTTCTCGAGCTCCAGCCCCAGCTCGAGCGGCACGTCGCCCGCGCGGTCGATCGCCTCGAGGGCAGAAGCCTGCGCGAGCGGAGCGCCCTCCGCGATGGGCTTGATCCAGGCGACGGCGTCGTCGACCACGTTCGTACCCGGGGGAGTCACCCGGTTGACGAGGCCCCAGGCGAGCGCCTCGCTGGCCGAGAGGCGGCGACCGAGGAGGATCATCTCCTTCGCGCGCCCTTCGCCGACGAGCCGCGGGAGCCGCTGCGTGCCCCCTGCCCCCGGAATGATGCCGAGCGTCGTCTCCGGAAGCGCCAGCTCGGCATGGGACGCCGCGACGCGGAGGTCGCAGAGCAGCGCCAGCTCCAGCCCCCCGCCGAGCGCGACGCCGTTGAGCGCGGCGATGACGGGCTTGGGCGAGCGGTCGATCGGGCCGAGCTGAGACCGATAGAGCTCGACCTGCACGCGGATGTCGTTCTCGCTCATCCCCCGCCGCTCCTTGAGATCGGCTCCGGCGCAGAACGCCTTCTCACCGGCCCCCGTGATGATGATCGCGCGCACGGAGTCGTTCGACAGCGCCTCCCGCACGAGGCTCCCGAACGCGAGGAGGACGTCGCGCGAGAGGCTGTTCATGCGAGCCTCGCGATCGATCGTCCAGATGACGACTGGCCCGCGCTGGTCGACGCGGACGGGAAACGGCGCGCTGTCGGCGGCGCTCGTGGTCATCGCCGGCCTGGCTTCTTCGTCGCTCGCTTCGACGCAGGCGAGGCTTTCTTCGACGCGACCGCGGCGGCGCTCTTCGCTGCAGATTTCGCGGCGACCGTCGGTGCGAGGGCCTTGCTCGTGGTCGCGCGCGTCTCCCCGGTCACCCGCGCTTCGAGCGCGGCGAGGCGCGTCTTCAGCTCGCCATGCTCCGCTTCCAGCTTGTCGAAGTCGTCGCGCGCCACGGTCGGCCCGGCGGTCCTGCGCTCCTGCGTCAAGTCTCGCACCGCCTCGCGCATGCGTCGCTTCGCCCGCGCGTCGTTCTCGACCTCGATCCGCGCCCGGAGCGGCGCCGCAGACTTCGCGTCACCGAGCTCGGCGAGCGCGCGCGCGACGTCCAGACGGAGCAGCGGGTCGATGTCGTCGAGCAGCTCCTCGAGCACCTCGCGCACCTTCCTGTCCTGCGAGAGCTTCGGCAGCGCCAGGATGGCGGCCCGTCGCGTCCGCGGCGAGTGGCCGTACCGCGTGCGCGCGATCAGGTGCGGCACGGCACGCTCGTCGCGCGAGGCGCCGAGACCGTCGAGCGCCCCCGCGCGCACGACATCGGCCCACGAGTCACGCTCGAGCAGATCGATGAGGGTGTCGAACGCGGAGCTCTGTCGGGTCTTGCCGAGCGAACGAGCGGCCTCCGCCTCGACGAGGTAGCTCGGGTCCTTCCGGGCGAGCACCGCGAGCGCCTGCGCTGCGGCCGGCGTCTTCCAGCGCCCCACCGCAGAGACGACCGCGCGTCTCACCTTCGCGTGCTTGACTGCCAGCGCGGCGGCGAGCGCCTCGTACGTCGCAGGGACCCGCAGCTGCGAGAGCGCGTCGGCCGCCTCGATCCGGACGCCCCAGAACTCGGTCTCCGAGGCGAGCGCCTTCGCGAGCGCCTTGAGCGTCACGGGGTCGTCGTTCCGCGCGAGGGCCTTCGCGGCGAGCCAGCGTCCGCGCGCATCGGGCGCGCTCGCCAGCTGCTCGCGGAGGAGATCGTTGGGTGCCTTCACGCGCACGTCGCCGAGGACGCGTGCCCTCGGGTCGACGACGACGAAGGCGGGCCGCTCGGCGCACGGGATGGAGAAGATCTCCCCACGCGCGCCCGTCTCGGCGAGCTTCAGTGTGTGACGCGTCGTGCCCTTCTCGCGGGTGTGCACGTCGAGCTCGAGGGGCAGCTCGAACACCGAGGCGACGCCGTCGGTCGTCACGTGCACCTGCTTGGCCGAGACCGTGAGCACGCCGCCGTTCGCGGCCTCCCACTGCACGTCGACCTCGAGCTCCGGGTGCCCCGGCTGGTAGACCCACTGCTCGAAGAAGCGCCCGAGGCTGCGGCCGCTCGCGTCCTCGAGGGCTCGCATCAGATCGCGCGTCTCGACGATGCCGCGCGCATGGCGCGTGAGGTAGAGCTTGATGCCCGCCCAGAAGAGCGCGTCGCCGAGCTCCATCCGCAGCATGTGGAGGACGAGCCCCCCCTTCTCGTAGAGGTGGCGGTCGAAGAGATCGAGCGGCGCGTCGTAGTCGCGGCAAACGATCGCGCGGCGATAGCGCCCTTGCGCCTCGCCGACGTACGATTCGAGGTCCGCCTTGACGCCGTAATAGTACTCGTCCGCGCCGAGCTGCTTCTCGCGGAAGACGTGCTCCATGTAGGTCGCGAAGCCTTCGTTCAGCCACCCGTCGGGCCAGTCGCGGCACGTGACGTAGTCGCCGAACCACTGGTGCGCGAGCTCGTGCGCGACCAGGTCGTCGCTCGTCACGTCGAGCGAGGCGCGCTCGTCGTAAATCACCCACTCGTACATCGTCGTCGCGGTCGTGTTCTCCATCCCGCCGAAGATGAAGTCGGCCACGACGATCTGCGAGTAGCGGGTCCACGGGTAGGGGACGCCGGTGATCTCGCCGAAGTGCTTCACCATCTCGGGCGTGCGACCGAAGCTCCGCGCGCCGTCGAGCTCGCGCCCCTTCGGGACGTAATACGCGAGCGGGACCGCCCCCGCTGCCTCGTGAAGCTCGGCGAACTCGCCGGCGACGAGCGTCATGAGGTAGCTCGGGTGCGGCTCGTCGAGGCGGTAGTGATACGAGGCGGGGGCCCCGGCGGGCGTGCTCTTCTCCACGAGCTCACCGTTCGAGAGCGCGAACCAGCCCTCCGGCACCCGCACCTTCACCTCCGTCGTCATCTTCACGTGCGGCTTGTCGTGGCACGGGATGAAGTGGCGGGCGTCCTCCTCCTGGCACTGGCTCCAGACCTGGCGCGGGCGGTGCGGGTACGACTCGTCGGGCTCGAGGAAGTAGAGGCCGCGTCGCGGGGTCGCCGCGTACGCCACCGTCACGTCGACGGAGACCGTGGCGCGCGGGATCGTCACGTGGATCTGGCGACCGTCGTAGACGTAGTCGGCGTCCACCGTGCCAAGGCGAACCGAGGCGAGCTCGAAGCCGATGGCATCGAGCACGAGCGTGTCGGCGGTGGGGTCGACGCGCGTCACCGAGAGCGTCGCGGAGCCCTCCACGCGGTGCTGGACGATGTCGAGAGAGATGTCGAGCGAGAGGTGCACGACGCGGAAGGGGCGATCGCGCTCGAACTTGCGGGAGGTCTGGGGAAAGGCGAAGGGGCGGCCTGCGGCCAGGGCGCTCTCGAGGCCCTTCGCGCATGCGCAGCGCGCGTGGAGACGGTGTTCGTGGGGCATCTGGGGCCGGCGAGCTTCACACGAATGGCGTGGAAGTGCGGGGTTTTTTGGCAGAGAGGGCGTTCCGGATTCCCGACCGCACACCCCGATCTCGACCTCGACCCTCCGAACATGCGAGACGCATCGAATGGATGGAGCGGACGGTGAAGCCTTGGCGGCCCACGAGCCAGCTCTCGATCCCTTCGTCCGTGGGTCGCGCCTGTTCGATGACGGCGCGTTCTTCGAGGCCCACGAGGCGTGGGAGGAGCGCTGGCTGGTCGAGAAGGACCCGACATGGCGGGCGCTGCTTCAGGGGCTCATCCAGATCGCTGCGGGGTTTCACAAGCTGCTCGTCACGAAGGATCGCGAGTCAGCCACGCGCTTGCTCGCGAAGGGACTCTCGAAGCTCGAACGATGCCCGGACCCGTTCGCGGGGGTGGCGCTCGGTCGGTTCCGCGAGGAGGTGCGCATTTGCAGTGCGCGCCTCGACGGGGACCTTGCGCTGTCGGCTACCCCGAAGCTCGGCGCGTGAGCGACCGATGGAAGCCTCGGCGGGCATGAGCCACGCGAATCGCGAGGCGGCAACTGTGGCGTACTGGTACTCCGTGGTGCGCTCGTGCGCGAGCGTTCGACCGTCAAGGTGCGGGCGTCGGCAGACCCGCGGAAGCGGCGGGCGCAGAAGCGGCGGGGGCGATCGGACCGACCGGGCGGCCGCCCCCTTCACCGTGAGCGCGTGAGGCGGCTCCTGCGCTGAGCCCCGGCGTCGCGGTCGTGCCCGTGTTGTAGGGCCCCGTCGTCGTCGTCGGGCTCTGCGCGCGAAGCGTGTCGTTCGCGCACGCGACGACAGACGTGGAAGCTACGAACATCGTGAGTGTGAGCACCGAGGCGACGACTCCCATGAGCAACTCCTTTGGCCTTGCACTAGACGCAAGAACGGGACCGTCTCGAAGGTGCGGCTGCTCACGAATGAGGTGCCCTTCCCTCCGACGCTGATCGACGTCGGTCGATCAGCGCGCGAGAGCACGATAGAGGACTCGCGGGTCCATCTGCTCCGGGAGAGTCGACGAGCCCCCGTCGTTGATCTCGATGATCGTGGTCCCTCCGGCCGCGAGACGCGCCACGTCGGCCGTGAAGAATGGCGACGAGAGCACGCGCCCCAGAAAGGCATACGCGGACGCCTCGTGCGGCTCGAGGCGAGACTCGACGTCGTCGTACGGTGCGTGGGCCACGAGCCGTCCTTCCCAGAAGACGAGACGATGCTCGTCGGCCACGGGCCTCTCCGTCATCCGTGCTCCCGCGACGGGCGCCAGCTCGAGGAACTTCTTCACCACGAAGCCGCGCTCGAACCGATCCCCTCGCTCCTCGAGCAGCCCTTCGCACACCGCCGCGAAGTCGTCGAAGCTCGCGCGCGCGGGGACGAAGCAGGCGCGCAGCCACGACTCCCGCGCCGACTTCACGTGGTCCTTCACGATCCACGGCGGCGGCCCGAGCTCCTGGGCGATCTCCCACGCCTCCTCGATGCTCTCCCCCTCGGTCCATCGCGCCGGAGCCGTGTGGCCGCCGAGGAGCGGGAGGTAGCTCGGTGCATAGGTCGCTTCTGCGAACGCCTCCGGGTCGACGACCAGCTCCTCCCCGCGATCGGCGATGGCCTCGTAGAGCGACGTGTACTCGTCCTCGTTCAGCATCCAGCCGCGATAGAGCCAGCGTCGCTCACGCGGGCGCGGCAGGTGTCGGAGCGCGCGCTCGACGTCGCCATCCACGAGCGGGTCGAGAGGAATGGCGTACGACTCGACCCCGAGCTCTTCGGCCGCCAGAACCTCCAGCTCGAAGCGATCTTCGGCGTCTCCCTGACGCTCGGGACGGCCGAAGAGCACCGTCAGCTCACTCATCTTCACGTCCGGACGGAGAGCCCTGCGAGGCGAGCCGGAGGCGCGCGTCCTGGGCGGGCGAGCACCCGAGAATGGCCCGCATCGGGCACGTCACGTCGGCACGCGGGCATCGGAAGGAGGCGGGGATGCAGCCCGTCGCGAGGCACGCGCGCGCTTCGGGATGCGCCGAGCAGATGTGGAACGTGCGACCGTCGTCGAGAAACACCTCGTGGTTGACGAGGTACTCGTAGAAGTCGATGCCGTCGGCGTCGGCATCGAACGGCTCGCCGTCCTCGACGAAGCGCACCACCACGCCTGCGAGGTGACGCCGACGGTCGGGAGCGAGCTCGCGACGCTCGGCCTGCGTGAGACCGTTCCACCACCGAGCCAGCAGCGTCTCGTCGGGTGCTCGATTCTTCGCGGGAGCCAGTCGCAATCTCTCGGTCATGCACAGCCTCCGTTCGTAGGCTCGCGAACGTACGCATCCGCCGCGCTAGAACCAGTCTTCAAACGAAGAGCGGGCTCGTGTAGAAGTAGAGGCGTCGGGTGTGGTCGATCCCACTGACCTTCATCGGGATGAGGCGGTCACGCCCTCGCCGTCGGAGACGCGCGAGTCCTCGTGCACAGGTGGATGCCGGCGGCGCTCGGGAAGGCGCCGCCGAGGGTCGAGCTGTACCGAGCACGTGGCGCCGCCGCACCGAAAGAGGCATCGTGCACGAATGACTGGCTGGCGAATCGTGGGCGCGGCGCTCGCCATGACAGCGTGCGGATACCACGGGCTCGACTGGTTCGTCTCGTTGGCGCAGCAGCATCAGAAGCCGCTCGCGGTCGCGGAGTGGGGCCTCTGGGCCGAAGGCTCGGGCCACGGCGGCGGGGACGACCCGAGCTACATCGAGAACATGCACGACTTTTTCGCGGCGAACGACGTGGCGTTCGCCGACTACTTCGACGCGAGCGTCAACGAGATCTATCCGGGCACGGCGTTCCCGACCTCGCTCGCAAAGTTCCAGACGCGGTTCTGATCCGCTCCGCGCGTCACGAGCCGTCAGCCGGCGTCGGACGTGTCGGTGGAAGAAGCGCTGGCATCCGAGTCGTCGGACCCACTGCTCGCGTCTTCCCCGCCGGCATCGGACGCGCCGGCATCGGACGGTGTGTTGTCGCAAGTGCCGTCTGCGCAATGCTCACCACACTGCGCGCTGTACGTGTTCAGGAGCGACTCGCAGACCGACTCGTTCCACCCTGTGTGGTCGCAGACGCCGGCGCTCGGCAGGTCGCCGACCGAGCTGCAGCACGACTGCAGGTCCGTGCATGCCGAGCAGCTGTCGCCGCAGTTCGGGTAGCCCGAGGCATCCGGTGCCGCCCCGCCATCGTCGCTCTCGCTCGCGTACTCCTTGTAACCGGAAGGAGGGCTCGTGGAGCAGACGGAGTAAGCCCACTCGTCGCTCTCGCAGATCACGTAGAGCGTGTCCGCGCACGAGGGTTCCGCGTAGACGAGGTACTCGTTGCCCGTGCACGTCGCGCCCGCGCTCCAGCCCGTCGTCGGCACGTCGAACGCGGTGGCACCCGCCGGAACCCCTGCCGGGAGCGTGGTGGAGGTGCTCGAGGAGCAGGCGGAGGCCGCGACGGCGACCGAGCCCACCAGCACGAGGAAGGCGGAGACAAGCGTGGCTTGACGTTCGTAGTTCATGGAGGACCTCATTGAAGGATGGTGAAGCTCTGCGACGCTACGCGGACCGTCGGCGTCACGCTGCCGATACTTTCGCCCGACCTGCCGTCGGTCGCCGCTCGGTTGCCGCAGGTCGCCGCTCGATTGCCGTCGGGCGCCATCGATTCTCCCCCGGTCGCCGTCGATTCCCCCCGGTCGACACTCGATCGCCATCGGTCGCCGTCGATTCTCCCTCGGTCGACGCTCGATTGCCGTCGGTCGTCCTCGGTTTACCGTCGGTCGACCCTCGATTGCCGTCGGTCATCCTCGGTTTGCCGCCGGTCGACCCTCGATTGCCGCGAGTCGTCCCGCTCCGACCGACGGTCGCCCCCCTCCGACCGACGGTCGGGCTCAGGCTTTCAATGCACGCTCGACGAGCACGAGCCGGTCCTGCCCCCAGTAGACGTCCTTGCCGTCGACCACCCACGTCGGAGCGCCGAACGCGCCCACCGTTGCGGCGCGTGCCGTCGAGTCGATGAGCGCCTGCTTGACCTCCGGGGTCTGGGTGCGTGCGAGGACCTCGTCCGCGCCCTCCCCGATCAGCGCGCGCAGGACCGCGTCGTCGCTGATGTCGCGATCCTCGGCCCAGTACGCAGCGAAGGCAGCGCGAGCGAAGGCGTCGCGTCGGGCTCCTTCAGGAAGAGCGAGGTAGACGCGGAGCGCCTTGATGCTGCTGATGGGGAAGCGCGAGGGGAACTTGAACGGGGCGCCGATGGCCTCCGCCGACCGCAGCATGTCGGCGCCGTAGTACGCCTGCTTCGCCGGAGACCAGGTGGCGAGCGGCACCATCGGCTGCCCGACCTGCTTGAAGAGCGCGCCGAGCAGCATCGGCCTGTGCGTCACGGGGACGGACGTGCGGCGCGCGAGGGCCTCGGCCTGGAGGTAGCCGAGGTAGGCGAACGGCGACGAGAAGTCCCAGTAGAGCTCCAGCGAATGCGCGTGCGCCGCCGGGCTCGCCGGGACTGCCGGCGGGATGATCTCGTCCCACGACAGCCCCGACACCTGCGGCATCCGATCCTGCCCCCAGAAGATCGGACCGCCGTCGAGTCGGTAGACGGGCACGCCGAAGATTCCCAGCGCGATCGCCTCGTCGGTCCGCGCGCGGAGGTCGTTCTTCACCTCGTCCGTCGCGATGCGCGCGAGCACGTCGTCGGCGTCGTGGCCTGCGGCCGTCAGCACGGCGCGGAGGACCTCCGGCTCGGAGATGGCTTTTCCCTCGGCCCAATACGCCCGGTAGAACCCTTGGATGACCTGCGGATCGCACCCCGTGACGAGCGTCGCGCGCAGCGCCTCGACGGTGCGCATCGGGTGAGCCGGCGGCATCTCGAGGGGGACGCCGTAGAGCGCGGCCCATCGCTTCATGTCCATCAGGTTGTGGGCGGCCTTCGGGGGGACCTGCGCCTCGAACAGGCGCTGCGGGGTGTCGTTCGCCCGGAAGACGCCGCCAAGCAGGATCGGGCGGTACACGAGGCTCGCCCCCATGAGCGCGGCGAGCGCCGGGGCCCGCGTGCTGCCGAGGTAGGCGAACGGACAGGAGTAGTCGAAGAAGTACTCGAGCTGGTGGGGCATGAAGTGAACAGCTACCCCGGTTTTCCGACGCTGGGAACGTGGAGGAGGTAGTCTCGGCGCGGGATGAGGATCGTCGTCATCGAGTCTGACCCGGTCACCGCGGACATCATCGAGAACGCGTTCCCCGGGGAGCACGAGGTCGTCGCGTTCGGGTCTGGTCGTGCGGCGCTCGAGCGCATCGCCATCGGTCGGCCGTTCGACGCGGTCTTCTGCGAGGTCGACCCTCCCGACATGACCGCCAAGGAGGTGTACGCGAGGCTCGAGGACGGGTCTCCGCGGACCGCGCTCCGGGTGATCTTCGTCGTCGCCGAGCTGAAGCCGTTCCGCGCCTTTCTCGAGAAGCCGCCGAAGCGCTACCTGCTCCGCCCCATCACGGCGTCTGCCCTCCGCGAGGCGCTCGCCGCCGTCCCGTAGCTACTTCGGAGTCAGCTTCAGCACCTTCCCCGAGTACGCCTCCGTCCAGTAGACGCTCGCGTCGTCCACCGCGATGCCCGTCGGCCCGCTGTCTGCGCCCGTCGCGGCCAGCGTCGTCGGCGTCCCACCCGAGAGCGGGATCTTCATCACCAGGTTCTGCATGTCGTCGGTCCAGTAGACGTACTGGTCGTCGACGGCGATGCCATAGAGGGTCCCGGCCGCCTGCGCCGCGAGCGTCGTCGGAGGTCCGCCGTCGACGGAGACGCTCATGACGGTCGGCGTCGCACCGCTGTCGGCGCCGTCGCGGCCCATCGTGATCCAGAAGACGTGTCCGTTGGCGACGGCGATCGCCCACGGTCGCGCTGGCCCGGTGGCGAGCAGTCGCGGCCGCCCCAGGACCGGCGCCGCCCACACGGTCCCGGTCAGTCCGTTCTCCATCGTCCAGTAGACGGTTCCTCCCGACGCGGCGATCGCCCAGGGCTCTCCGGCGTCCGTCGGCTCCGCGAAGAGAGCCGTGTCCCCGCCGACAATCGGCACGCTGCTCACCCCGCCGCCGACGACGTTCTCCGTAAAGTAGAGCGTCGTCTTGTCCTGCGCGATCCCGAGCGGAAGATGCAGCGGGGCGTCGAGCGTCGACGGCACTCCGCCGCCGAGAGGAACGCTGACGACCGCGCCTCCGCCGTCGGCGGTTCCGTAGTTGACCCAGTAGACGTTCAAAGGGTCGATGACGATACGGAGGGCATTGTTCTGCCCCGTCGCGAGCGTGGTCGTACCGCCGCCGAGCTTGGAGGTCTTCTGGACGGTGCCGGCGGAGCCGAAGGCGACCCAGTAGACGCTCGTCGTGTCCACCGCGATGCTGCACGGCGCGCCGGCGTCCGTCGCGAGAGTCATGAGGCAGCCGCTGTCGAGCCGCACGCCAACGCACGACGCGTCGGCCGGCTGCGGGCGCGTCGCGTCGCCCGCGTCGCGAGCGTCCACCCGCGCGTCGTGGGCATCGACGCGCGCGTCGCGACCAGCATCGACGTGGGGGTGCGCGTCCACGACGGTGGAGTCGAGCGGAGCGAGCGCGTCGGCCCCGCCGTCGAGGAGCCGCGGAGCGTCGGGAAAGCCGATCAGCGCGTCGCACGCGCTCAGGGCGAAGACGGAGGCGCTGCCGCACGAGAGCACGGCGACGAGATGCCGCGAGCGGGAGGCGATCACGGCCATCGAGCGAGGCTACGCTGCACGCGACGAGATCGACAGGTCAACGCGGCGCCTGGAGCTCTGGCCCCGGTGATACTCTCCGTGACGCAAACCTGCAGGAGAGGGGCGGGAGACAGCCATGGCACAGACGACTGCACCGGAGCTGGCGAAGGCCATCCGCGAGGAGAACTTCGCGCACGCGCTCGCCATGGCGCTGAAGCGCTGGGACAAGAGCCGCGCCCCCGCCGTCGCGGAGCTGATCGAGCGGCTCGGGCCGCGCGTCCCGGGAGCGACTCCTGCGGTGGTGACGGACGACATCTCGAAGCTGCGCCTCGCGGCCGCCCAGCACCTCGTCGAGGCCTCCGCGACCTCACAAGCCGACCCGCGTACCGCCAGTGCGCTGACGACGATGCTGCTCGAGCCGCCGTTCACCTCGGGCACCTCGCGGGGCTTCTGGTCGTCGCTGCTGGAGCAGCTTGCGGATCGTCACGCGGACCCTCGCACCGCGGCGCGACTCCGGCCGGCCCTCCCCGAGTACCTGCGGATCTTCGGTGCAACGAAGATGGGCGAGCGAATGCAGCGCGGCGTGCGCGAGCTCGTGACGGCCCTCGACGCACGGTTCCCGACGACGCCCGCCGACCGGGAGGCGAGCGAGCTGGTCGCGGCGCTGCTTCCACCCGCGAGCTCACCCGTGGCCGTCACGGCGGACACGGGAAGCAAGCCGCGCAGCGGCGAGGAGCTGCTCGCGCTCGTGCATCGAGACCCGGACGACGACGGCGCGCGCCTGGTCTACGCGGACTGGCTGCTCGAACACGACGACCCGCGCGGCGAGTTCATCATGCTCCAGTTCCGTCGGCACCGCAGCGAAGCGCTCTCGACAGCCGACGAGAAGCGAATGCAGCAGCTCGCCGCGAAGCACATGAAGGACTGGATCGGGCCGCTCGCGGGCGTCACGAGGAAGGACGACAACGTCTTCGGGCGCGGGTTCCTCGAGCGGTGCACGTTCCAGCCGCGCGGCGCGGCCACGGCGCTCGCGCTCGACCACCCGAGCTGGACGACCGTGCGTGAGCTCAAGATCAACAGCAACGGCACGAAGGACAGCGGCGAGGAGCTCCTCGCGCAGCCCGCGATGCGACACCTCCGTGCCGTCCGGCAGTGCAACGGCACTCTCCTGGAGGTCCTCGTCGCGCAGCAGGGTCTCGCGCTCGAGACGCTGGAGATCTCGTGGCTCGACAGCCGGCGCGACAACGACGCCGGCCCGCGTGCGTGGACGAAGCTCAAGGACGGTGAGGGGCTGCCGAAGCTCGCGCACCTGATCTGCGGCTACGGAGTGAGCTTCACCCCCGAAGCGCTCGGGGCGCTGCTCGACAGCGCGCTGGCGAAGCGGCTCAAGACCGTGACGACGATCGTCTACTCGGACGAGCACGCGAAGCCGTTCCTCGCGATGCTGCGCGAGAGACCCGCGATGAGCCTCACCATCGAGCTGTTCCGTCGAGTCGAGACCGGAAAGCTCCGTGTGAGCGCGGGCGAAGACGGCAAGATGAGCGGGGTGGTGGTCGACCCCGCCGCCGCTTGGTGACGCGCGCGCGCCGGCTCGACGAAGGCGGCCTGGTCTCCTGCCGACGATGGGCCGCCGCCACCGCCGTAGCGCCCGAAGCGCCTCACGCTCGACGGTGACCTCGCGACGCTCTGGAAGCGCATCCCGGCGGACCCCGACGACCTCGACACGTTCAACGACGGGTCGCTCGAGGCCTGAACGAGCGCTTTGGCGGTCTCCTCTCGTTCTTTCCTGCGAGCGACCCGTGAGCGCCGGCGCAGGCGACGTCCGCCGCTAGAGCAGGGCCCCGACGAGCTCGACCGCGGACTCTTTCCACGCCTCGAGATCGGCGCCGTCGACGAGACCGGTCCCGAACGACAGACAGGTCGTTCGCGAGCCAATCGCCGCCGCGCTCGCGGCCGCGGACCACCTCGCGCTCATCGCGCCGACCGGTGCCGTGGAGAAGAGAACGACCTCCACGAGCGCCCCGCGCGACGCCGCGGCGAGCGACGCGGCTTCGGCCTCCATCGTCGACTCGAGGACCGAGGCCGCACCCTTGGCCCGCCACTCGCGGAGCATGAGCTCGCATAGCTCACGCTCCGCCTTCAGCGCCGACGGCTGGCCCGCGCTCTCGCGCAGGAAGACGACGCGAAACTGAAGCGCCTCGGCTGCGAGGTGCCCCTCGAGCTTCTCGATCGCGGCGACGAGAACGCCGAGCAGCAGCACGATGCGCTGCCACGGTGAGCCCACGTCCTTCACCCGTGAGGACGCGAGATCATCGCCCAGGAGGAACGTGACGACGCGGCGGCGGCGCGTGTGAATCGCCTCGTCGCGAGTGTAATAGAGGAGCTCGCCCTCGGTGTAGCGCAGGTCGAACAGATCGACCGTACGCCCGCTCGCGAGCCCACCGTCGACGGGTAGTCCGGCGGGTGACTCCATGTAGATGAGCTCCGACGTGACGAGGTTCTCGAGCGTGCCCGACGTCGAGATCGAGGAGAAGCCTCCGACCGGATACTCGCTCTCGTCCTCGAGGCGGGTCACGGCGTCTCCCGCGCTCGCGCGCGTGCTCCGCACGCGTCGCGGAAACCCTCGAGCGATCGACGCCGCGGCCTCGACCACCTGCGCGATGGCGAAGCGCTGCGTGAGGCTCCGGAGGACGGAGAGGTTCTCGAGGAGGAACACGTCCCCTTCCGACACGAGCTCGCCCGTTCGCTGCGCGCCCTGGACGAGCGCTTCGTAGCCGGCAGCGAGAGCGTCACGTGTCTGCGCGTGATCTCGCAGCGCGACGAACCCGCGCTCGGCGATCTCGCGCCCCGGTCGACGGAGCGCGGCGCGCACGATCCCCGGCTGGAGCGTGACCCCGCGATCGAAACCGATCCGCGAGAGCAGCGACGCGACGAGGATCCCCACGGCGAGCGGGCGAAGATCGGGCGACAGGCTCGCGAAAGCGTCGGCCCCTGCTCGCGCGCGCGCATCTCCGGCGAGGCGCGCGAGCACCTCGTCCTCGTAGCGGCGTCTCGCGTGATCGAGGCGAGCGTCGACGAGGACCGGGCGCGCCTCCGAGCCGAGGCTCCGGCCCGACAGGAGCGCGCCGACGTCCGCGACGACGCCGAGCGGTGGCATGTCGAGGCGCTCGCCGATCGCCGCCACGATCCAGCTCGCGACCTGGACGATGTCGTCCTCGCCCCACGGCACGACGCGCGCGAGGCACAGCCCTGCGGCGAGCCACGAGCTCGTGTCGCCGCGGTCGCCGATGCCGTGCGCGATGCGCGCGTCGGTGCTCACGACACCGAGCCACCGTCGGTCGAGAGGCCGAGCAGCTTTGGCACCTTCGACTCGAGCAGGTCGATCTCTTCGCGTGTCTCGCCGAGGTACGAGAGCAGCTCGAGATCCTGCCGCTCGACGTTGCCGCCGTGCAGCACCCACGCGCGCGTCCGGAGGAGCCGATAGAGCTTGATGATCTTCCTGTCGCTGACGAAGACCTTGTCCTCGCGCACGAGCGTCTTCAGCACTCGCCGGAACTCGCGGAGGATGTCGTCCTTGAAGTACACCTCGCGGTCGCCCACCAGCTCTCCGCGGGCGTTCCGTTCGCGGCGCCCCATGAGCATCGACAGGTACCGGTGCGCCTTGAGAAAGTCGCCGAGCGAAGCGTGCGCCTCTGCCCACGGCCGCTGGTTGAGATCCCGGTGCGTCTGCAGCGCCAGGCCCGCGTCGATGAGATCGGTGAACCTGTCGTCTCCCACCGAGCGGCACGCGGCCTTCAGGCAGAAGCGGTCCTTCAGCGCGCCGAGCTCCGTCTGCTCGGGGATCTCGTTGGTCGCGGCGAAGAGGATCTTCAGCTTCACCGGCTGCGGGACGCCGTCCTGGTAGAACTTGCGCTCGTTGATGATCGTCAGGAGCGAGTTCAATATCGCCGAGTTGCTCTTGAAGATCTCGTCGAGGAAGACGAGGCAGGCGGTCGGCAGCTTCCCGCGCTCGCGCCGGACGTAGCGGCCTTCGCGGAGGAGGTTGATGTCGATCGGCCCGAGCACCTCCGAGGGCTCGGTGAACCGCGTCAGCATGTATTCGAAGTAGTCCGTCGCCTCGAGGCCGAGCGCGTCCTTGAACTTGAGGACGAGGTCGCTCTTCGCCGTGCCGGGCGGACCGACGAGGAGCAGCGGCTCCTGCGCGACCGCCGAGATGGTCATGAGATCGATGAGCCGCTGCTTGTCGACGAAGTATCGACCGAGCGCCACGCGGAAGCGATTGATCCGGAGGCGCACCTCGTTCGCCTCCTCCGCGAGCGCGTCGAACGACATCTCGCCGATGCGGTCCAGGCCGTCGATCTCTCGTGTCATCTTGGTCATAGAGCGGGACCCATGTCGCGGTGTACGCGCCTTCGGATGAGGTACTCGTCGTCGTCGAGCCACTGCCGACCGAGGTCGCCGAGCGTGAGGTCGTCGCTCGCATATCCGAGGACGAGCGACTCCATGAACGACACGACCGACAGGCAGACGTGGCTGTTGGTGTTGAAGCTGTCGGTGACGACGCGGAGCTTCTCGGCCATCCGATCGAGCGCCGCGAGCGCATATTCGAGCGGCGAGTGGCTGACCGCCCTCGCGAGCGCGCGAGTGAGCTCGAGTCGCGCCGGGATGGGCACGTTGCCCGCGAGGCGAAGGAGCTCGTCTTCGAAGACTGGCCGCGCCGCTTCGAACTGCCCGAGGTGCGCGAGCGCCGCGGCCCCGTGCAAGCGCGCCACCCGCGCGGGCGTCGCATCCCCGCTCACGGCCTTCTGCATCGTCGCGAGGATGCCCTCCGCTTCCGCCCGAAGCCCGACGCGACGGAGCGTCCGCAGCGTGCCCCCCATCACCGCAGAGATCTCGGCAGCGACGTCGCCCGTGAGGCCTGCGATGATGGCCCGGAGCGGCGTGAAGATCCGACGCCCAAGCTCCTCGTCGCCGGCGTGACCGGCGAGCATGAGGGCCTCCTCGAGCAGCTGGGCCTGGCGGGGCGGCGCGATCCCGTCGAGCGAGGCCGTCACCTCCTCGAGGTACCGGAGCGAGCGGTCGACGCCGATCAGCGGAAAGAAGTCCATCGCGCCATCGAACAGCCGCGCGCGCTCCTCCGGCGGGCTCGTTCGTGCCAGCGCGAAGACCGTCTCCAGCGCCGCCTCCAGCTCCGCGACGTTCGACATCCCGCGCAGAAGCGAGAACTCCGGCCCTCGAGGATCGGGCTCGCCGCGCTGGAACGCGGCGACGGGGTCGAGGCGCTCCTGTGGCTCGAGCACCTTGGAGAACTGGCGGACGCGATCGACCTTGTAGCGGGAGAACTTGTCGAGCGCGTTCAAGCGCGCGGCGATCTCCGGCGCGAGCAGGGTCTCCGGCGGCAGACCCATGGCGGCCTGGTCGATGCGAGCGGCGTACGCGCGCGAGAGGAAGCCGTGGATCGGGTCGGTGTCGTCGACGAGGGTCGCCGCGCGCGCAGAGTACGCGCGCGCCCTATCGATCTGCCCGACGCGCGCGCAGCCGTAGCCGATGACGAAGAGGACATATGCGAGGGTGAGCCTCGGGTCCGCTTCCACTGTCGAGGCCGTGCGCCGCGTGGTCTCGTACCTCGCGGCCAGCGCGACCAGGTGCGAGCCGAGCCGCTCGATCTGCGCCGGCTCGCGCGCACCGCCGAGAAACCGGAGGAAGCTCGGCACATCACGCTCGACCGACAAGCCACGATGCAGCTTCCCGAGGATGCGGTCGCGCGCTCGCGCGAGGCCGAGGCTGTCGCCGTCGACGAGCCGCGCGAGCGACGATCGTGCAAGCCACAGAGAGCGGAGATCGAGGACGTCATCGTGGCGGTCGAGCCATTGCGCGGCGCGCGCGACGTCGAGCGAGCCGTGCGTACCGCCGGGACGGAGCGCTTCGAGGGTCACGATCGACGCGAGCGCGCTGACATCCTCGCGGGTCGGCGTCGTCGACCGCAAGATCCGCGCGGTCGCGTCGACCCCGCCGGTCTCTGCCGACACCCACATCGCCGCTATCGCGGCCGCGTCGCTGGCCTCGGCGTCCCACAGCGCCCGGGTCCAGCACAGCGCGGCGTCGTTTCCCCGCGAGAGCCGCGCGTTGAGCTGCGCCATCTGCAACCACAGTGGAGGGCGCGCGGGATCGTCCGCGGGCCCATCGAGCGCGACGAACTCCTTCTCGAGTGCCGCCAGCTCGCGCGCGACACCGTCGTCCACGGCGACCACGGCCGCAGACTCGTGTCGGGGGCGCGCCGGCGCCGCGCGGACCGCCGCGGCAACGGTCAGCTCGGCGAGAGGAGGCTCCGCGGCTTTGCTCTTCAGACGGGGCCGGCGCGGCTCCTCGCGGACGGGAACCTCCGCAGGTGCGACCGGCACGGTCTCGATCACTTCGAAGGCGCTGAAGTCGAAGGAGGCGCCGCGCACCCACCCTCCGAGGTGGACCGCCTCCTGATCGATCACATAGTCGACCCACTCTCCGAGCGGCCGAAACGCCGCCTCGTCGATGCGCTCGACGCGCACGCCGTCGCCATCCGCGCTGACCCACGCGATCTTGTCCGCGTCCGGCGCGAGGAGGTCGCGCAGCTTGTCCCGTCGGAGCGGCGGCTCGAGCGACATGCCCGAGGGGATGAAGAGGCTCGCGATCTGCGGGTGGGGCGTGAAGGCCTCCGCGTCCAGCTCCAGGGTTGCTCCTCGCCGCGAGCTCGGGCGCGAGCGCACGAGGACGACGGGGGCCGGGCCCTCCGTGACGGCAAACAGGAAACCTAGGGCGGCTTCCTCCGGGAGATTCGCGAGCAGGCGCTCCATCTTCTCCACTGCGTCCACCCGCAGGATCCAGAGCGTCGGCGCCTCGCCTGCTCGGCCGCGTGCCAGTCGGAGCCGCACGACCAGCTCCGGCAGCGCCTCGCGCGGCGCATGCTCCACGATGGCGCCAGGCACCGAGAGCCGGACGACCTCGTAGAGGTCGGTCCACGAGCCCTCCTCGAGCGAGAGCCACGGGCGATCCGGCGAAAGCAAGAGGAGCTGGCCCGGTCGCGGCCGGAGGAAGCTTGCGAGCGGATGCGTGTACCCAGCCTCGATGTACAGGCGGTCCGGACCTCCGGCGACGAACGCGCGAAGGCCAGACACCCGATCGAGCGCGCGCGAAAGCGTGTAGTACGCCGGCGCGACGACGCGCAGCAGCGACCACGAGCCCGTCTGACGGAGCTCCTGCCTGTCGCAGCCGAGCCGCAGTAGCTCCGCGGCAATATCGATCACGCCGTCGGGGCCCCCGTCGGGGAGCACGAACAAGATCTGCCGCCGATCGACGTCTCCGAGCTCTGCACGCTGCACGCGCACGAGCTCGGCCCAGCAGCGAGCGTGGCGCGCGTCGGCCGGGGCGTCGCGATCGCTCGTCGACACGCCGAGACGCTTCATGCTCTCGAGCGATGGCTTGCCGAGCGGCGCGTCGGGCAACACATAGACCGCCCCCTCTGCGTCCCGCCAGCCTCGCGCGGGCATCTCCACGACCTCCGCGGCGAGCAGCGGCGAGGTGAGCGCGACGCGCAGCGCCTCTTCGCTCGGAAATCGGAGGGTCGGCGTCACGTCCGCTGCTTCACTCCTTCCGCTCCTTCATTCTCGCCGGCCGCGACCGTGGGCGCATGCCGCTCCCCTTCGCGCTCGACGTGAATTGCATCGCCGGCGTTCGCCAGCCCTCCGTCGAACAGCTTCTGGAGGAGCGCGCGGTGCGCCTCCTCGTGCTCGTGCGGGAGCGCGTCGCTGTCGCTCTCGTACGAGATGACGATCGTGCGCTTCTTCGTCTGAGGGTCGATCTCGAGCCGGATGCGCGCGCTAGGCATGAACCTTCCCTCTGCTCGCCGCGACGCGTGTCGCCTCCGCGAGCGGCGCGAACGCCTCGCGGTCGAGGACCTTCTTCTCGAGGAGGAGCTCGCGGAGCGCGACGACGTCGCCCTGGTGATTCGACACCAGCGTGCGCGCGCGGTCTCGCTGTGCCTCGAGCACCGTCTTGATGCTGCGCTCGATCGACGCGCGCGTCGCGTCCGACAGCGTCGGCGGGTGCTCTCCGTCGCTGGCGCTCGCGCGCGCGAAGCGGCGCACGCCGAGATCGTCTCCTCCCATACCGAACTCCTCCACGAGCGCGCGAGCGATGGCGGTCGCGCGCTCCACGTCGTGCGCCGAGCCGATCGAGAGGTCGTCGAGCAGCAGCACCTCGGCCTCGCGTCCGCCGTAGAGCACGCAGATGAGGTCGAGCAGCTGCCCCCGCGTCACGACGTAGCGCTGCGCGGCGTCGGCATATCGGACGAACCCGAGCGCGCCGCCCAGGTCGCCGCGGATCGAGATGCGATCGATCGGCGGCGAGTGCTCGCACAGGAGCGCGCACACGGCGTGCCCCGCCTCGTGCGTCGCGACGACCGTCTCCTCGTGCGCGGTGAGCTCGGGCCGCTCCAGGTACTCGGTCAGCGCCGTCTCCACGTCCTGCGCTTCGGTCGATCCGTTCGATTCTTCGCGCAGCCGCGAGCGCGCGATCGCCCGACACAGCGCCTGCAGGTGGTCGCCCGAGTAGCGCGTTTGGGTGCCCTCCACGAGGTCGCCCGTCCGCTTGACGGCGTAGTCGACGGCGCGCGGGCTCATCGACAGGCCAAGCTTCGCGTCGTGGACGCCGAGGATCGCGCGTCGATCGGCCGCGTCCGGGTACGGCACGTGGAGGTGGAACTCGAAGCGCCCGGGCCGGAGCAGCGCGTGATCGAGCGACTCGACGAAGTTCGTCGTGCCGACCACGAACACCAGCTCGTCCTTCCGGAACCCGTCCATCTCCGTGAGGAGCTGGTTCACCATCGAGTGCTCGACTCCCGAGCCCGTATAGGTGCCGCGCGCGGCGGCGAACGAGTCGAGCTCGTCGAAGACGATGATCGAGGGGGCGCTCTGACGGGCGCGGAGGAAGATCTGGCGAATGTTCTCCTCGCTCTCGCCGACCCAGCGGCTCTTGAGCTCCGGTCCCGACACGATGGTCACGGCCGCGCCGAGGGAGGTCGCCATCGCCTTCGCGAAGAGAGTCTTGCCCGTGCCCGGTGGGCCCCAGAAGATCATCCCGCGAGGCACGAGCGACTCCACGCGCCGCACCTGCTCGGCGTCGGTCAGCCTCGCCTTGTACTCCAGGACGTCAAGGATCTCCTTCTTCAGCCGGGCCTTGACCCTGTCGTAGCCGCCGATGTCCGCGTCGAGCCGGACGTCGGGCATGCTCATGTCCGCGGAGGTCAGCGTCGCCGCGCGCAGCTGCGCGAAGGCCGGCTTCGCGTCGACGGGATAGTCCTCGCCGGAGATGGAAGCGAGGATCCGGCGCAGCCGGATCGCGTTGACGCCGGAGACATACGAGTAGAGACGGTAGGGGTCGAAGTCGCGCCCGAGCTTCCGCGCCTCCTTCTGCGTCACGAGGTACCGCAGGCGGTCGCGCGCGATGCCGAGGATGCTCTCGCGATGCGTGAAGAGGTTCTGGATGACGCGCGGCACGGAGAACGAAGGGTCCTTGAACCCGAGCCAGAGCACCTGGGGGTTCTCGTAGAGCAGCGGGATCACCTCGCGCGCTTCCGCCGTCAGCCCGCCGGACGACGTGGTCAAGAGGTCGAGGTGCGGCAGCACGACCACGCGCTCCCCGACGGGGCCGCGAACGGCGTCGCGGACCTGCGTGATCATCGTCGCCACCACCCCTTGCGGCAGCCCAGGCTGGAGGTCGGGCCCGGGCCGACCGTCGAGGTAAACGCATCGCAGGTTCTTCTTCTTCAGACGGTCGCGGATCTCCGCGTAGAAGAAGGGTGTCAGGTCTTTGTCGCACTCGACCAGCGACGGGAGCCCCTGCAGGAGCGCCTGCTCGCACCTCCCGAGCTCGCCGGGATAGGCCGCCTCCACGGCGCGCGACAGCGAGAGCTCCAGCGGAAGCTCGGCCTCGGCGACGCGGACGCTCACAGCTTTACCTTGATCGTGAGCGCGCCCGACTCTGCGTCCTCGACGATCTCCTGGATCTCCCCCATCTGCCGGGCCTTCTCCTTGAGCGCCTCGGCGGTGACGCGATTCACGACGCCGTCGAGCTCCAGCTTGAGGTCCTTGAGCTTCGCCTCCAGCCGCGCGGTCGCCTCGCGCCGCCCGCGCTCGGTGCGACGCTGCGCCTCCACCTCGAGCGACGCCGCAAGCTCCGCGGCGACTCGCTTCGTCGCCGTGTCTCGCTCTTCGGCCCCGCCGTCGCGTCGCACGGAGGCGGCACGCTCCCCCTTCACGTCGATCGCCACGTCGGCATCGACACGCACCGTCACCGTGCCCGTCTCGACATCCAGCTCCACGGTGACGCCGTCGTCCATCACGCGACGAGCGATGTTGCCGTCGCGCACGAAGCCTCGCCGCGCGAGCTCGGCGCCGAGGTGCTCGCTCATGCGCTCCTTCGGCAGGATTGGCAAGAGCTCGAGAGACGTGCACACCCCATCGTCGACGTGCACGATCCGCTCGACGGAGCCACTCACTGCGATCCGATACGCTCTAGACACTGTCGCCTCCATCGAGAGCTTCGCACGCGGCCGACGCTTCCGCCGCACGAGAAAACCCCTGCGAACCGAATCGCTCCCAGCGTGAGAGGAGGAGCTGCGCCTCGGGATAGCCGTCGTCGAAGTGGCGGACCTGCCGGAGCTCCTCGTGGTGTCGTCCCAGACGTCCGAGGCAGCGCCAGTGCGCCGCGGACGCTCTCCTTGCGTCGCTCCGCTCCCGAAGAGACGCGGACGCGTCGAGACGCACGCTCGCGGACCCGGACGGCAGCTGGATGGCGGCGTCGATCATGAACGTCGCGAGATCCCACCGGTCTACCGCCTCGCACGCGTCGAGCAGGAGGCCGAGCGCGCGTCCGCGCGTCTCGCCGAGTCGCAAGACGGTCGGCGTGGATGACACCTGCTGCTTCTCTCGCTCGAACGTCGCCGCGCGCCGGGCGAGGTCGTCGGCGAGCCCTTCGAGCACGACGGCGCCTTCGCTTGCCAGCGCCGCGAAGCGCGGACCGGCGTCCTCGGCGCTCGGCTCGTTCGCGTCCGCCGCCTCCGCGAGCATCCGCGGGAACGCCAGCCATGCCAGCGCGGCGCGTCGGACACCGGGCTGCTCGGCGATGCAGCGCTCGAGGGGTTGCCGTTCGACGAGCGCGCAGGTGAGGTACGCGATGAGCTCGTCGCCTGGAAGACGCGGTGTGCCCCGGAACGGGCCGACGTGACGGCCGCCGAGCGGCTCCGTGACGAGCCATCTGAGGAGCTCGAACGTATAGCTCGAGAACGCGAGCGGCGACGTCGTGCGCGCCTCCCAGAGCCGTCCCGTGCGAGCACCCTCCGGCGTGAGCCTCGGCTGCCGACGCCAGCCTCCCCGGCGAGCGATGGCCCGCACGCCTCCGTGCGCGAGCGTCTCTTCGAGGAGCCGCATCGTCTCCGGCGAGACGCCTGTCATCGCGGACGCGCCGCGGAGCACACCCTCGATCGCTTCACAGGGGCTGCCAAGGACGACGGCGCGCGCGACGAGGAGCAGGTCCCGTCCGTTCGGAGTCACGCGCGTGGTGGTGCCGACGCTCATCACCCGAGCCTTCGCGCCTTCCGGAGGAGCTCGGGGACGAGCCCTGGCCAGCCGTTCATCGTGAGCTCGCCTCGGGACAGCCGGATCTCGGCGGTGTTGGTCGCGAAAAAGCGTGGGTCGCTCGCCGAGTATCGCGGCGTCAGAAAGTGGACGACCTGATTCGACGAGCCGACCCACCTTCGCGACGCGTCGCTCCTGTCGCTGTCGAAGCGCCCGTCGACGAGGAGGTCGCATGCCGACAGCAGGTCCGCGACGCCCGCAGCTCCGCGGCGGGCGTCGAGCTCCGCGCGGGTGTAGCCCGTGAAGACCGTCACACTGAGGCCTGCGGCTCCCACGAGTCGTGCGAAGCGCGCGCACGCCTCGGCCTGTTCGAACGGCTCTCCGCCGAGGAGCGAGATGCCCTCGATGCCGACGGTGCGCGCGACGCGACGCGCGAGCTCCCTGACGGCCACCCTCTCGCCCCCTTCGCGCGGAAACATCTCCGGGTTGCAGCACCCGACGCACCGCAGCGTGCACCCCTGGACCCACACCGCGAATCGCTGCCCGGGCCCTTCGGCTTCGGTGCGCGGAACGACCTGGGCGACGCGAAGATGCATGGGTGGCCAGAGAGAGAGACTAGAGGATCGTCGGTGACACCGCGACCCGTTGTCGGGCTCGGCCGGCTTGACGAGCGGTGACGCGGGCGCTTACGTCGCCAGCACCCGGATGAAGCGACGTGGACAGAGCCTTGCGCGGTCCACCCAGGTCGACGACCTCGCCGCCTTCACGGTCGGCGCGCGGTGAGCGAGCCGCTCGCATCCGTCGCGGAGGCCCTCGGCGTCGGCGACTTCGCGCGGGCGCTTGCCCTGGCGCTCGAGGTGTGGCGCGGCTCCAGGCACGCAAGCATCGCCGACCTCGTCGACCAGATCGCGGCGAAGGTCCGGCCGTCGCACGTGCTCACCGGGCGTGGCACCCCGGAGCAGATTCAGGCCGAATGGATGACGGTCGCGAGTGGCTGCGAGCCGCGAAACCTGGGTCTCTTGCTGGAAAGTCTGCGCCACGGCATCCCTCACCGCGACGACGACCCCGACGCGATCGCGCGGCGTGACGGCCTCTGGTCGGCACGCGTCGCGGCCCTGGGCGCGTTCGCCGACGATCCCCGCGTCGCGCGGGCGCTGACGCACGCGCTGGGGGAGCCGTTCCTCGAGCTTCGAAAGCCGACGCCTGAAGCGCGGGTTCACGCGCTCTACGATCCGATGTTCGATCTCCTCGCGCGGCTCGGCGACGAGCGGAGCCTCGCGGGTCTCGAGCGCATCGGCGAACGCGCCCGCGAACGTCCGCCGGCGGTGCGTGCGTACTGCGCACGCAACCTCCCCGGCGTCATCGCCGCGATCACGCGCGCGTGCGCGGCCGGGCCCGCGCCAGATCCGACCTCCGCTGCGCAGGCGCGATGCGACGCGCTCCTTGCGGGGGGGCACGTCGACTCCGTCAAGCACGCTCCCGCAGCCACGACGCTCCATGGCGACCTGCTCGAGATGGTGCTCGCCAGCCCCGACGACGACGAGCCGCGGCAGATCTATGCCGACGCGCTCCTCGAGGCGGGCGATCCGCAGGGCGAGTTCATCGCCATCCAGTTCAAGCTCGTGCGCGGGCAGGCGACGGAGCTCGACGTGCTCCGGCTGCGTGAGCTGTACCGTCACAACGAGCCCCTCTGGCTCGGCGATCTGGCGCGCGTGCTCGTCGGGCGCGTGTATCGCGGCGGGTTCCTCGAGCGGGCGGCGCTGGGGCGTCTGCAGCCCGGGGAGGACGTCCGCCGCGTGTGGGAGCACGCGTCGTCGGACGCGCGCCTCGGCACGATACGGGTCCTCGAACCCGGCGCCGCGGAGCCGGCCATCTACCGACGATTCGCGCTCGCCCCCGCGATGAGGCACCTCGAAGAGGTCGCCATCCTGTCTCTCGACATGCTCGACGAGATTTGCAGCAAGGTCGGCGTCTGGCGCTTCTCGTGCGTCGTCCTTCACTGCCCCGTCGATCGCGAGATACTCACGCGGCTCGCGTCGTCGCCTTCGCTGCCGCGGCTCCGGGAGATCGCGGTGCTCGCACGGCCCGACGCCGTCGCCGACCTGACGTCGGTGATCGCTCGCTGGCCGGGCCGCGCGCAGCTCGACGCGTTCAGCCTCGTCCTGCCGAGGGACGTCGGCGTGACGAACGACACCACGCCGTTCCGGCGCTGGCTCTCCGAGAGGTCGCTGGCTCCCATCCCGCGCCTCGGCCTCTGGCTTCCGCTGAGCCGGATCTACTCGCACGCGAGCCGCAACGGGCGCGGGCTCGACGTCGAGGTTCGCGACGATCTCATGCTCGCGGACGTCCTCGAGAGGCTCTCGGGCTTCGACGAGCTCATCGTCCGGCCGCCTCCCAGGGAGGTGTGCTGCAATCTCGACAGCCCCTGGCACTTCGCCGCGGCCCTCCGGAGGTTGAAGGCGGCGCGCGTCGAGCTGCCCGAGCGATGGAAGGTCGCGCTCGCTCGCGGCTACTGACCGACGACGGCGCCCACTTCACGGGAGCGTGAACGGCGGCGTCTTCGCGAACGCGTCCGAGCGAAGGTGGCAGCCTTCGACCTCGTTCGCGGCGAGCCTTACGCTGCACTTCTTCGCGCCCGGGTCGACGCAGCTCGCAGCGACGCGCGCCTTCTCGGCCGTCACGCTCTCGGGCGTGCTCGCCCAGAGGCGCGCGCACCCTGCGTCGTCAGGGTCCCTGATGCTGGTCGGAGGCGAGGGGCACCAGGACTTCGCGTACTCCTTCGCGACCGCGTCGGTCGTCGAGAAACCGCCACCGTCGAGCGAATGGACGAGGAACGCGGGGGCGTACGGCGCGACGGGCTCGCGACCACATGGCGGCGCGGCGCTCCCGGCCACGCGGATGCCGGCATGCGTGAGAAAGTCCGGCCGACCGTCCCGGTCTGCGTCGACCGCGGAGCCGAACAGCTCCAGCGCTTCAGCGCGCGCGTACGGCACGATCGCCCCGTCGCGGAAGGTCATGAGCCGCGTCGGTCTCTCGTCGACCGACCCGTCGCTCAGGATGCGCGTGTGAAGGATGACCTCCGGCTCCCCGTCGCCGTCGTAGTCGTAGAACCTCGGGAGGTCGTGAGCCTGCTCGCCATCGAAGTGCTCGCCGCAGCACTTCTCGAGCGGGAGCGTGACGCGCTGATCGTGGACGTCGTAGTGGACGAGCGCGAGCGACGCGGACCAGGCCACCGCTTCTCCGAGATAGCTCCGGTTGTCTTCCAGCTTGCTGCACGCGAGGCTCGCCGCCTCGATGCTCCACGCGCCGTGCGCCGTCGGCTGGCAAGCCCCGGCCGGATAGAGCGATTGCGAGACGTTCACGAACGCGTCGGCAGACGGCGCGGAGCGCTCGAGGACCCAGATCGCCTTCGCGTCCTTGTCGCGCCGCGCGTGCGAGAGCGCCTCCGAGTGCAGGCGCGTTCGAAGCGCGACGGCGGCGTCGGCCGCGGAGGGCCAGCTCGTGTTCCTGTCCGGCAGAGAGAAGAGGCCGCCGGCCGGTCCGTACATCGGGTTCGCGACGCGCTGGGCCGGACAGCTCTTGCTCGCGGCGCGACGCGCGTCGTCGAGGAGGGCTCGCTGGTCGCGCTCGACCCGCTCGCAGACGGCCCCCGCGAGCGACGGCCGTCCGGAAGACGCCGTGACCGGCGCTGGCGACGACGCTGCCGAAGCGCTCGCGGCAGGCTGTGCGCTCGTGGCCGCGTGCGGCGTCGCGTCCGTCGACGGCCCCGACTGCGACCCCGCCGGCGCGGCGTGACAGGCCGAGAGCACGGCGAGGAGAGCGGTCGCTCGCGCGCGCATGTCAGTCCTCGCTCGCGGGCGGAGGGACGAGCGGCTTGCTCGCCGGCAGGGGCGCCGGGGTCGAGACGTTCAGGGGCGCGAACGGAAGAGGGACCGCGGCGAAGGTCGCGGCGGCGGTCCCCCCGTCGTGGCAGCCGACCACCTCCTTGCACACGGGGGCTGCGAGAGCCCACGCGTTGACCTCCTCCTTCGAACGCCCCCACAGCCGCTGGCAGGACGCAGCGAAGTCGCACGAGGTCGTCGCGTTCGCCGCGGGGAGCGCGGTCGGGCACACCGAGACCGCCCAGCGACGCGCCACGTCGTCCGACATGGAGAACGTGCCGCCACGGAGCGAGTGCACGAGCAGAGGAGCTCCGTAGTAGGTGTGGCCCGACATTCCGCAGCCGGTCGGGTCCTGAAACGTGGCCTGGAGGAGGTCGGGGCGGCCGTCGCGGTCGGCGTCCTGCACGCCGTCGAACGTGAAGCCGACGTCGTACGGGACGACCGTCTCGCGTGGGCCATCGCCTCGTAGCAGCTCGACGGAGCTCGTCGTCCCCGCTCCGTTCTCCCACTGATCGTGCGCGAGAATGAGCTCGTCTTTGCCGTCTCCGTCGTAGTCGAAGATGATCTCCTTGCTGACCGACGAGTGCTCGTCCGTCGACTCTCCCCACTCGTGCCGCACAGACATCGCGCAGTCGTGGAGCGGCGTGGTCGGGGTCGGCTGGAACACGAGCTTGTAGCTCGCTTCCCATCCGCAGCCGCCCGACTCGCCGCCCGGTCCGGTCAGCGCCACGGAGACGAGCATCACGGCCCACGTCCCCTTCCCCTGGTGGCAGTAGTGGAGAAACGGCGCCGTCTCGCGCTGCTTCGCGACCTCGGCCCGCAGGCTCTCGATCTCCCCCCCGTGGCCCTCGCACCAGCCGGACGGCTGCGACAGCAGGAGATCGTTGTGCCGCGCGACCTCTGCGCAGAACCCCGGCGTCGAGGCCACGGCCGGCGCGCTCGCGGTGGCGGCCGCGGACGTCGAGGGTGCCGCGCCGGGAAGGTCGGCGCTCTTCGCGGCGAGCTGCGAGGCGGACAGCGCGGCTGCGAGGAGCAGGAACCGTTCGCGGTCGACGACCATGGGCGCGACGATACACCTCAACCGGTCAGCGCCGTAGACGTCGCGAGGCGACGGCCTCGAGAGCCACCTCTCGGTCGGAGAAGCACGTCGTCGCGCCGCGGGCGATCTGCTCGGTCTCGTGCCCCTTGCCGCACACGAGGATGACGTCGCGCGGGCCGGCGTCGTGAACCGCGCGCGTGATGGCTCTCCGTCGATCGAGCTCGATGTCGAGACCCGCATGGCGCGAGAGGCCGCCCACGACCGCCTGCGCGATTGCCGCGGGATCCTCGTCGCGCGGGTTGTCGGTGGTGACGATGACGCGGTCCGCGCTCCTCGCCGCCCGGCCCATCGGAGCTCGCTTGCCCGGGTCGCGGTTCCCGCCTGCGCCGAAGACGACCGTCAGCGTTCCCCTGCCCTGCTTCGCGAGCCGACCTGCCGTCGTGCACATACGAGCGAGCGCGTCCGGCGTATGCGCGTAGTCGACGACGACGTGCGGCGAGGTCGCGACCACCTCGAAGCGTCCGGGGGGCGCCGGAGCGTCGGCCATCGCCGCCGCGGCCACCTCGAACGGGACCCCCATCGCGCACGCGCCGAGCAAGGCAGCCGCGGCGTTCTCCGCGAACACGTCACCGATCGCGCGGACATGCAGGCTCCCGCGCTCGGTCTCGCCCACGACCCTGCCTGCGAGGGTCAGCGTCGTGCCGGACCATGCCACGCGCGTGTGCGTCACCCGGAGGTCGAGGTCGGCGCGCACGCTCCCGCGGCGAGGGTGCCCGTACGTCAGCACGCGCGCGTGCGCAGGCACGATCTCCCTGAGGAGCTCGAACGCTTCGTCGCAGCCGTTCAGCACCGCGCACCCACCCGGAGGGAGCGCAAGAAAGAGCTGCGCCTTGCTCGCCAGGTAGTGCTCCGCGTCGCCGTGCGCGTCGAGGTGATCGTACGAGAGGTTGGTGAAGACGCCGACCTCGCACGGCCACGCGCGCGCGACGCCGCTCCAGAGGGCCTGGCTCGTCAGCTCGACGGCTGCCAGCCTCGCGCCCTTCGCCGACGCCTCGGTCGCTGCGTCGAGGAAGCCCACGTAGCCGTCGTCGACGCGCGGCGTGAGCTGGGCATCCCCCACGAAGTAGCCGAGCGTCGTCGCGAGAAAGACCGGAGGCTGCGAGGCGGCGAGGGCCGCGGCGATCCACGTCGCGGTCGTCGTCTTGCCGTTCGTCCCCGTGACACCGACCGAGCGGCAGTGCATCGGCCGTGCAACGTAGCGCGTCTCGGGGGACGTCCGAAGCTCAGCGTTTGCCGTGCTTCCCTTGCGGGCGCGGGGCCTCTTGATGGGCGTCCGAGAACAGCTCGAACGCGGCGATGGCGACGGCGCCGCCGCCCATGAAGCCGGCGAGGAGGATGCCGACGATGAGCGCCTTGCGGGCTCGCTTCGGGGGCGCTGCCGCGACCGGCGAAGGCATGGCCACCGGCGCCGCCGGAGGGGGGACGGAGAGCGCGCTCGCGCTGCCTGCGGCGGGCGGGACGGAAGGAGAGAAGGCTCGCGGCGCAACCGAAGGCGTCAGCGCGGACCCATGGTCGAATCGTTGCGGGTCGCGCGCTGCGTCGGGCGGAGAGTGGGGCGCCGGTGCAGAAGAATGCGCGGGCGCGGGCCACGAAGGCGCGGGGACCGGAGGCGCGCCGAACGCCGGTGGAACCGACGCGGGATGACCGCCACCGAGGCGAGGCTCGATCGGCATCGGGGCGGTCCCCCCTGCGAAGCGGCTTCGCGCGGGCATGCCTGGCGCGGGCGGCGTCGAGGTCCCCTGCGCACCCATCAGGTCGATCGCGTCGAGCTGGACCGTCGCGTCTCGCTGGATCGATCGCGCCTGGGCGATCCCTTCGCGCTTCGTCTCCTCCTCCGTCCACTCGGTGCGCGTGGGGCGAACGACGGTGGCGCCCTCAGTGTCGACCGAGACGACCGGGTGCGAGCGCGGCGGCCCCGACGACCGCGCGCGCGAGACTCCCAGGACCTCCGTTTCGGTCGTATCGGGGGCCATGGCCGCCATCTCCGCAGCGCCGTTCACCTCCACGGCGACCGCGTGCGCCCCCGCCTGCGCCTCGAGCGCCTTCAGCCCCGCGGCCCGCTCCAGCCATGCGGCGGTGCTCGCGTCGTTCGCCCCGAGCTGCTGCGCGCGATGGAACATGGTCTCGGCCGTCGTGGCCTCGCCGCGCCGAAGCAGCACTTCGCCCAGGAGTCGAAAGACGGTCGGGTCGCGCGGCGCAACCCGTCCGGCGACGAGCAGCGTGCGGTGGGCCTCGGCGAGGCGATCGACCGCGGCATACAGACGAGCGAGCGCGAGGGTGACGGCGCTGTCGTCGGCGTGAAGCTCGGTCGCGCGCTTCCCGACCTCGTCGACGAGCACGGCTGGTGCGGCGCGCGACATCTGCCCCAGGGCGTCGCAGAGCGCGATCGTCCGGTCTCTGTCGGGCTGCGCGCTCCACTGGCGGGCGAGGTCGTCGATCGGTTCGGGCATGCGATGAGCGCGGTGAAAGACGTCGCGAAAGCTACGCTTCACCCTGGAGACTCACAAGGCATCGCGCCGGTCCGGGACGAGGACGACGTAAGCCGGCACCACGACGACGTAAGCCGACACCACGACGTCGTAAGGCGCCGCCACGACGTCGTAAGCCGGCACCACGACGTCGTAAGCCGGCGCCACGACGTCGTGAGCCGGGACTACGACGTCATGAGCCGGTCAGCGCGGCTCGATGCGTGCCATGACCCACTTGAGGTACAGCCCCTCCGGAAAGGCCGCCGGCCCCGGGTGGTCCGCCCCCTGGAAGCCTCGCTCGAAGATCGTCGCATCGACGTTGGCACGGCGCGCGCCGGTCGCGAGCGCCCGCGACAACGCGAACAGGTCGACGGCGGCCGAGCACGAGCAGTAGACGAGGACGCCGCCAGGGGCGACGGCGTGGCAGGCGTGCTCGGCGAGCTTCGAATAGGCGATGAGCGCGTTGTCGCGCGAGCCGCGGGTAGGCGCGAGGCGCGGCGGATCGACGACGACGATGTCGTACGTCCCTTTCGCCTCGGAAAGCAGCTTCCGGGCGTCGTGCTTCACGAACTCGATGTGCGACTCGAGCCCGTTCATCCGGGCGCACTCGGCCCCGACCTCGAGCGCGATCGCGCTCTCGTCGACCGCGACCACCTTCGAGGCCCCTCCCCTGGCAGCCCCCATCGCGAACGCGCCGACGAAGCTGTAGGCGTCGAGCACGCGCTTGCCGCGCGAGATGTGCTCGACGCGGGCGCGGAGCGGGCGCTGGTCGAAGTAGAAGCCGGTCTTCTGGCCGACATCCATGGGGATACGGAAGGAGAGGCCGCGCTCCTTGAACTCGAGCGCCTGGATCTCCTCGCCGCGGACGACGCCGCGGGAAGGGAGGAAGCCTTCCCCTGCCGCCGCGCCGTTGGCGGTGCGGTCGACGATGGCTCTCGGCGCGAGCGTGTCGTGGAGGGCCTCGAAGATGAGCCCCTCGCGCGCTTTCATGCCAAAGGTGGAGAACTGGACGGAGAGGACGTCACCAAAACGGTCGACGATGAGGCCGGGCAGCCCGTCCCCCTCGGCGTGGACGAGCCGGTGTCCGGTGGTGTCGTCGGAAGGGAGACCCACGAGCTTTCGAAGCGCCAGCGCTCGCTCGATCTGCCCGCGGAAGAAGGCGCCGTCGAGGGGCGTCGTTCCGTCCCGCACCAGCAAGCGGACCGGGATCGCCGATCCCGGTGAGTAGAACCCGCGACCGAGGAGGTTCTGCTTCGGGTCGAAGACCGTGACCTCGTCGCCGGCCGTCGCTCCGCCCTCGACCCACTCGATTGCCTGAGCATAGACCCAGGGGTGACCCGCCCAGACTGGCTGTACATGGCCCGCCTTGAGCCTGACTGTCCTCATGAATCGCGCTACGCTACCATCCGCAGCCAGTCGACGATGCACCAAAGGTTGCCGCCCCTATACGTGAACCACCGTCAACACGACGCCCCCTCTCCTCAGTCTTTCTGCGGTAGGTTCGAACAAAGCACATGGCACTTGGGTTGCTACGTAAGCATCCTGACGTGCGTCGGAGGCACGAAGTTCATGTCCAAGCGACCCCTCCTCTTTAGCTCTGTCGTTGCCTCGACCCTGGCCTTCGCCGGAGTCGCGTCTGCTCAGCAGGCCCCTGCAGCCAATCCGCACTGTCCACCCGGTAGCTGGTTCTGCGCCGACGTGCAGCAGCCTCCGGCGGCACCGCAAGGCCAGCCGGTTCAGCTGACGCCCCTTCCGGGTCAGGTGCGCGAGGTTCAGGCCCCGCCGCCACCTCCGGCTCCACCCCACACGACCTACATCTACGGCTCTGGCGGCCCGCCTCCGCCTGTCGTCATCTACCAGCCGCCTCCGCCGGTCGTCGTCTACCAGGCGCCACGCTATATCCAGGCACCGCCGCCCCCGGTCTATTACTACCGGCCGCGACCGCCCGTGGCGAAGCGCAACGAGTGGGGCTTGAACCTACACGTAGAGGGCGCAGCGCTCGGCCAGAGCCAGTACGCGACGCACGACTCCGGAATGGGCGGCGTCGGCTTCGGGCTCCGGTACAAGCCGATCCCCGCGTTCGGCCTCGAAGCCGACGTCGATTTCCTCGGCGGCCGTGATTACAACGGCTTCAAGCGCGACGAGACGGACGTGACCCTCAACGCGCTCGTCTTCCTCAACCCGAAGTCCAGGGCGCAGGTCTACCTCGTCGCCGGGCTCGGCTGGGGCGGCGCTCACGTGACCGACGATTCGCTGGGATACGTCTCTCACTCCAACGATTACCAGTACTTCGGTGGTCAGGGCGGCATCGGGCTCGAGTTCCGGGTCGCGAAGCACTTCGCGCTCAACGTCGACGCCCTCGGCTTCATCCGCGAGCGTATCGACTCCGACGCCTCCCAGAACCCCGAGTTCACCGACCCGAGCAGCGGCCAGACCACGAACACCTCTGCCGGCGCGCTCTTCCGCGGCGGTATGACGTTCTACTTCTAGACGACCGCGCCAGGGTTTGACTCGACGCCGCGAGCTCGCGGCAGCGCTGCTCGCGGGCTGCGTGCTCGCGAGCTCTGCACCTCCGACGAACTTCTATCCCGGGCTCTGGCTCGGGATGGCAGGTCTCGCTCTTCTCGGGGAGGGTGCGGCGCGTGCGAAGGAGAAGCTCTCGCTGCGGCATGTCGCTGCGGAGGGCCTCGCATTCGGGATCGCGGCCAACGTCGTCGCGCTGCGCTTCGTCCCCGCCGTCGTCGCGCGGTTCACCACGCTCGGAGTTGCGGTAGGGTGGGCTGCGCTGCTGCTCCTCGCGGCGGAGCAGGGTCTCCGCTGGGGCGTGACCGCGGCCGTTCACGTGACGCTCGCGCGACGTGGGGTGCCCGGCTGGTGGGCATTCGCGACGGGTGTCCTCGTAGGGACGTTCGTTCCCGCCGTGTTTCCGTGGACGCCGGCCGGCGGCGTGACCCCCATTCCCGAGCTCGTCCAGCTCGCCGAAGTGTGGGGCGAGCGTGGCGTGACCTTCCTCATGGCGCTTTCGTCTGCGCTGCTGGCGAGCGCGGTCGGCAGAATGATGGAGGCTCGCGGCGTGCGCGCCGGTCGATGGCTGCTCGCCGCGGCGGTGGCCCTCCCGCTGGCGACGTTCGTTCACGGACGGCTGCGGCTGGGAGCCGTCGAATCGCAGCGTGACGCCGCGCCCACGATGCGTGTCGCCCTCGTTCAGCCGTCGACGTCGGCCCGCGACCGATGGGACCCTGACCACGCGACGCGCATCCTCGCGAACCTGACCGCCGCGACCAGGGAGGCGGAGCAGCGCGGCGCGGAGCTGACGGTCTGGCCCGAGGCCGCGTACCCTTTCGGCATCGCGCACGTCACCCGCCGCTGCCCGATCGGATCGCTCGCGATCTTGCCTTTCGGAGTTCGTGGCCCGGTGCTCACCGGGGTCGTGACGACGGGAGGGAACGGCGACCTGTGGAACTCGGCCGCGGTGTGCCGCACGGACGGCAGCCTCGGCCCCCCGCAGGACAAGCTTCACTTGCTGTGGTTCGGCGAGACCATCCCTTACCTCGACCGGCTCCCGTGGGTACGGTCGAAGTTCACGCGCGGCATCGGCCTCGTTCCCGGCACCGAGATCGTCCTGCAGCGCGCCGGAAGAGCTCGCGCGTCGGTCCTCAACTGCTTCGAGGACACGCTGCCCGGAGCCGGACGCGAGGCGATGACGCAGAGGCCGAACCTCCTCGTCAACGTGACGAACGACGCATGGTTCGAGGGGAGCAGCGAGAGCGAGCTCCACATGAGGCTCGCGGCCCTCCGCGCCGTGGAGTCGCGTCGCGACCTCGTCCGCGCCGTCAACCTCGGCGTCACGAGCTGGATCGACGCCGCCGGGGTGGTGCGCGCGCGGGTGGACGGGACGGCTCGCGCCACGGTGATGGCGGACGCAGCGCTCCTCGAAACGGAGCCGACGCTCTTCGACCGCTTCGGTGACGCGCCGCTCGCGCTGCTCGCGCTCCTGGTCGTCGCCACCACGCTCACCGCCGCGAGTATGCGCGGCGATGGCCTTACTGGATGAGGTCCTTCAGCGACTTCAGCGCGCGCGCCGTGACCTTCTTCGAAGCCGGCTTCGCCTTGAAGACCTGGGCCTCCTTGGTGAAGGGGTTCACGCCCTGACGCTCCGCGACGGCCTTCGTCGTGACCGCCTTCAGCTTGAGCAAGCCGGGGATGACGAGCTCGCCCGGTCCGTCCGAGCCGAGCTGCTTCTTGATGAGGTCGGTGAGACCGTCGAAGACGCGGGAGACGCTCTTCTTATCGAGCTCGCTGAGCTCGGCAATCTCTGCAATCACCTGCGCCTTGGTCAATCGCTTGGGAGCCATCTCGGGGAGGGGTACCGCCGCTTCCCCTGTCCCGCAAGCGAAAAGCGTGGGGTCGCCGTCTATCGAGACCGCGCCGCACCGGATTGCGGGCGCTTCGCCGCCGGCAATGAGGCGCGCTTCGTCGTGGGCGCTCCGAGCCCATGCGCCTTCGTCGTCTCCGTCGCGAGCGTGACGAGCCGCGCCGTCTCCGCGCGCATCTTGCGGTCCTTTGCCGCCGTCTCGTGGTCCCAGCCGAGCAGATGCAGCACGCCGTGCGTGAGCAGCATCGTCACCTCCGCGAGCACGTCGTGCCGCGCCTTCACGGCCTGGCGCCGCGCAGTCTCGACGCTCACGATGACGTCGCCGAGAAGCTCGTCGCCGACGTCGCCCAGCTCTCCCTCGCGCATGGCGAAGGCGAGCACGTCGGTGGGTCTATCCTTCTGGCGGTAGTCGCGGTTCAGGGCGTGGATCCGCGCGTCGTTCGTGAGCACGATCGAGAGCTCCGCGTCGCCCAGCGCGAGCGCCTTGAAGACGACGCGCGCGCGACGAAGGATCTCGGCGCGCGTGATCCCCTCGTGAGGCCCTTCCTCGATGCGCAGACGCACAGGCATGACGCACCGTACTTCAATTCTCACGGCGTCGGTCGCCAGCCTCCCTCCTTCTTTCCGCGAGAATTGGCGGGCAGCGCGGCGGCTCCCCGGACTCGAGCCAGTCTCGTTTTCAATTGACGCGAGCAGAGCCAGCCGCAAAGGGTGCAGGCGGACCACGATGACCGGCGCCACGACCGAGACGAGCCTTTTCGTCGGATCCACCCGCGCCTGCGTGATCGTCCCGGCGTACGAGGCTGCGGCGTCGATCGCTCGCGTCCTCGACGAGCTCACGGCGACGCTGCCGTGCGCTCCCGGGTCGATCGTCGTGGTCGACGACGGCTCGACGGACGACACCGCCGGCCTCGCCGAGCGCGCCGGCGCGCACGTGGTCCGATGCGGTCGCAACGGCGGCAAGGGGGCCGCGCTCGTGCGGGGCCTGGAAGAGGCTGCCTCGCTCGGTTTCGGTGTCGCCCTGACGGTGGACGCGGACGGGCAGCACCCCGCGTCGTCGGCCGCACAGCTGCTCGCGGCGTCGCCTGATCCGAAGGTGCTCATTCTCGGCATTCGCGACCTCGCCCGCGACGGGGCCCCGCGCAAGAACCGCTTCTCCAACGGGATCTCGAACTTCTTCCTGTCGCTGTTCGCCGGCCAGGTTCTGAAGGACACGCAGTGCGGTCTGCGCCGTTATCCCGTTGGCGAGACCCTCGCCCTCGGAGCTCGCGCGACCGGGTACGCGTTCGAGGCAGAGGTCATCCTCCGCGCGATCGCGGCGGGCATCGAGATCGTCGAGCGTCCGGTCCGCGTGTTCTACCCACCGGAGGAGGAGCGCCTCACACACTTCGACAGCGTGAAGGACCCGATGCGCATCATCGGAGCCGTCGTCCGCACGCTCGTCGACCTGCGACGGACGCGATGAGCGACGCGTCGATGGCGGCGAAGCGTCCCGAGCTCGGCACCGCGAGAGCTGGCTTCGGCCGACGCCACCGGAAGAAGCTCGCGCTGCTCGCGCTGGTCGCGCTGGCTCTGCCGCTCGCGCACTGGACCATCGGGCTCACGACGCGCCTCTCCCCTCCCGCGGTCAGCGAGATCGCCGACCTCCCGGTCGAGCACGGAGGCATCCGGCGCGTCGGAGCCTCGTTCGCGCGAATGCGCGGAGGCGTGCGCGAGCTTTACCTCGCAGGCGATCCCGAGATGATCGGCTCGTCGCAAGCGCGCCTCAACTATGACCACATGGTGGCGAACGAGGCCGACCTCTGGCGTGACTTCGCTCACTTCGTCCCGTTCGCGCCGGCGCGCGCGCTGATGATGGACCTCTCGCGCGTCCGGTATCGACACGTCGACGAGGGCTTCCCCGAGGCGCGCCGCCACGAGATCGCCGCCGAGGCGCGGGCCTTCGACCCCGATCCGTTCGCGTCGCACCTTCCGACCTACCAGCGGATGGTCTTCCTCCACTCGCTCTACGACATCGCGCTCAGCTTCGAGCATTCGCCGCTCATCGGCTGCTCGACGTTCGGCCTCGGACCGGGGGCGACCAGGGATGGCCACACGCTCTTCGCGCGCGCGTTCGACTTCGAGGCCGGGGACGTCTTCGATCGTGACAAGGCGGTGTACTTCGTCCGCGGCGACGGCGTGATCCCCTTCGCCAGCGTCGCATGGCCCGGGCTCATCGGCGTGATGAGCGGGATGAACCTCGAAGGGGTCGCGGTCGTCGTTCACGGCGCACGCGCGGGAGAGCCACGCACCACGGGCGAGCCCGTCGTCTTCATGCTCCGCGAGGTCCTCGAACGAGCTCACGACACGGACGAGGCCATCGCGATCCTGAAGCGCCAGACCGTGATGGTGTCGCACATCGTGATCGTGGCCGACTCGCACGGTCACTTCGCCGCCGTCGAGCGAGCGCCGGGCGAGCCTGCGTTCGTCCGCGAGTCCGTGGACCCGGATCGCTTCGCGGTCAGCAATCACTTCGAGGGGCCGCTCGCCGGCGACCCGAAGAACCAGAGTGTGCGCGCCAACACGACGACTCTCCCGAGGCGCGCGCGGCTCGACGAGCTCCTCGCGAAGGTCGGCCCGCACGAGGGCGACGTCCCGCGCGCCATCGCGATGCTGAGAGACCACGCTTGCGCGGGCGGCGTCGAGTGCCAGCTCGGCGATCGGCGGTCGATCGACGCGCTCATCGCGACTCACGGCATCGTCGCCGACACGACGGACAAGATCCTCTGGGTGAGCGCGGGGCCGCACCTGTCCGGTCGTTTCGTGCGCTTCGATCTCAAGGTCGAGCTGTCTCCGGAGCACGACCCGGCCGCCGACGCGCCGCCGGAGACGACCGACGAGGATCCGATCCTTCACGACGGTCGATACGCGGCGGGACGAGCTCGAGCCGGTGGCCCACACCTCGGCGCCGGCGATGCACCGAAGGAGACCCGATGACGCTCACGAGACGAGATGCGCTGCTGGTCACCGCTGCGGCGACGGCGTCGCTCCTCCCGTACGGGTGGGCCAGAGCGGACGACGACGCGGGAGCGGCCTGCTCGCCGGAGCAGCTGACGCGTGCGCTGGCCGACATCGCGCGCGCGCGCGCCAGCGTGACGACGCTCACGGGACCATTCACTCAGGAGCGGACCATTGGTCTCCTCGCTGCGCGGGTTCGCTCGACGGGGACGCTCACGCTCGTACGGCCCGACCGCCTGCGGTGGGAGCTCGCGCCGCCCGACGACATCGTCTACTGGGTCACGCCCGAGGGCCTCGCCTACAGGAGCCCGACCGGCCAGGGGAAGGTGCCGGCGGCGAGCCAGAAGATCGCGGCCGCGCTCGACGATCTGCGCGTTCTTCTGGGAGGGGACCTCGCGGCGCTCCGGGGCCGATACGACCTCACCGGCACGTGCAGCGGCGAGCATGTCGTCAGTTTCCGCGCTGCGCCGAAGCCTGGAGCCGCGGCGTCGCCTGCGTCGTTCCAGGAGATGCGCTTCACGCTCGCGCCCGACCTCGTGGCTCCCCTGAGCGTCACGATCGTCGAGGGGCCTCGCGACAGGACCGAGATCCACTTCGGCGTCGTACGCGCCAACGTGCCCGTCGCGCTGGGCGTGATGTCGCCGTCCTGAGCGCGAGGCGCGCGGTCCGGGTCGCAGTCGCCGAAGTTGGCCCGCTTGCACACTTCGACGCACGCTGGCTCCTGGAGAACCGAGCCATGAGCAAGAGCAACTCTTCCGCCGCTCAGAAGGATGCGCCCAGCGCGAGCAAGTTCGGCGGTGCCGACCGGCGGCGTCACCGCGTCTACGTGACGCGCAACACCGAGTACCACTTCCGCGACGGCTTCTGCGTCGCAGTGCGGGACCGTCGCACCGGCGACTTCCTCCAGAGCCATCTCGCGCTCCGCAGGCGCGTTCACGGGGGCATCCGGTTCTACATGAACGGCGGCATCCAGCCGAACCTCGGCGAGCCGCAGCCCGGAGAAGCCCTTTACTTCGAGTCCGGCGGCCACGACCTCGTGACCAGCCCGCTCATCTCCGTCGAGCGGCCGACGCGGGAAGTCGTCCTCGCCTACCTCGACCGGCGCTGAACGCTCTGCGCCTGAGGCGCGTGCGCCAGTCGGTCGTCGCACCGTGGTCGGTTCGCGAGTACGCTCGAAGCTCGCCATGCTGATGGTCCCCTCCCGCACGGAGCTTCGCACCCGCCCGCTCGAGACTGCGCGGCTCGTCCTCACCCCGCTCGAGCCGGCAGACGGCGCGGAGCTCTGGACGGCCGTCGAAGGCTCTCGAGCGCACCTCGAGCCCTGGCTGCCGTGGGTGCCGTTCAACAACGAGCCCGAGGCGAGCCACCGCTACGCAGACGCGAGCGCGCTCGACTGGGACCACGCGCGGGCCTGCCGCTTCGCCATCCGTGACAAGAAGACGCGCGCCATCCTCGGCGTCGTCGGGCTCGAGATGTTCGCTCACCTGCATCAGAGCGTCGAGCTCGGCTACTGGTTGCAAAAGACGATGACCGGCCAGGGCTTCATGACCGAAGCGTCTCGCGCGGTCATCACCTGGGCGTTCTCACGGGTGAACGTCCACCGCATCCGCGTGGCCGCGGCGACCGACAACCACGCGTCGCTCCACGTGATTGGTCGACTGGGCTTTCGCTTCGAGGGCATCTCGCGCGAGGCCGAGCGATGCCACGGCCGCTGGCTCGATCACGCGGTGTTCGCGCTGCTCGTGACGGACGTTCGCCCGTAGCGCCAGCGATTCCGTCAGCTGGATGGTGAAGATCGCTCGCGCGGTGCACACTGTCCGCACATGCGAAATCGCACCCTTCCGCTCGCGACGCTCCTCGTCCTCCTCGTCGCCGCATGCGGCAGCTCGCCTGCGAGCTTCAGTGATGCAGGCGCCGATGGCGGGCCTGACTCCACGTCCCGTACGGCGGACAGCGGGCATCATGTGACGACGCTCGGCGGCGAGACCGGCTCGGCCTCGATCGTCGCGCTGTCCATCAGTCCGTCGACGTCGACGCTCACGGTGACCGACCTCGCCGCACCACCGACCACGAAGCTGGTGGCGAGCGCGACCTACTCGAACGGAACGCACGGGACGGTGGCGGCAACGTGGAGCGTCGACCGGCTCGACATCGCGAGCATCGGCGCAGCTACGGGGGTGCTCACACCGACCGGCACGAGCTTCGGGACGGTGAAGGTGACCGCGATGTCCGGCGGTCAGTCGGCTAAGGGCACGGTGACCGTCGCCGCGAAGCTCTCGCTCAACCCCGGGATGCTGACGGCGAGCGAACAGAGCGCCCTCTCGCTGGCGACCGCGGCGGACCCGGGTGTGACGGCCTTCGCCTACCCGTATGACGGCACCGTGTTCCCGCTCGGCCTGCTCCCGCCGCAGCAGATGTGGAACGGCGGGGCCTCTGGGGACGATTACTCCCTCCACTACGTCGTCGCGAACTTCGACCTGACGGTCTTCACGAAGGCAGACCCGCCGAGCCAGTTCACGCTGCCGGTCGCGACGTGGAACACCTTGAGCGCCACGGCTCAGGGCTCCGACGTGGCCATCACCCTGAACCACCTCGCCGGAGCCACCGCCTACACCTCCGCCCATCAGACGTGGCACGTCTCCACCGCGAACCTCGGCGGGAGCATCTACTACTGGGCGATCAACGAGGGCCAGATCCTCAAGATCGACCTGGCGACGGGGACGCGAACCAACGTCTTCCAGTCAGGACCCAACACGGCGCTCGGCACGCCCGCGCCCTTCGACGACGGCGCGCTCGCCAGCCCGCCGTGGGAGAGCAACGGATCGACCACCAGCGCGAACACTCGCTGCGTCGCCTGCCACTCGGTCTCCAAGGACGGCTCGACGCTGTCGAGCGTCGTCTCGCGCGCCGGGTCGGCGGGGCCGCTCGGCTTCGTCAATCTCGCCACATCCAGCCTCACGGCGGTCGGCGACTACCAGATGGACACGGCGTTCGACGCGCTCACGCCCGACGGCTCCCTCGCGGTCATGAACCAGTGGGGCATGACGATGCAGCTCCTCACGTCCGCCACCGGAATGCCTGTCGCCAGCGCCCTCGATTCGCTCACGGGCGTGAGCCACCCCGCATTCTCCCCGGACGGAACCAAGCTCGCGCTCGCGACCAACTGCGGCCCCGCGGGGAGCGCGACGTCGATCGAGTTCCACCAGAGCGATCTGACGTTCTACGCCTTCGCGAACGCCGCACCGTTCTTCACGAGCCCGGTCACGGTCGCGACGAGCACCGGGCTGGGGGACGCGTTCGCGTTCCCGAGCTTCTCTCCCGACTCGTCCTTCATCTTCTTCCAGCGAGGCGCGGGGAGCAGGGCGAAGATCACCGACCCGACGACAGGCGACCCCACGCACGACGCGGACGACCTCTACGTCGCCGCCGCCGCCGCAGGCGCCACGCCGATCGCCCTCGCGAACGCGAACAATCCGGGCGGGATTCTCCCGACCGACAGCCAGCACCTCAATTACGCCCCCACGGTGAATCCCATCGCCGCGGGCGGCTACATCTGGGTCGTCTTCACGAGCCCGCGCGACTACGGCAACGCGATGGTGTCGCCCGCCGGTCCCCCGCCGATGGATGCGTCCTACGCGAACCGGAAGCAACTCTGGGTGACTGCGGTCGACGCGAACATCGGCGCCGCCGATCCGAGCCACCCGCCGTTCTGGTTGCCGGGGCAGGACCTGACGAGCATCAACATGTTCGGCTACTGGGCGCTGTCGCCGTGCTTGCCGACCGTCTCGGACTCGGGGACGTCGTCGTGCTCGGCCGGCTTCGACTGCTGCTCGGGCTTCTGCGAGGCTGGGGACGCGGGGTCCGTGTGTGTCGCGAACGTGGGGACGAGCTGCGTCCCTGTCGGCGACAAGTGCTCGACATCGTCCGATTGCTGCAGCGGAGCTGACATCGCCTGCGTGGGCGGGTTCTGCCAGGAGACGACGCCGAAGTGAAGGCGTTCGCCTACTTGCCGCGCTTCGCGTCGGCGAGACCGTGCTCGTCGAGCTTCGTGTAGAGCTGCGGTCGCGCGATGCCCAGGATGCGCGCGGCCTCCGCGCGGTTGCCGGCGGCCTGCTCGAGAGCGTGGACGATCATCTGCTTCTCGAGCGCCGCGAGCGCCTCCCGGAGAGGTAGCGCGGGCCCGGTCGACGCCAGGACGGGCGCGCCTTCGCGGATGGCGTGGAGGGAGGGCGGCAAGTCGGCGGTGTCGATGACGTCCATGCTGCACATCACCGCGGCTCGCTCGATCACGTGAATGAGCTCCCGGACGTTGCCTGGCCAGTCGTACGCGAGCATGAGGCTCATCGCGTCCTCGCTCACGGCGCGGGCGCGCGTGCGACCGAGCGCATGTGCGACGAGCAGCGGAATGTCTGATCTGCGAGCGCGGAGCGGCGGGATGGCGACCTCGATCACCGCCAGCCGGTAGTAGAGATCCTCGCGGAGCGTCGCGCCCGGCTGACCGGGGCGGACGACCTTGTGCGTCGCGGCGATGATGCGCGCGTCGCTGGTGATCGTCTCGCTGCCGCCGACTCGCTCGAAGCGGCCGTCCTGCAGCACGCGGAGAAGCTTCGTCTGCAGCGACGCGTCGAGATCGCCGATCTCGTCGAGGAACAGCGTCCCGCCCGCGGCCTTCTCGAGGCGGCCGCGGCGGAGCGCGAGCGCCCCCGTGAACGCCCCCTTCTCGTGCCCCATCAGCTCGCTCTCGATGAGGTTCGCGGAGAGCGAGGCGAGGTTCACGGCGACGAACTCGTTCGGCGCGCGACCCGAGTTCTCGTGGATCGCACGGGCAACGAGGTCTTTCCCCGTCCCCGTCTCCCCGACGATCAGCACGGGGACGTCGCTCGCGGCCGCTCGACCGATGACCTTCCACACGTCGAGCATCGCCACGCTCGACCCGATGAGCGCCTCGCTCGACCCAGGCGCAGACTTCGCATCGCCTCCGCGCGCCAGCGCCTTCGCCTTGATGGCGCGGTCGACCGTGTCGAGCAAGAGCCCCAGGTTGAACGGCTTGGTCAGGTATTCGAACGCCCCTGCCTTCATCGCGGCGATCGCGCGCGGGCTGTCGCCGTACGCCGTCGCCATGATGACGGGGGTCTCGACGTCGCGGCCCTGCCGGATCTCGCGCAACAGGTCGAGACCGTTGCCGTCCTCGAGCCGGACGTCGAGCAGCACGCAGTCGACGCTGGTCGTGCGGAGCACCTCCCTCGCTTCGCGGAGCCCAGACGCGAGCAGCGCATGGTGCCCCTTGGACGCGACCGCGCGCGCGAGCCCGTCGCGAATCGGAGCTTCGTCATCGACGATGAGGACGTTGCCCATGCGTCACTCTACCCCTTCGCGAGCACGAGCGTGAACCGCGTGAGCCCCCCCGAGCGTGTGTGCTCGAGGCTGCCTCCGTGGGCTTCGGCGACGGCTCGGGAGAGCGCGAGACCGAGGCCCGTCCCACCGGGTTTCGTCGTGAAGAATGGCTCGAACACGAGCGCCTCGTTCTCCGCGAGAACGCCCGCACCCGCATCCGCGACTGTCACCCTGACGTCCCCGTCGGTCCGGACGACCTCTGCGGCGACGGACGCTCCGGACGGGGAGGCTTCGACCGCGTTCCGCAGGAGGTTGTCCAGGGCCCGTGTGACGCCGTCTGCGTCGATGGACGCCTCCGCGTCGCCGGAGGTAGTGACGGAGACGCCTCGGCCTTCGGCCCACGGGCGAAGGAGACCGGCTCGCTGGGCCACGAGCGCGCCCACGTCGACGAGCGTCCGTGAGTGCGTCTCTGGCTTCCGGTCGGCGAGCAGCAGCAGATCGCGCACGAGACGATCGAGCCGCGCGACCTCCGACCCGATCATCGCGAGGTCTTCGCGCAGCGGCGGCGGGACACCCTCCATCCCCTCGGACAGGTCGGTCCGGAGCTTTATCGCCGCGAGCGGGTTCCGCACCTCGTGCGCGACCCCTGCGACGACGCGCCCCAGCGAGGCCCAGCGCTCGTGCTCGGAGAGCTCTCGCAGCAGGCGTACCTTGTCATCCTCGGCGCGGGAGAGTGAGCGCGCCAGGGAGTCGAGCCCATCGGCGACCTCGGCGAGCTCACGGAGCTTCGGACGCTTGATCACGGCGTGCAGATCACCCGCGAGCAGCACGACCGACTCGCGGAGCGCCCACGCTCCACGATCGAACGCGATGAGCGTCTGGACGGACGCGAACACCATCACGAACATGGCCAGGGCGAGGCAGAGGACTGCGATACGGAGCGAGCTCATCTCCGGCCCCAGGACGACGCGCTGCACGGCCCACGCGAAGCCGCCGCCCTCGAGCTTCACCGCACCGGCGATGATCGGCATCCCCTCCGGCGTCACCGACTGCACGATGGCCGGCTGGCCGACGAGCGTGGCGTCGCGGACCACCTCTGCGATCCGCGGATTCTCGGCGAGCGTCGGCGAGTCGACGTACCCCGAGCGGAGCTCGCCGATGCCGCGCCGGCCGTGCCGCGCCTTCGGTGTGCGCGCGGCGGTGGGCTCGAACTCGGCGAGGCGATCGAGCTCCGCTTCGACGCGATCGCGCGCGCGGATGGTGCGCTGCTCACGCGACGTTCGCGCGAGGTACGTGAGCGCGACCACGGCAAACGCGGTCGCGCCCAATCCAAGAATCATCACCGCGATGACGCGACCTCGAAGCGACGAGAACAGGCCGCGAAGCAAAGTAAGCGAGCCTCGCGCTCAGAGCGCCGGCGCGGGAGCCGCGGGAGCGTTTCTCGGCGCGCCTTCGAAGCGCGTGCCGTCCCCGAACGTGATCGAGCTGACGACGACCGACGCGCCCAGCGGATACGACGCTCCCTTGCCAGCGCCCTGGATGCGGTCGCCCGGACGGATGCCGCGCGCCATCAGCGCCTTGGCGAGCGAGGGGCGAAGGAACACGCTGGTCCCGTCGGTGAGGACGACGGCCTCGACCTTGCCGCGGCGACCCTGGATGACGGTCTGTACGGTGCCGTTCGCCGACGCGTCAGGAAGCCGCGCGATCTCCTCACGCATCTCGCCGCGCCGCTCGGTGCGCGCCGCCGGGTCTCGCTGGCGATCCTGCCGCGACGGCGGGGTGACGACCTGCCCGTGCTGGCCGAAGACGGCCGCGTGCATGACGGCCTTGCCGCCGCTCGAGGACGGGCTCCAGCCCTCGACGCGGACGCTCTGGCCGACGGGTACGTCCTTCGCCATCGCATCACCCGCCGTGCCGTGAACCATCACCGCCGTACCGTCCCTGAGCAAGAACCCGCGGACATGGCCGAGCGGTCCGACCACGTATCGTGCGACCTCGCCCGTCACGTTGACGCGTGCGCCGCGCGCCGCAGCGGCGGCCTCGGCGCCGACCGACTCGGCCGGGGCGTCGGCGAACGCGGTGCCCGCGAGCGCGGGGACGGCGAGGGCGACAGAGAAGAACGCGACTGCAAGCGACCGGTATGAAGACTTGAGCTGATTCATGGTGATTTCCTTCCTTCGCTACGACGTCACCGCAAGCGTCGTGCCGCCGAGAAACCGCTGAAATCACGGGCGATATCGATATCTCCACGTCCGGATTCGAGACGGTTCGTCGCGAAACGAGACGGATGCATCGACGGTCAGTCCTGCGGCAAGTCGATCTTGAAGCAGGTCGCCGAGACGTCGTCGGACAGATCGATCTTCCCGCCGTGGGCCTCGACCGCCACGCGGCAGAAGTAGAGGCCGAGACCGCGATTGATCACCTGGGTCGTGGCGACCTGCGCGTACTTCTCGAAGATGAAGGCGCGGAGCTCGGGGGAAATCTGCCGCCCATCATTCGTGACGCTCAGCTGCACCGACGAGACCGACGGGCGCGGGTCGCGACACGCGGCCAGGACGACCGTCCCGCCTGCGTACGTGTACCGCAGCGCGTTCTCGACGAGATTCGCCAGCACGCGACCGAGAATATCGGGATCCGCCTCGATCGGGCCCTCGAGGGACACGCGGCTCGTGATCGTGACCTTCCTCGCGAGCGCCTCTGCCGAGTGGTCGCCGATGACGCGCTCGAAGAGCGCCTGGACGTCGATCGCGCCTCGCTTCGGCGTGAGGCGTCCGTCGTCGCTGCGCGCGATATCGAGCAGGTTCGCGATCATCCGGAAGAGCTTCGCGCCGGCCGCGCGGCTCTCCGCCAGGGCTGTGCGCACGTCCGCGGTTTCCGCCGCGGGCGGCAGGTCGTCGAGCGCAAAATCGAGGTTCATCATCATCGCGGAGAGCGGGCTCTTCAGATCATGCACGAGCATCGCCGTCGTCTCGTCCTTGAATCGCTGCAGCGACTTGAGCTGCGTGTTCTGGACCGAGAGCTCCTCCTGGTGCGCATGGAGCTGGAGCAGACTCTTCACGCGGGCACGCAGCTCGTGCCGGTTGACCGGCTTCTTCACGAGCTGCTCGGCGCCCGCGTCGATCGCGCGCAGCCGTGAATCGTCGTCCAGAAGCGCGGTGACGAAGATCAGCGGCACCGAGCCGCTCGGGTTGCTCGCCTTGAGCACGCGGGCGACCTGGAACCCGTCTTCCGCCGCGAGCAGCGGATCGATGAGAACGAGATCGGGTGGGCTCTGCTCGGCGTGGGCCAGCGCCTCCTCGCCGGAGGAAACGAGGACGAGCTCGTAACCGCGACCGTCGAGGTACTCCGCGACCAGCTCTCGGTTGCCTTCGTCGCCGTCGACCACGAGCACGCGCGGCCTTGGCATGCTTCGTCCGACGGTCGCGGGGAGCGCAGCGATCGGATGCGGCGCCGTGGTCACGGACTCGCGCGTCTCGTCTGCAACGTCCTTGGCTTCGGGCGCGACGCGGAAGGTCCCGGAGCTCACCCACTCTTCACCGAGATCGAGCGGCTTCCCGTCGAGGGCACGGACGAGCCCAGCCATCATCGTCTGGAGCGTATCGGCGGCGTCGCGGACGCGCGTGGCGTAGCGATGGCGCACCTCGGGCGAGAGGTCGTGGCCGACGTCCGCGAGCATGCTCGAGAAGCCGACGATGACGTTGAGCGGGGTCATGACCTCGAGCAGGCGGTGGTCGCTGCCACGCGTCGTCGAGAGCTCGGGGTCGCTCACCGTCGCGGTCGAGCCGTCGCCGCTCTCGCGTGCGGTCGCTTCAGAGCTAGCGGTGTGGCTTGGCGGGGCGCCACTCATGAAGAAACGCATCGGCACGTGAACCCTTCGGCGCAGTCTCTCCTGATGGCATCATATGCCCGGGCGATCTGGAAGGTCCTTGCTGCGAAGGGTCACATTTCACTCGAACGACGGACACCGGCGCCGAGGGGTACGTGCGAGGTCGGCCCGGAGATCGGGCGCACGATGTAGGCGACCGGCTCGCCGGCTGCGCAAGCGTGGACGCCGCAGGGTGCCGCGGCCCCCTCAGCCGCCATCGGAGACGTCGGCGAGCGCGATCTCGTCCGGCCCGGCCGGGTTCACGAGCTGGTTCACGTCCGACACACCTCCCTGCACGAGCGCGAAGAACGGCGCCGGATACATTCCGAGCGCGGCGCACAGCAGCAGGAGCGGCACGAACGCCGACAGCTCGCGCGTCGCGAACGGGGCGGCGGCGGTCTCGGAGCTGGTCTCTGACAGCGTGGTGCCAGCGAACGCTGCACGAAACGCGCGCAACTGGGACGCAGCCATCCCGACGGCCATCGTCATGGTCAGCGTGGCGAGGGTGCGCTGGACCGGAAATGCGCCCAGGATCGGCAGCGTCTCGCCCCAGAAGCCGCCGAGCCCCGGCGCGCCGGCGAGGCCGAGCAGCGCGACGACGGCGGGTCCGAGGAAGAACGGCACTCTGCGGGCGAGTCGCCCGAGCTCCGCGACGTCGGAGGTCTTCGCCCGATCGCGGAGCACGCCGAGCAGAACGAAGAGGACCGCGACGAGGAGTCCGTGGCTCACCATCTGGAAGAGACACCCCGCGACCCCTTCCCGCGTCATCGCCCCGAGGCCGACGAGGCAGAACCCGATCTGGCCGAACGCCGAGTACGCAATGAGCTCGGCGAGCGAGCGAGCGCGCGGCAGGACGAGAGCGAATGCGACGAACGCGATGTTGACGAGACCGAACGCCACGAGGGTCGTGGCCGCCCAGCGTGTCCCATCGGGCAGGACTCCGACGGAGACCCGCAGGAGCCCGTAAAGCCCGGTCTTCACGACCACACCCGCGAGCACCACCGCGACCGGTGCGGGGACCTCGGCGAGCGCGCGCACGAACCAGCCGTGCAGCGGGACGAGCGGGATCACGAGCGCGAACGCCAGGAACAGCGCGACCCAGACGACCTTGACCCACGAGCAGCCGAAGAGCTCCAGGTGCTTCGCGTTGTAAGCAACCCGCATCAGCTCGGGCAATGCGAACGTGTGCGCTGCCCGCGATCCATCCGCCAGAAAGGTCGGGTCGGAGTGCGCGTAGAGCATGGCCGTCGCGAACACCAGGAGCCCGCAGCTCGCGACCGCAATGCCCCCGAGGATCATCGTCGTACGCCGTCGCAGCTCGCCCGCCGACGTCGCGACCAGCGCGATCATCGTGACGAGCATCGTCACCCACATCGCGGCGAAGAGCGCGAGATCGAGCGCGACGAAGACCCCCATCGTCGCCGCCAGCAGCAGCGAATAGAGCCCGTAGTAGAGCGCGAGCCCGCGCGGCGCCCGCGCGCGCGGAAGGCCGTAGCTCGCGAGCGCTCCGACGAAGCCGAGGAGCGACAAGAGGAGCACGAGGGAGACGCTGATCCCGTCGACGCCGACGAAGTACTCGATGCCGGGGGCGTGGAGCAGCACCGACCGCTCGACGAACTGGAAGCCGTCGTTGCCGTCGACCCGCGTCACGACGCCGCTGAAGCCTTGATAAAGGACGACGGCGAGCAGGCACTGCGCGGCGGTCAGCGCGACGGTGAGGCCGCGCAGCTTCTCGTCCTTGGGGTGTCCGACGACGTGCATCGCGAACGCGACGATCGCGCCGAAGAGCGGCAAGAAGAGCAGACAGGTGAGCAGGTGGCCCGTGAGGGGGCTCAGCGGGCCGCCGAGCGGCGAGACGAAGCCCATCGCCACCTCGCCCGCAGCCTCGTCGCTCGACGTCAGCACCACGTGACCGAGTGCCTCGTGGACCTTCGGGTCATGGTCGGGAATCCACGTGATGTTCACGCGCTTCGAGCTATGCGGCTGGATGACGCTGCTGCCGCCCCCGCCATCGGCGAACCGCGCGTTGAAGCGCGGAGGGAGCCTCGGGTCGTCGTCGTCGCTGCGCACGGCGACGCGCGACACCGTGAGCGGCCCCTGACCGTCGTTCCACACGACGAACTCTCCGACGAACCCGCCGCTCTTCGGCGTGAGCACCACGGGGCCGCGCGCTCCGTCGACCGCGCTCAGCCGGATCTTCCCGGGCACTGCCGAGGCCTGGCTCGGCTGCGGCGTCGGCGTGGAATGCGGGAAGTGGCGGGGCATCGGTCCCGTCCCGCCGCCGACCTGCGCGAGGGACGTGCGCGAGATGGCGAGCAGCGCGATCCCGGCGAGGAGCGCGACGAGCACGACGACGAGAGGACGGACGAGCTTCTTCACCGCGTGCTCGCTCCGAGCGCCTGACCTGGCATCCGCGCTTCCCGCTCGGCCCAGTCGGACGGCCGCCCGTCGCCGTACCGGTGGCGCGCGAGCGCCCAGGCGCCATACGCGACGGCGAGGGCGAGCCCGACGATGCCCGCGCGCGCCACGACGGAGAGGTGCGCCGCGCCGATGTCCTTCGCGCTTGCGCTGAGGACGGGAGACAACCACCCCTCGAGCAGCGCCTGGCCTTCGCCGCCGACGTCGCGCGAGCTCGCACCGAGGACGAGCCCCGAACAGGCCACGAGCGCCGCGAGGAGGCCCGCGATGCGACCCTGGAGGCCTTCGCGAAGCGAGTCCGCCACCTTGGCCGCCGCTTTCGTCGATCGCGCCTTGCCCGCGAACGCCAGATAGTAGCCGCGCCACATTCCGAAGCTCGTCACCGCGGCGGTCGCGACGACGAGCGCGTACACGACTCTTGCGACGACCTCGGGGAGCGCTCCGGTCCCGAACGTGTGCTCGAGGATGCCCGCGAGCGGCCAGAACCCCGCGAGCAGCGGCACGGGAACGGCGGTGAGCCCGAGGCACGCAAGGCTGTACATGAAGCGCGTCCGCGGCATCGCCGCCGAGAGCCCGCCCATCTTGCGGAGGTCCTGGGCGGCTACGGGATCCTTCTCGAGCGACCGCATTCCATGGGCGAGCGAGCCGGCGGACACGAGGAGGAGGGTCTTCACGATGGCATGTGTCGTCACCTGCAGGACCGCGACCCAGTATGCGTGGGCGCCGACGGCGACGAACGCCAGGCCGAGCTGCGAGATCGAGCTGTACGCAATCAGGCGACGCAGGTCGTACTGGACCATGCACGCCATCCCGCCGAACAGCGCCGCCGCGAGCCCGACGACCGTCACGACGAGCGATGCGGTCTGGGAGAGCGAGAACAGGAACGCGAGCCGCGCGAGCAAGTACGTGCCCGCGATGGCCATTCCCGACGCCTGCACGAGCGACGACACCGAGACGGGCGTCACCGTCCGAAGCGGAAGCGGGATGCTCTTGGCGCACGCCCCCAGAAAGACGAGGAGGCAGGCGAGGCTCGCGACACCGAGCCCGTGGTTGCCGCCGAGGACCCCTCGTGTGACGAGCGCGTCCTTCAGGCGGTGCGCGCCCTTCGCATCGACGACGGCGAGCTGGTCGCGCATCTCACGGAAGCGGAGCGTCGGCCCGACGATCATCAGCGCCGCGTCCCGATCGCCGCCGACGGCGAAGCGAGTGACGTTGTAGTTGGGGAGGACGCCCCCTTCGAGAGCGTACGGCGCCGAGCCACTCTTGGGCCCACGGTCCACGAGGCGGAAGCCGTCGTCCGGCGCGACGCGGAACGCGTGGACACCGCCGGAGACCTCGTGGTGCACGAACGGGGTGCGCAGCGGGAGGCCGGCGAAGTCGAGGAGCGGAGTCCGCGAGTCGTCGACGTAGACGAGAGCGCCCGGGAGTGCGGCGACGGTGAGGAATCCATGTCCGACGGTTGCAGCCCCGCCGTGGAGCGACGGCGCATCGGCGTTCAGCGGCGTGTCGTCCGGGGTGATGCTCACGGCGGAGATGCGTGGTTCGAGGTCCGACTGGTAGTCGTCGTGGCTCGTCCAGGTCCCGCCGAGCGCCCAGAAGAGGAGCGCGGCTCCCGCGAGGATCGCGCCGTCACCTGCGCGCTGCGTGAGGAAGGCCCCCATGCCGCGGGGGGCACCGGCGGTCGCGGCTTCTTGCGGTGGTTGCATCTGCGTGCACCGCACGAGCGCGAAGCCCGCGAGGCCCGCCCCCTCCCACGCGAGGAGCAGCAAGAGGAGGTTGTCCGCCATGAGCACGAGGACGAGGAAGAAGACCACCGCGCCGAGCCATCCGAAGAACCGCCAGGCGACCTCGTCGCTCTTCAGCTCTCCCGACCTCGCCGTGTAGAGCGCCAGCGCGGTCGCGACCAGCGTCACGACCAGGACCAGCGTCGCCGCGAGGGGGTCGAACGCGAGATCCATCCCGACGTCGAGCTGCCCGACCCGGACGATCTGCCAGAGGTGGCGCAGCAGGAACCGCTCGCCGGCCGCCCTGTCTGCGAGGACCGAACAGTAGACGCCCGCCGACACGGCCGAGAGAGCCAGGCTCGATGCGGCGACCCGCGCCGAGGTCCACGCGGCGGCCACCTTTCGCGGCGGAGATTTCGCCCGAGGCGCGTCGTCGTCCGCGAACGCGGCCTGCAGCGCCTGGAGGCCGGCGCCGAGCAGGCCAGAGGCGTAGAGCGCGTTCACGAGCGCGCCCAGGAGCGGGAAGAACGGAATGAGCCAGAGCCAGCGGGCCAGTTCGAGCGCCTGAATCGGGCCGGAGAAGTCGGGCATTTGGGCGGTGGGAAGCGGCCGGACCTTAGCCCTTGGAGATTTCCGGGGTCAAGGTCGCCGCGTGCCACGCGTCGCACGCCTCTGCTACATCGAGCGGCCCATGCGCCCGCTCTCCGCCTTCGAACAGGACCGCACGCTTCGTTCGCCGCGCGGGCTGCTGTTCGACCTCGACGACACTCTCCTCACCCACGGCCAGCTCACGCGCGAGGCGTACGGCGCGCTCTGGGATCTCCACCGCGCGGGGTTCTTGCTCGTCGCGGTCACTGGCAGGCCGAGCGGGTGGGGCGAGGTGCTCGTGCGGCAGTGGCCGATCGACGCGGCGGTGACCGAGAACGGCGCCGTCCACCTCGTGCGCAAGGGCAACGTGGTGGCCGTGCGCGAGCGCTGCACCGCGGAAGAGCGGCACCGACGGCGGATGCGGCTCGCGCAGCTCGTGACGCGGGTCGCCGAGGTCGTCCCCGAGGCGCGCCTGGCCGACGACGTCTCCGCGCGGCGCTCGGACGTGGCGTGGGACATCGGCGAACGGGTCCGCCTCCCGACCGACCGTATCGACTTGATCGCACGCGAGATCGTCGCGGTGGGCGCGCGCACGACCCGTTCGAGCGTGCACCTCCACGCCACCTTCGACGAGGACGACAAGGCCTCGGGCTCCGTGGAGCTCCTCGCGCGCGAGTTCGGCGTCGACCAGGGCGTCGCGCTTCGCACCTTCGCGTTCGTCGGGGACAGCGGCAACGACGCCGCCTGCTTCGCGGCCTTCGACACCACGTTCGGCGTGGCCAACATCGCCGCGTACGTGCCGCGCCTGAGCATCCCCCCCCGCTACGTCGCCCCCTCGGCGATGGGCGCCGGTTTCGCTGAAATCGCCCGGGTCCTCGTGCACAGCCGCAGCTGACTCGCTATCCTGCGCGGCACCATGCAAACGACCGCCGCCACTTCGCCCGTCGCGCCCGTCCCCTCGCCCGCCGGCGCCAAGGCCACGAGCGTCGAGCCGACGCCGCCCACGAGCGCCAACGCTGCCCTCGCCGCCCTCGGCGCGCGACACCTGTACGGCAACTACCGCCCGGCGCCGATCGCGTTCGTCCGCGGAGCCGGCTGCGAGCTCTTCGACGCCGACGGGCAGCGCTGGCTCGACCTCTGCGCGGGCGTCGCCGTCTGCTCGGTCGGCCATGCCCACCCCCGGTACGTCCGCGCGATCTCCGAGCAGGTCGGTCGCGTCGCGCACGTCTCGAACTGGTTCTTGAACGAGCAGAACGTCCTGGCCGCCGCGGCGCTGTGCGCGCGCACGGGCATGGACCGCGCCTTCTTCTGCAACTCGGGCGCGGAGGCGAACGAGGCCATGCTCAAGCTCGCGCGTCACCACTTCTTCGGGAAGGGGCAGCCGGCCCGTAGCAAGATCATCGCCTTCCAGCACTCGTTCCACGGCCGTACGCTCGGCGCCCTCGCGATGACCGGCACGCCGAAGTACCACGAGGGCTTCGGCGTGGTGACCGGCGTCATTCACGTGCCGTACGGCGACCTCGATGCCGTGAAGCGCGCGATGACCGACGAGGTCGCGGCCATCAACGTCGAGCCGATCCAGGGTGAAGGGGGCGTCTTCCCCGCGCCTGCCGGCTTCCTCCGCGGGCTTCGCGACCTCTGCGACGCCTCGGGCGCGCTCCTGATGATCGACGAGGTCCAGACGGGCATCGGTCGCACGGGGCACTTCCTCGCCTCGGACGGCGCCGGTGTGCCGGCCGACGTCGTGGCGCTCGCCAAGGGGGTCGGCGGCGGCTTCCCGGTGGGCGTGATGTTGACGCGCGAGAAGTACGCCGGCGCGCTCCCCCCTGGCACCCACGGCACGACGTTCGGCGGGAACCCTCTCGCGTGCGCCGCCATCCTGGCCGTGCTCGGCATCCTCGACGACGAGGGGCTCGTCGCGGGCGCGAAGACGAAGGGCGAGCATCTGGGCGCCGGGCTGCGAGCGATCGCGTCGGAGTTCCCGACCGTGTGCGAGACCGCGCGCGGCGAAGGGCTGCTCTGGGGGCTCGCGCTCAAGCCTGGCTTCGTCGCGCGCGAGGTGCTCCCGAAGGTCCTCGCGCACCACGTGCTCCTCACGGGCGCGGGCGAGCGCGTGATCCGGTTCTGCCCGCCGCTGACGGTGACCACCGGCGAGCTCGACGAGGGGCTCTCCGCCCTCCGGGCCGTCGTCCGCGACCTCGCGCAGGCGTAACGCACGCGCATGCAGTTCAAGATGAGCCTCGACACGGCGAACGTCGTGTCGAGCGTCGTCGTGCTCGCAGTGCTGGCGGTTCCCGTGGTCGTCGTTCCCACGGTCGCCGGCGCGGCGCTCGCGATCGGCTGGGGCCCGGTCGTCGCGCGGCTCTTCCTGCTCGGCGTCGTCGGCCTCCCGCTCGTCCTCATCGCGGGCGCGGCGATCTGGGCGCCGTCGGGCCTGGAGATCACCGAGACGGAAGTGCGCGTGGTGCGCCGTCTGGGCGCGCCAACCTGCATCCCGCTCGCCAGCATCGCCGCCGTCGAGGACGGGCCGAGGCCAGGGCTGCGGCTGATGGGCGTGAGCGGGTTCCTCGGGAGCTTCGGGCTCTTCTCGGCGCGCGACTTCGGTCGCTTCCAGCTCTACGCGACGCGGCGTGGGCCGTACGTGGCGCTGCGGCGGAAGGACGGGCTCCCGGTCGTCGTCACGCCGGACGATCCGGAGCACTTCCGGGCGATGCTCGCGCGCCGCCTCGGGGGGCGCCGGTCGGACGTGGGATGACGACGCCGTCTAGGTCGCCACGGCGCGCCGGATGGCACCTGCGGGCCCGCGCATGGCAGTTGCCGGCCCGGCCACGGCAGTTGCCGATCCGCCGACGGCAGCTGGCAGCGCGCCCACGGCAGTTGCCAGCCCGCCCACGGCAGCTGCCGGCCGCCGTACGGCAGTTGCCGGCCCGGCCATGGCAGTTGCCGGCCCGTCGACGGCAGTTGCCGGCGCGCGCACGGCAGTTGCCGGCCGGCGCATGGCAGCACGGAGCACGGTCGCGCCTCAGACGACCGCGGGCGGCTCGACGGCGGTCATCACTCCGTGGAGCTGCATCTCGAGCAGCAGCGCTTCCGGCAGCTCGACCTCGTCGTCTCGAAGGAGCCGCGCGAGCACCTCGGTCGTCAGCTCGGCGGCCGAGAACTTCGAGAGCGCGTCGTACAGGTCCTGCGTCAGGAACAGCGGATCGTAGATGCTGTACGACGTGACGCCGACGCCGCCCGGGGCCGGCGTGACGCGGAGCGCGGGGTTCAGCGAGAGACGCGCGGCGAGCTTCGGGCGGACGACGGCGTCGTACCTCGCGGTCGCGGTCGCCAGCAGCTCGCGACCCCCGGCGTCGTCGACGATGCGCGTCAGCTCCGCCTTTCCCATCGACTCGACCACCCGCGCGCACTCGACGTAGAACGCCTCTTCGCGGCGCGTGCTGTCACCGCCCCAGAGCAGCGCGTAGTCGGCCTCGGTCGGCGGCTTTCCTTCGAGATCCTCGCGCGTGAGCTTCGTGCGCGGCAGGTCGGGCGGCGGCGCCGTCCCCCGCACGCTCGTCGCCGCGTATCGCGCGAGCGCGACCTCGACGTGGGCGAGGTACCGCTTCAGCGCGCGCCAGAACGCGTGACCGCTGGCGCCGGCGGCGTGCTTGCAGAAGAAAGTCGCGCACACCGACTCGCGGTACGGCCAGATCGAGCAGTTGCTCGCCCCGCGGTCGAAGTACGGGCAGAGCAGATCCTCCGACCGGCCGAAGCTCGACTCGCGCGCCGCGTCGTAGAGGACCAGGTACTTGCGCGGCGCCGCGAGCCACACCGGCGTGATGCCGACGCGCGCGGCGATCTTCGCGCGGAGCCGGGTGCGCCCGGTCGCGAGCTCCGGCGACTCGTCACGCAGCGCGGCCCCGACGAGGTAGTTGGGGAGCGTCGGGTGGTACGAGCAGCACTTGACCTCGGGCCGGAAGAAGCCCGCCTGGAGGGCACCCGCCCCGCCCCCCTTCTCGCACATCGCGCAGTCGTCGCACGTCGCGCGAGGCTCGGGGAGCGCCGGGCGGTCGAAGAGCTCGGGGAGCCACGCGCGATAGACGGCGGGCATCTGGCTGCGCAGAGTTGCGGTCATGCTGCGGCGATAGCCGAAGGCCCCGTGCGATCCAAGCCTGTCGGGCCGGAGCTCGTCCATTCGCAAATCGGTGTATCGTCGTCAGGGGTGGTGCCATGACTTTGCGCTGGCGTTGGGTGGTCGGTGGGTGGGCGATGCTGAGCGGCGTCGGGGTCGTCGTCGCGTGCGGCTCGAGCGCCGCGCCCAGCACGGGGTCGTTCCCGGATGCCGGCGCGGACGCCACGCACAGAGGAACGGGGAGCGACGGCAGCGCGCACGGCGACGCGTCGCATGGCCGCGACTCGGCGATACTCCGCAGCCCGGACGCGAGCTCGCACAGCCCGACGGACAGCGGCATCGACGGCGCCTGCGCGGTCGGCAAGACACCTGCGACGGTCATCCCGGCCTATCTCGTCTTCGTCATGGACCGCTCCGACAGCATGAAGCAGTACGGCAAGTGGCCCGCCTGCTCGGCGGCGCTCGAGACGTTCTTCAGCGACCCGACGACGACCGGCATCTCGAGCTCCCTGACGTTCATGCCCTACGTGAAGCCGGACGCGGCGGACACGGCGACGCATCCCGGATACTCGTGCACGGCCGCCGACTACGCGACCCCCGAGGTTCCGATGACGGCGCTGCCCAGCACCGCATTCAAGCCGGTCATCGCCGCGGAGCCGCTCGCGCTCGGCACGCCGACGCGGCCGGCGATCCAGGGGGCGCTCGCGTACGCGCTGACGGTCAAGGCCGCGCACCCTGGGTCGAAGGTGCTCCTCGTCCTCGCGACCGACGGCTACCCGGCCGGCTGCACCGACAACACCGTGGAGAACGTTGCGGACGCGGCGGCGGTCGCCGCGAACACCGACGGCATCCCGGTCTACGTGCTCGGCGTCGGCCCGGCCTCCGCCGACGACGCCGGGATCTCCAAGCTCGACGACGTGGCGAAGGCCGGCGGCACGACGAGCGCGTTCTTCATCCCGACCGAAGTGGACGGCGGCGACGCAGGGGTGACCGAGCAGGCCTTCCTCGCGGCGGTGCACCAGATCCAGGGGAGCCTCGGCTGCGTCTACTCGATCCCGCCGCCCCCGGCCGGCCAGACGCTCGACTTCAACGCCGTGAACGTCGTTCTCTCGTCGAGCGGGTCGGACACCACCCTCGCCTACAGCGCCAGCTGCGCCAACCCGGGCGGCTGGTACTACGACGACAGCGACGCGGGCACGCCGGACAAGATCATCCTGTGCTCGGGCGCCTGCCAGAGCGTGAAGTCCACCTCCAGCACCAGCTCGATCAGCGTGGTGTTCGGCTGCGCGACGTCGGGGCTCGGCGCCAAGTAGCGCCGGTCTGTGCCAGTCGAGCGGAGCACTGCCAGCCGCACCAGGGGTAGGCGGCGGTGCTCGGGCGACAGCTCGCCTGGAACAAGCGGAATTCGCGGGCGACTCCACGTGAGTGCGCCACCTGGCTCGGTCTGTGCTTGATGGCACACCATGGCTCCCTCCACCCTCCTCGGTCGCTTCGTGCTCCTCGTCCCCTTCGCTGCGGCCGTGGCTTGCGGCGGCGCCACGCTCCAGGGCGGCTCGGGCGAGGGGCGTGACGCGGACGTAGCGCACGACGCCGGGGCGAAGCCGGACGTGGCAAAGCGCGTCGACGCGAACACCGGCGACGCCTCCTGCGTGGAGCCCACGGGCGGCGCCTCGTGCGATCCGGGCGTCTCGCAGGCGTGCGGTCAGGGGGGAGACCCCTGCTGCCTCGACTTCGTCTGGGAGTGCGTCCCGACGTGCAACGGCGGCGGCTGCGCCGGCGGCACCTGGGAGCAGGTGGACAACGGCCTCGGTTGCGCGTGCGTGATCGCGGTCGACGCGGGCGCGCCGATCGACGCGGCGAGCCCCCCCGATGCAGGCGCGGACGCAGGCCCCGACCCGTGCGGCGGATGCTCGGCGAGCGAGATCTGCGTCGTCACGACCTCCTCGGGCGGGGCGTGCGAGCAGCCTGGCGACGGCGGCGTCTGCCCGAACGGTCAGGTCGTCGACCCCGACAGCTGCTGCGACAACAGCTCGACGTCCGCGAGCTGCGAGCCGCGTCCGGGGGCGTGCATCAAGTCCAGTCTCCCGTGCGGATGCGCCGCGTCGCTCTGCTCGTGCATGTGCCTGAGCGCGTCCGAGTCGACCGTCCAGTGCGCCTGCGACTACCCTTGAGACTCGAAGTGAAACCTCGGCGGGCCGCCGCCGTACTCCACGAGATGCAGCCACGTCGCGCCCTGCTCGCAGCCACGTTCACCGCGCTCGCGCTCGTGGCGCTCACGTTCGGCAAGCAGCTCGTCCGGATGGTGCCCACCGCGAGCGCGGACGAGGCGCTCCCGCCCGGCGCGACCGTCCCCGTGCTCGTCGAGCTGTTCACGTCCGAAGGGTGCTCCTCGTGCCCGCCCGCCGAGGACGAGCTCTCTCGCCTCGAGAGCGCCCAGCCGATCCCCGGCGTTCGGGTCGTCCCCGTCGGCTTTCATGTCGACTACTGGAACAACCTCGGATGGACCGACCCGTTCTCGACCGCGGCGTGGACCGAGCGTCAGCGTGAGTACGCGCAGGCGGGGTCGCGCGGCACCGGGCTCTACACCCCCGAGGCGGTCGTGCAGGGGGGCCGGGACTGCGTCGGGAGCGACGACTCCGCGCTGAGGTCGCTCGTGCGTCAGGCGGCGGCGTTGCCGGCGGCCCACGTCGTCTTGACGCGATCGACGGCGACGTCGGCGCCGAACGAGGTGCGCGTCTCGGTGAACGTGACCTCGCTTCCGGCGGGGACGCCTGGAGATCAAGCCGAGCTGCGCCTCGTGCTCGTCGAACGAGGCGTCGTGGTGGACGTGCCGCGCGGCGAGAACGGGGGGAAGCGCCTGCACCACGTCGCCGTCGCGCGTGACCTGGCGATGGTGGGGCGAGTCAGCGGCGGAGGGGGGACGTCGGAGGGTACGCTGACGGTCCCGCCCGCGAGTCGTCGCGACGCGCTCGGCGTCATCGCGGTGGTGCAGGAGCGGCTGAGCCGTCGCGTGCTCGGCGTGGGGACGCTCGATCTCTAGCGCTCGACGAATTGGAGTGAATTGAAACGGGCCCCGCTTCGTCAGACACTGCACCCATGGTGCACGCCGAGATCCACGTCGGTCGGCTGCTCGAGGTCCGGCTGGCCGAGCCGGTCACGCTCGCGGCGATGGAGGGCTACGTCGTGCGGGTCCGCGAGCTGCTCGCTGCCGCGAAGGAGCCCGTCGTCGCCATCGCCGACTTCCGCCACCTCGGCGTGATGCAGGGGCCGATCGCGGACATGCTCCTCTCGTTGATGCGCGCGGACAACCCGAAGATGGAGCGCGCGGCGTACGTCATGCCCGCGGAGAGCGCGACCTTGAAGCTGCAGCTCACGCGGCTCATCCGCGAAGCCGCGAGCGACGCGCGGCGCACCTTCGACGCGCCGCCAGACGCCGAGGCGTGGCTCGCGGAGCGCCTCAAGCCGAGCGAGCGAGCGCGCGTGAGCTCATTTCTCGCGATGTGACTCGAGCTTCACGCGCCCACCTCGTAGGCGCGCGCGAAGCCGGACTCCAGGTCGCGGATGGTCACCCGCACCAGCCCGTGCGGCGTGACCACGTACTCCTCCTCGATGAGCGGCCCTTCGGCCGACATCCGCCGGACGGGCAGCGCTGCCAGCTCCTTGGCGTCGCGCTCGCGCATGGCTGCGTCGAACGGGAACAGCACGTCGCGGTAGGCCGTGATGTCGCCGAGCGGGACGCCGCTCGCGTCGAGGGACGCGCATTCGACGAAGCGGTAGCGCCCGATGTTGTGCGCGGCGCGGTAGACCCGCTTGTGCACGGCCGCCGTGGCCTCGCCGCGCGGCACCTCGGTCTCCCGGCTGAAGATCGAGTCGAACACGACCTCGCGCCCGGCGTGGCCCTCGCGGAAGACGCCGAAGTGCCGCGACAGGCGGTCCTTCAGCTCGAAGCCCGCCGCGCCGTCGCCCGCGATGGCTAGCCCGATGGCGATCGCGCCCGAGGGATACGCGGACCGGTGCACTCGCCTCCCGAACGCCTCTCGGAGCACGCGACCGACGACGGGGAGCGCGCTCGCGCCGCCCACGACGTAGAGCCCCGCGAGCTCCGCGAGCGGGTCGTCGCCCTTCTTCGTGAGCCGCGCATCGAGACGCAGGAGAACCGGCGCCATCGCGTCGAGCGTCTTCTGCACGAGCGGAGCGCAACGGTCGAAGTACTCGGCGACCGGGACGGTCACCTCTCGCGGCCCGGACGCGAGACCCTCGGGACCGGGACCGAAGGCCTCGTCCAGGTCGAGGACGATGCGCTTCGAGCTCGGGTTGAGCGCCTCCTTGGCGTCGCGGCAGCGGTCACGGAGACGCGAGAGCGCGCCCGGCGAGACCTCGTGCTCGTCGATCCCGGCGAGCTCGAGCGCCTGCGCCACGAGGATGGAATCGAAGTCGTCGCCGCCGATGTGGTTCGTGCCTGCGGTCGCGATCGCGTCGTGGCTCTTGCCTGCCATGTGCACGAGCGACGCGTCGAACGTCCCGCCGCCGAGGTCGTACACGAGGATGTGCTCCCGCTTCGACGTGATGGTCCCGCGGTAGCGATGCGCGTACTCGAAGCCCGCCGCGGACGGCTCGTTCAGCAGCCCCGCGACGTCGAAGCCCGCCCGACGGAACGCGTCGAGCGTGACGAAGCGCTGGGCCCCGTGCGCGTTGGCCGGCGTGGCGACGACGGCGACGAGCTCCTTGTCGTTCTTCTTCCGCGGGCAGTTCGAGCGCGTCCGTATCGCCTCGCGCAGGGCCGTCAGGAACCGCGTGATGAGGTCGCCGCCGGCGAAGGTGCTCTCGCCGATGGGCACGTCGAGGTCGGCGCCCGAGCTCGGACCGGACAGGAGCCGCTTGAACGAGCGAAGCAGCGTCCACTCGCGGTCGTTCGCGACGGCGACCGCATCGAACCCGAAGCGAAGCTCGCCGCGTCGCTCGGCGACGACCGACGGGAACCAGTCGACCGGGTTCTCGTTCGCGTCCTCGAAGGTGACGATGGGGTAGTTGCCGCGGTCGCAGCAAGCGACGACCGTGCGAGTGGTCCCGAAGTCGATACCCAGCTTCATGCAGTCGTCGAGAATCTCACGGAAGGAAGGGGGACGGCCAGAAGCCGGCGATCGAGGCGGGTCGCCGGGCTCCCGGGACGCCGGATCCCGCGCATGCGAGCGAGGCGCGTTACGCCAGCCTGAGCACGAGCGCGACGTGCGCGAAGAGGCACGCGCTCGCGACGATCACGATCGCGTGAAAGACCTCGTGGTACCCGAACACCTTCGGAAACGGGTCGGGACGGCGGAGCGCATACACCAGCGCGCCGAGGCTGTAGATGACGCCGCACGCGACCAGGAGGACCACCGCGAGCACCCCGATGCGCGCGACGCGGTCGATGACCTGGCCCGCGACCATCCAGCCGAGCAGCACGCACACGAGGGCGGTCACCCACTTCGGCGCGTCCGCCCAGAAGAGTGACTTCACGACGCCGAGCCCCGCGCCCGCCCAGATCGCCCAGAGCGCGCCGTGCCCGCCCGCCGTCGACGGTACGAGCGCGAAGATGGGCGTGTACCCCCCGGCGATGAGGATGAAGATCGCCGCGTGGTCCATCCGTCGCATGCGACGACGCTGCGCGGGGCTCCAGTCGATGCGGTGGTAGAGCGCGCTCGTGCCGAAGAGCAGCGCGAGGCTCGTCGCGAACACCGTCGCCGCTACGGCCGCGGCGCGCGACCGCGCCTCGAGCACGAGCACGGCGCCGGCGACGAGCACGGCGAAGAACGCCACCTGGTGCGAGACGCCACGCAGGAGCGGCTTCTCCGGCAGCGGGCGATCGGGGCTGGGGCTCGTGAGCGCGAACATCGCGGGAAGGACTTACCCCATCCACGACCGCGCCAGCGGCGGATTGCTCTACCCGTCGTCGTCGGCGGCGTCCCCGCGCCCGCTCGCGACCTGCCCGCTCGGCGGCTCGCGCTCGTCGATCGGGGTCCAGCCGTTGCGCCGCAGGAACACGCGAATCTTCCCGAACCAGTCGAGCGTGTCGCTGTGGCTCTGGTACTCGTCGGTGAGCGCGAACTCGGCCTCGCCGCGCCCCTCGAGCGCGATGCGGTTGGTGTCCGTCTTCGGAGCGATCTGAGGGTTGAGGGTCCTCGCGTATGGGTTGCCGGTCGCGATGTCGACGACGCGCTCGACGGTCTTCGTCTGCAGCACGACGTCGTCGAGGTCAAGGAGCCGCACGCGGTAGAGAGTCTCCTTCGCGCCGCGCGGACGCACCAGGAGCACCCCGTCCTCCACGCGAAGCACGGCCCCGGGCTTCGGCGTTCGTCGCCACATCCAGACGCTCAGCGCCAGCGCGATGACCCACGCGACCGCGCCCTCCGTCGGGCCGACGGTCTTCCAGACCACACAGAACAGCACCGTCGGCAGGGCGACGATCTGGAACGCCGCCGTCATCCCGCTCCCGCGGTCCGTGCGCTCCAGCGGGACGTACGTGAGCTCCGCCTTCGCCGGTCGCGAGACCTTCGGCGCGGGGTCACGGTACGGAACGGGCAGGCGCGGGCGCTCGAGGGTCACGTGGAGCGGGAGGGACGGCGGGGTCGACAGAGCGTAGCGCACCGCGGGCGCCTCGAAGACGAACACCTCCGAAGCGCGGTCTGCGCTCCGGAGGTGCCGGTCGGTCCGTCGATCAAGCCCTTCGAGGAGGCGGGCTCACTCCTGCGCGTCGGCCAGGACCTCGACCGCGGTGCGCTCGCGGCTGTAGACCTGGACGCTGTCCATGAGGCCCGTGTACGGGACCTCCGCCACGAGGCCCGTCGAGCAGCCCGGGTTCGAGGTGTTGCCGAGGAGGCCGGTGTCGACCTGTCCGCTCGCCTGGTACGTGTTGAACGCCACGTTCGAGGCGGCGACGACGCCGTTCACGTAGAGGCGGAGACCGTTGGTCGTGCTCCAGGTCATGGCGAGGTGGGTCCACGTGTTGGGAGTGATGGCGTTCGCGGCGGCGACCCCGTTCGCGACCCCTTCCCAGACCTGAGCCGCAGGCTTTCCGGCGGCGGTGAGGCCAAGGAACGGCGTGCACCAGCCCGAGCTCGCGGAGGCGTGGAAGAGGTCCGCTCCCGTGGCGGTCGGGGCGTTGACCCACATCTCGACGGAGAACGCGTGGTTCGCCACGCCGAGCGCGGTGAGGGAGGGGATCGAGACGTTCGTCGCCGCCCCGCCGTTGAACGACACCCCCTTGCCGATGTGCCCGGCGACCGAGGTCGCGCCGTTGAACGTCGCGGTGATGTGGTTCGGCCCGATGTCGGTGCCGTCGCCCGAGTCGAACCAGTAGCGCGCCGTGAGGGACGCGTCGTCGAGCAGCTGGGCGGCCGAGCGCTCGTACCCGTAGATGCGAGCCTCGTCGATGACCCCCGTGAACTCGCGACCGTAGACGTCCGTCGACCCGATGCGCAGGACGCCGGTGATCGTGCTGAACGCCGCGGGAACGTCGGTCGTGACCTGCACCCCGTTCAGGTAGAGGGAGCGATTGGTCCCATCGAAGGAGTAGGCGACGTGGCTCCACGTGCCGCTCGCGCCCGCGGGGCCGGCGGCGGGCTCGATCAGGTCGTTGCACCAGTTCGCGCTCGACACCCGGAACGCGTTCGTCATCGAGAGGACCTGGCCCTCCTGGCAGGCGGGCTGCCCGTAGGAGAGGATCCCGTTGTAGGTCGAGTCGACGAGGGCGCCGGGGTTGACCCACGCCTCGACCGTCCGCGCAGTGGCGCCGAGCGGCAGGCCGGCGGGCGCTGCGAGCGACAGGTACTGGCTCGTGCCGTTGAACTGGAGCCCGTGGCCCGAGTACCCCGCGACCTGCGCCGGCACGCCGGTCTCGGTCAGGGTGTTGGCTGCGGTCCCGTGGTCGATGTAGGTCGTCGTCGCCGCGGCATCCTCGAACCAGTAGCTCGAGATCGGCCCGCCGCCGCACTTGCTCGCCGCGCACTCGGTCTGGCTGGGGCAGAGCGTGTCGCAAGCGCCGCAGTTGGTGGGGTCGGTCGCGAGGTTGGCGCAGTAGAAGCCCGCGCCGCTGTTGTCGAGGCAGTTCGTCAGCCCCGCGCCGCACATCGACACGCACGTGCCGGCCGCGCACGACGAGCCGACGCCGCAGATCGTTCCGCAGCCGCCGCAGTTGTTGTTGTCCGTCTGTTCGTCGATGCACGTGGTGGCGGCCCCGGTGCCGCACGCATTCGGCGTCGCGGCCGGACACGTGCACACGCCCGCGCTGCAGGTCTGCGTGCCGGGGCAGACGGTGCCGCAAGTGCCGCAGTTGTTGCTGTCGGTCATCTCGTTCACGCAGGTGCCGGTGGCGCCGGCGCCGCAGGCGTTCGGCGTCGCCGTCGGGCACGCGCATGCGCTCGCCGTGCACGCCTGCCCGCCGGGGCAGGCCGTGCCGCACGCGCCGCAGTTCATCGCGTCGTCCGTCGTGTCGGCGCAGAAGGCCGTCGCGCCGGTGCCGCACGTCGTCGGCGTCGCCATCGGGCAGGAGATCACGCAGGTCCCCGCCGCGCACATGTTGCCCATCGTGCATGCCGTGCCGCAGGCGCCGCAGTTTGCGTTGCTCGTCGCGGTGTCCACGCACGCGCCGCCGCACTCCGTCTCCATGCTCGGGCAGACGCACTTGCTCGCCACGCACGACTGGCCGGTCAGGCAGACAGTGCCGCAGCTCGCGCAGTTCATCGAGTCCGTCGCGGTGTTGGTGCAGGCGCCCCCGCACTCGTCCGGGGTCGCGCCGCTACAGCTCGACGTGCTCGAGCCGGAGGTGGAGCCAGAGGTCGAGCCGGAGGTCGACGCCGAGGTCGACGACGCCCCCGTGTCCGACCCGGCGTCGGCCGTCGTCGATCCCGAGGTCCCCGAGGTCGCCACGGTCGAGGACGCGCTGGAGGAGGAGGAGGAGGAGTGCGACGACGCGTGCGAGGAGCTCGACGTCGAGGTGGTCACGTCGGCACCCGCGTCGCCAAAGGTTGCCGCCGGCGACGAGGAGCACGCCCAGACCGTGAGCGTGGAGGTGGCCAGGATGGCGAAGCGAATCTGGTGCTTATTAGACATCCCTCAACCGTCTCGCGACCCCAGACCGCATGTCAAGGCTCGAGCACGTCGTCGACGCGACAGACGCTCCGTGACGTGAACGTCTCGCCTGTGGACGCCGGGATCACGAACCCTTCGTCGCGAACGACAACAACGGAGCCATCTTCTGGATAGGGGCTCTCGAGTAGCGCGCGGGCGCCTGCCAGCGCTCGACGCAACCGCGCGCTCTGCTCAACGGTGATATCGTCGGAGCGTGGCACAGGATCGCGTGCTCATCATCGAGGAGGACGAGTGGGAGTCCGCGCTCCTCCAGCGGGTGCTCGTCGAGGCCGGCTATCAGGTGCAGGCGACGCAGACGGCACGGGATGGCTTCGCCCGGGCGAAAGCCTGGCTGCCTGACTGCATCGTGTGCGACCTCCGGCTGCCGGACATCGACGGTGTCTGGGTCGCGCGGATGGTCCGTCTCGACCCGACTCCGCTCGCGGCGACGCCGTTCCTGTTTCTCGCGAAGGACGTCGACAAGGATTCGAGGCTCCAGGGCTTCAACGTCGGCGCCGACATGTTCCTGACGAAGCCGTACCGGACGGAGGAGGCCGTCGCGCAGGTGAAGGCGCTCATCTCGATGGTCGACAGGATGGAGAATCGTGTCTCGTTCGGGCCCGCATCCTCCGCGCTGACCCCGGCGATGCGCGGCGACATCAGCCAGATCGATCTGTCGACGGTCCTCACGCTCCTCGAGATGGAGCGGCGTACGGGTTTGCTCAAGGTGCGCACGGAGGGAGGGGAGACGATCAGCTTCGAGCTCCAGGGCGGCGCGCTCGAGCGCTGCACGCTGGACGGTGCCGTCGCAGACCCCGCGCAGATGTTCCGCAAGGTGTTCGGCTGGAAGCAGGGTCGCTTCTGGTTCCGCACGGCCCCGGTTACGCGAGGGGCAGAGCCAGCGTCCGCCATCGGTCCCCTGCTGCTCGAAGCGATGCGCCTGATGGACGAGGCGCTTCGCTAGCGCACCGCGCTACGACTCGAGGACCAGCGCCTCGGTCGCCGCAGGCAACGGAGCGCCGACGTCGAAGCCCAGCTCGGCGTCGTCGAACGCGACCCGCGCGGCGTGGAGCGCGTGATGCCCCAGCGCGACGGCCTCGCCTCCGTAGAGAATGTCGCCGGCGAGCGGATGGTCGATGGCGGCGAAGTGCACGCGGATCTGGTGCCGGAGCGCGCGCGCGACCTCGACGCGAACGATGGCCCACTTGGGGCCGCGGCGCTCGACGGAGTAGGTCGTCTTCGCGGGGCGCGGGGAGTAGCGGGCGACGTCGCGCGGGTGGACGCACGCGTACACGCGCCGCTGATCCTTCGGGTGGCTCGCGATCGGGAACTCGATGGTGCCGTGGTCGGGGAGGTCGGCCTCGCGGCACACGAGCAGGTACGACTTCTGGAGCCGGTCTGCCTTGAGCCCCGCCTTGAGACGCTCGAACGCCTCGGGCGTGCGCGCTGCGACGAGCAGCCCGGACGTGTCCGTGTCGAGCCTGTGAAGGAGACCCGGCTCACGCGGCGAATAGCCCACGGACGCGAGCTCCGGGTAGCGACCGACGAGGGCGTTCGCGAGCGTGCCGGTCTCGCCGTCGAGCAGCGGCGCGCTCGGCTGGCCGGCCGGCTTGTCGACGACCACGACGCCGGCGGACTCGAACACGACGCGGAGCGGCGCGTCGGGCTCCGGGATCGCAGGGCCGTCCTTCGCGGCGACCGCGTCGGCGACGATGGTGATGACCTCCCCCTCCGACACCACCGCCCCCTTCGGGCGACGCTTCCCGTTCACGCGCACCGCCCCGTCCGCGATCGCGCGCTTCATCTGCGCGCGAGAGACGTTCGTGACCAGCGTCAGCGCGGCCTTGTCGACGCGCGCGCCGTGCAGCTCCTTCGGAACCAGGTACTCATTGGTCGTCTGCGTCACCATCGGCCAAGGCTACTACCACGCCGCGAGCGCGAGGGCGTCGCGCCCCAGGAGGAACGGCTCCACCTCTTCGAGCGTGCCGACCCTCGCCTTCGCGACGCCGAGCTTGGTCGCCGCGACCTTCGCGATCGCCGCGAGCAGCGGGAGCGGCGACTGGACGAGCTCGACGAGATCGTCGGCGACCTCCTTCGCGTCGAGCTCCACCGCGAGCGCGGCGGCGAACGGGCGAGGGTCGACGGCGCGCGCGGTTCGATCGCGCAGCACGCGCGCGAGCTCGGCGGCCGCGCGCGGACCGGCGCCTCCTGTCCGTGCCTTGCGGTATCCGCCGAGCGGCAGCGAGAGGCGCTGCGAAGCATCGGACGACGCGAGGTACGCGCGGGCAGCAGAGAGGACGAGCTCGGCGTCAGGCTCGCTCGGCCCCTCTCCCGATCGCGCGCCGTCGAGGTCGAGCGCGATGCGGTGCGACGCCTCGCGCGCGTAGTCGGCGAGGTGCACGGTCAGACGCTCGAGCGGCACCGTCCCGGGCGCGCGGCCCACGAATCGCTCGCGCTCGGTCTCGATCGTGACGACGCTGTACCGTGTGTGGGGTGTCCCGCTGTCGCGTCCGTGGACGGCCTCGACTTGCACCCGCTTGACGCCGGGCCACCTCAGGATCCGCGAGCGATCGTGGTACTCGACGATGACGCCCCACGGCGCGATGGCGATGCCGGTGCTCCCCGCTCCGTCGGCGCTCCATCCTCCGAACGCCCGCGACCCGGCGATGCGCGCGACGACCCCGGTCACCCCCGCGACCGTCACGCCGACGATGGCTCCGGCGGCGCCTCGCAGCATCGTCCCGGTCAGCGCGCCCGCTCCGAGGAGGCCGACCCACGCGACGGCGGCCTGATGTTCCCCGACGAGCAGCCCCACGTACCGGAAATCCGGGGGTGGGGCGAGCTTGGGAAGGGGGGTCTGGTCGCTCACTGCGAAGGAAGAGCCTACGACGCCGGAGGCGCCCCCGCACGTCGGTCGTATCGGCTGCGCGGAGCGATTGCGGCGCGCGAAAGTCCCGCGCCGCGTATGATGGCTCCGCCGCCTCGCGGCATCCTCGTGGTCGACCTCATGCTCCAGACGAAGCCCGAGCCAAGCTCCGCGCTCGACGCTCGATGGGTCTCCGAGGCCTTGCGGCTCTACCGGCGTTACGAGCTCGAGATCGTCGAGGCGCACGACTTCTGCCCGTGGGCGGCCCGCGTCCGTCTCGACGGACGCCTCGCCGAGCGAGTCATGCTGCAGACCGACGAGGCGGATCTCGCGCCCTCGCTCGCGACGCTCAACGCGCTCGGCCCCGGCGTCGACCTCGCGCTCTTCATCTATCCGCGCCTCGAGCTGGCGAAGGAGCCGTTCGAGCGCTTCACCGCGCGGATTCGCGAGGCCGAGGTCGCGCGCAAGCCCGCAGGGGAAGCGCCGTTCGTCATGGTCGCGTTTCATCCCGACGCGACGGCGAACCTCGAGGAGTCGGAGCGTCTCATCCCGTTCCTGCGACGGACGCCGGACCCGACGATCCAGGTCGTGCGCAGCAAGGTCCTCGACAAGGTGCGCGGCCCCATCGCCGAGGGGACGCAGTTCATGGACCCGCTGCAGATGACCGACACCTGGCAGCCGCAAGGGCGCTCGCTCCGTGAGCGCATCGCCGACGCCAACCTCGCGACGGTGCTCCGAGTCGGGCTCGAGACGGTGAAGCAGCAGCTCGACGAGATCGCCCGCGATCGACGCGAGACCTACGTGCGCCTGCGCGAGGGGCTGCTCTGACGAGGCTTGCTGGCCTAACTCCTGACATCTTGGGGCAAACCGGCCGGCCCATCGACGGGTGCTTCTTCTTCCGCTCCAGGATGGCGGTGACGTCGATGTGCTGGGCCCGTAGCGAATACGAACGTCGGATGCGAACGTGCGCGGGCGGCGATCATCCACGCCCGCACCTGCTGTTGGAGTAAACGCGGCAACTCGTTCGCCGCGAAGTGTCCGACTCAGCCCTTAGCCGCCCCGCCATGCCGCGTCAGATCCAAACCATGGAGGTAAAGGTCGGGCACGTCGAACTTATCTCCGTCCCCGGGGCGAGCCCGAAGGATCCCCAGCTCGACGAGGTTGTCCACCACCTCCTCGGGGCTCGAGCCCGGCGGGCGTGCGCCGTTAGCGGACCACTGACCATCGAAATTGGCCTTGAGGAGCCTGACGAGCACGCGTCGCTGCCACGGCGCATTTCGATCTTGTTGCAGGCGAGCTTGGAGGCCTTCCAGCCAAAGAAACTCGTGGCTCTTAGCTTGGGAGACATACTCCGTGGAAACCTTGTCCAGAGCATTGCGGATAGAGACGTTATGCAGCAAGTGTCCGCCCTTCGCGCGCCCGTGGTCCCGCTCGATCTCGGCGGCAGATGCAACCAACTGCACGAGTGAGCGCGGGAGCGCGCGGCCGTTGCCGTCGCGAAGATGGTCCAGGATCCAGCGAAACGTCAGGCCCTTGCTCTGCGTGGCCCCCATCCACTCGCTGGCCAAACGGTCGACGAACGGTCTCGCCTCGTCCCTGGTCGAGAGCACCGGAATCATGCCGAGCGTTTCGTCCGCCCGCGTCTTCACGGACCTCGCAAAGTAGTCGCGCAAAGCGTATCCACCTGACGCATCAGGCTTGTTGACGATGTGCTTCAGCAGTGCGCCGTAGAGGTTTGCATCGCTCCACTGGAGCTCGACGCGATTGCCCGCGAGCTTGGCGACATCAGCTCCGGCGACATCACGGTGATGTTTGAAAAAGTCCGAGCGAAGGAAGATCTTCGGTCGGATGCGTTTCCATCGACGCGCATAGTTTGCCCAGAACGTCACCAGGCCCCGAATGACCAATCCGAGCGTTTCCCACCGCGTATCGACAGTATCGAGCTCGTCGTACGCAACGAAAATCCATCGATTTTCCCGCAAAAGACGAGCGTCGAGCGCATCGAGAGCTCCCGTCGGGTTTACTCCTGCTTGTCGATGCGCGGTGGTCACACCGACTGCGTTTACAGACGCCAGCTCAAGGACGCTTTGCACACTACTCCTCTCGTCCTCAGTGAGCGCCTCCGCCAGCCCTCGGAGAAGGTAGGCGCCCCACGCCGCGGCAAAATCTTCCTGCGGCTGGTGGCCCACCTGGAGCGCACGCCAGCCCGTAGAATCTGGACCCTTGGCACCGAGCGGCCAGCCGATCTTCCACTCGACCTTCCCCTGAGGGACGCGCACGTTCGGGCTATTGCGCGCCACCGCGCTTCGAATACGCTCATCGATGAGGGCGTTCTTGAGCTCAGTCTTGCCTGCTCCGCGATCTCCAACAATCAGCAGAACCTCGGCCTCCATCGCGCGAACGTGCTCGGGGATGGGGAACAGGTTCTCCGGCGAAACCTGATCAAGAGTATGGGCGCTCCGCAAGCTAAGCGCCTGGAGCAACGTGGAGCGTCTCTCGACGGTCATGTTAGGCATCGACTTCGTCGCTTTCGCTCGAAACGCTTACTTCCGCAGGGCGCGCCAGTCGTTCATCGATTCTCGCGTGTAGCGCGACGTGGTCAGGATCGCCAACTAGTGCACCGTCGTCGAGATGCGCTTCAGCATTCGGCGGTGTGACTTGATGATGGCGGCGGCGGGCTTGGTCCAAGCGAAGGGGGTGGGATTCCGGTTCCACGCGCGCATGTAGGCACGGAGGTGCTCCCGCAGAGCGGTCTTGGAGTAGAAGTCGG
>Ga0302279_10000059_pt1 | contig 148097 bp, 108 predicted proteins | sample III_Bog_N3_3_FD_194541 | JGI IMG/M metagenome (GOLD analysis project Ga0302279, IMG submission 194541) | Peat permafrost microbial communities from Stordalen Mire near Abisko, Sweden - III_Bog_N3_3 | ecosystem: Environmental > Terrestrial > Soil > Wetlands > Peat | place: Sweden: Abisko... | reverse complement strand
AATGTCGTAGAATGATTGCACCAAAAAGGGGGGAGACTGCGCCGGTGCGCGAGATCTTGAGCACGGTGGCGCCGCAGGCGGACCATCCGCTGCGATTCGCGCTGGCGGGAGAACTGCACGCGCGCCCGGTGCATGCGCTGCGCGGACCGCAGCGCGTCTCCCATCTCGCCATGCTGTCGAGCGAGTCCGGTTTCGATGCCGACTTGGCCCACCTGGCCGAATTCTGCCGGATGCATGGGGTCGCTCCGCCGACGCCGGTCAGGCACTACAGCGCCGACTTCGGATCGTTCTTGTTCAAATGGGAACGTCATGGGGAGTTCTGCACCTACAGCTTCTTCCGTCCCGGGCCCTACACGCACCCGTTCGAGGACACGGCCCTGTCCTTGGTGCCCGCGCAGTGGCTCCATTCGCTTCCGGGCCAACGTCTGGTGGCGGTGCATCTCGCGCTGGACCCGGGCGGCGAGAATCCGCGCGCCGCGGGGCATCTCGCGCGATACTTCCGCGAGGACAGCTTGGCCGGAAGCCGCCTGTCGGGCGGCGCGGCCACCGTCTGGACCGACTTTCAAATCCACGACGACGGCTTCTCGCGGATCCTGATCACCGGCTCCACCCTGGAGCCGATGCAGGCAGGCCGCGTGGTGCAGCGGCTCCTCGAGATCGAGACCTACCGGATGACGGCGCTCCTCGGGCTGCCGCTGGTCCAGGAACTCTCGCCCGAAATCCGGCAGATCCAGGCGGGCCTGAGCGAGATCGCCGCGCGGCTGTCCACGATCGAGGGGTTGGATGAGACTCGCGACATGCTCGAGCGGTTATCCCGGCTGTGGGCCGAGATCGAAGACATCACGGCGCGCAGCAGCTTCCGCTTCGACGCGACGCGCGCCTACTACGACCTGGTGCAGCGGCGCACCCAACGCCTGCGCGAGGAGCGGATCGAGGGTCTGCAGACCATCGGCGAGTTCCTCGATCTGCGGCTGGCGCCCGCCATGGCGACCTGCGCCGCGACCGCCGCGCGCATCGAGACCCTGGCACGCCGGCTGGCGCGCACCAGCAACCTGTTGAGCACGCAGGTGGATGTGGCGCTCGAGTGCCAGAATCGGGATCTGCTCGCCAACATGGACCGGCGCGCCGGCATGCAGGCGCGGCTGCAGCGCACTCTGGAGGTGATCTCGATCTGCGCTCTCACGTATTACCTGAGCGTGCTGCTCGGCATGGCCCTGCGGGGCCTGATCCGGTCGGGCCTGTCGATCGACGTCGAACGGGTGAATGGGATGGCGATCCCGTTCATGTTCCTGCTGACGTGGATCGGGCTTCGCTGGGCGCGACGCGCCGTCGATCAAGCCCATCAACGCGACAAGAGCGAGGCCAACCCCCCGTGAACCAACGAGCCGACACCGTCCGGAACCTGACCGAGCGCGGCATCGAACACGTCAAGATCGGCGTGTTCGATACCGACGGCGTCATGCGCGGCAAGTACCTGTGCCGCGACAAGTTCCTCGCCGCCATCGACAAGAATCTCGGCTTCTGCGACGTGATCCTGGGCTGGGATTCGAACGACCAGCTCTATGACAATACGACCTTCACGGGCTGGCACACCGCCTACCCCGATGCGACGGTGCGCATCCTGCCCGCGACCGGCCGCGACATCCCGTTCGAGCCCAAGACCGCGCTGTATCTCGCCGAATTCGCCGGCCGCGCCGAAGCGGTTTGTGCGCGCGGCACGCTGCGGCGCGTGCTCGAGCGGGCCGCCGGCATGGGCTACGCGGTGAACGCGGCCGCCGAGTATGAATTCTTCCTGTTCGAGGAAACGCCCCAATCGATCCGCGAGAAGGGGTACCGGCAGTTGAAGACCATGACGCCCGGCGCCTTCGGCTACTCGGTGCTGCGCAGTTCGGTGCACTCGGCCCTGTACCACGAGCTGCTGGATCTCGGCCAGGCCATGCGCTTTCCGATCGAGGGCCTGCATACCGAGACGGGGCCCGGCGTGCTCGAAGCCGCGCTTGAGCATTGCGAGGCGCTCGAGGCCGCCGATCGCGCCGCGCTGTTCAAGACCTTCACGAAGGTGCTGGCGCAGCGCCACGGCCTGATGGCGACGTTCATGGCCAAGTGGTCCAACACCGTGCCGGGCCAGAGCGGCCATCTGCACCTGTCGCTGCGCACGGCCGACGGCGCCAGCGTGTTTCACGATCCGTCGAAGCCGCAGGAGATCTCGGATGCCATGCGCTGGTTCGTCGGCGGCCAGCAGGCGCTGATGCCCGAGCTCCTCGCCATGATCGCCTGCACGGTGAACAGCTATTCACGCCTGGTGCCGGGCTACTGGGCGCCGACCTCCGCGACCTGGGGCATCGAGAACCGGACGACGGCGCTGCGCCTGATCCGCGGCGGCCCGTCGAGCCAGCGCGTCGAGTACCGGATCGCCGCCGCCGACATCAATCCCTACATCGCGCTCGCCGCGGCCATCGGATCCGGCCTCTGGGGAATCGAGCACCGCATCGAGCCGGACGCGCCCATCGTGGGCAACGCCTACGACCAAGACCATCCGCCCAGCCGGTGCCTGCCGGCGACCTTGTACGAGGCGGCCGAGCGGCTGGCCGCGTCCAAGGCCGCCCGCACGCTGTTCGGCGACGAGTTCGTCGACCACTACGCCGCGACCCGGCAATGGGAAGAACGAGAGTTCCGCAAGGCGATCACCGATTGGGAACTTCAGCGATACTTCGAAATCATCTGAGTGTGCACATGACCGACACCTTGAAGAGCATCAGCCCCGTCGATGGCCGCGTCTACGCCGAACGGACACCTGCCACCGCCAGCGACATCGACCGGGCGCTCGACCTCGCCCGACACGCCCAGCGCGCCTGGGCGGCGCTGCCGCTGGCGGCCCGCTGCGGCCTGCTCGCCAAGGCCGTCGATGCCTTCGTCGCCAAGGGCGCCGACATCGCCGCCGAAATCACCTGGCAGATGGGGCGCCCCATCGCCCACTCGCCCGGCGAAATCCGCGGCTTCGAGGAACGCGCCCGCTACATGCTGCAGGCGGCGCCCGAGGCGCTGGCCGCGATCGATCCCGGCGCGAAGGCGGGATTCCACCGCCGGATCAAGCGGGTGCCGCTCGGCGTGGTCGCCGTCGTCGCCCCGTGGAATTATCCCTATCTCACGTCGGTCAACGCCGTGCTGCCGGCCCTCGCCGCCGGGAACGCCGTGGTGCTCAAACATTCGCATCAAACGCCGCTGTGCGCCGAGCGCTATCTCGAGGCCTGCGCGAGCGCCGGCGTACCGGCCGGCGTGTTCCAATACCTGCACCTCTCGCATGCCGACACGGCCCGGCTGATGGGCGATGCGCGGGTCGCGAACGTCTGCTTCACGGGCTCGGTCGCGGGCGGCCGCGCGGTGGTCGGCGCGACGGCCGCCGGCTTTGCAACCGCGGGGCTCGAACTCGGCGGCAAGGATCCCGCCTATGTCCGCGCCGATGCCAACCTCGCGCACGCGATCGAGACGTTGACCGACGGCGCGTTCTACAACGCGGGTCAATCCTGCTGCGGGATCAAGCGGATCTACGTAGCCGCGCCGCGCTACGAGGAATTCGTCGCCGGCGTCGTCGCACTGACGCGGCAGTACCGCTTGGGGTCGCCGCTCGATCCGCAGACGACCATCGGCCCGGTGGTGCGCACCTCCGCCGCCGAGGCGGTCCGCGCCCAGGTCCGCGATGCCGTGGCGCGCGGCGCCCGCCCGTTGATCGAGGAAGCGGCGTTCGCGGCCTCCGCCGCCGGGACGCCGTATCTGGCGCCGCAGGTGCTGGTGGACGTCGATCACTCCATGCCCATCATGCGCGAGGAGACCTTCGGGCCGGCGGTGGGCATCATGAAAGTGGTCTCGGACGAGGAGGCGCTGCGTTTGATGAACAACAGCGATTACGGCCTGACGGCGGCCATTTTCTCCGCCGATGCGGCGCGCGCGGAGGCGCTCGCCGATCAGCTCGAGACCGGCACGGTGTTCCTGAATCGCTGCGACTACCTCGATCCGGCGCTGGCCTGGACCGGCGTCAAGAATTCAGGCCGGGGCTGCACCCTGTCGCGCGTCGGATTCGAGCAGTTGACCCGGCCCAAGTCCTATCATTTCAAGGTGAGCCCATGAGTTTGAACGTACGCGGCAATTGGAACTATCCGACGACCATCTGGGCCGGGCCGGGGCGGATCAGCGAGCTTGCCAAGGCGTGCGCCATGACCGGCATCAAGCGCCCGCTGCTGGTCACCGACGAGGGATTGGCCGGCGCTGCGATGATCCAGAGCGCGCTGGAAGCGCTTGGGCATGCGGCGCTGTTCGGCGCGGTGCGGGGAAATCCGGCGAGCAGCCATGTCGAGGCGGGGCTCGCCGCCTATCGGGCCGGAGACCATGACGGGGTGGTCGCCTTCGGCGGCGGATCCGCCATCGATGCCGGCAAGGTGGTGGCGTTCATGTCGGGACAGAGCCGGCCGCTGTGGGATTTCGAGGATGTGGGCGACTGGTGGACCCGGGCGAATCCCGCCGGCATCGCGCCGGTCATCGCGGTGCCGACCACCGCGGGCACGGGCTCCGAGGTCGGCCGCGCCGGGGTGATTCTCAACGAGGACACTCACCAGAAGAAGATCATCTTTCATCCGCAGATGATGCCGCGCATCGTCATATCCGACCCCGAGTTGACCGTCGGGCTGCCGCCGGCCGTGACCGCGGCCACCGGTCTCGACGCCTTCGTCCACTGCTTCGAGGCGTTCTGCGCGCCGGGATTCCATCCGCTCGCGGACGGCATCGCGCTCGAGGGCATGCGGCTCATCAACCGCTTCCTGCCGCGCGCGTATGCGGACGGCAAGGACATCGAGGCGCGCGCGCAAATGCTGGCCGCCGCCTCGATGGGCGCCACCGCCTTCCAGAAGGGCCTGGGCGCCGTGCATGCGATCGCGCACCCCGTCGGGTCCTGGTTCAACACGCACCACGGCCTCACCAACGCGGTGATCCTGCCCTACGTCATGACGTTCAACCGCCGGGCCATCGAGGACAAGGCCGCGATCATCGCCCGCGCGCTCGACGTGCCCGGGCGGGGCTTCGACGGGTTTCTGGCGCGCGTGATGCAATTGCGGCGCGAGCTCGGCATACCGCATGCGCTCGCCGACATCGGCGTCAGCGCCGACCAGGCCGCCCTCATCGGCCGCGAGGCGGCGCTCGACCCCTCGGCCGGCGGCAATCCGCTACCGGTCGACGCCGCGCAGCTCGAGCGCATCTTTCGCGCAGCCGTGGAGGGACGGCTCGATGCGGTGGACCGGACCCCGTGACGGGCGCGCGGATTCTGGTCATCGACGGCAACGTCGCCGAGATTCGCGCACGCCAGGCAGCGGCGCTGGGATATGACTCGGGGACCGGCTATGCGCGCATTCTCGAGCGCCTCGACGCGACCTTAAGAGTCGACGTCCTCACCGCCGCGGACGGCGCGACCCTGCCGCCGGGCGTCGGCCTCGACAGCTACGACGGCGTCGCCATGACCGGCTCCGCCCTCAACGTGTACCACGGCGGGGCGCCAGTGGCGCGCCAGATCGAGCTCGCGAAGGCGGTCTTTGCCGCCGGCGTACCCTTTTTCGGCAGCTGCTGGGGCCTGCAGATCGCGGTCACGGCCGCCGGCGGCGAGGTGCGCGCCAATCCCCGCGGCCGCGAATTCGGATTCGCGCGCCGCATCCTCCTCACCGAAGCCGGGCACGGCCATCCGCTGTTCGCCGGCAAGCCGGCGGTGTTCGAGGCGCCCACCGTGCATCGCGACGAGATCGCCACGCTGCCGCCGGGCGCCACCGTGCTCGCGGACAACGATTTCGGACTGCAGGCGGCGGCGTTCACGCAGGAACGCGGCACCTTCTGGGGCGTGCAGTACCACCCGGAGTACGACTACGCCGACATTGCCGCCGCAGCGGAGCGTTACGGCCAGATCCTGGTCGAGGACGGCCTGTTCCACGACAGCGCCGCGCTCGCGGCGTTCGCCGCCGACCTGCGCGCCCTGCAGGCCCATCCGGGCGATGCGGCGCTGCGCTGGAAATATGGCCTGGGCCCGTGCCTGGCCGACGAGGCTCTGCGGCTGCGGGAAATTCGCAATTGGCTGCAGAGCCTTCGCGTGCCGGCGCGCCGCGCCTGAAGATTGCGGAATCGTCATCGAATCCGCGGCCGGCGCGAGTCAACGCAGCCGCCGCAGCGCCGTTCCACATGCCATCGATTCGAAATTCGAATCCAACGTAGCAGCCGTGGGAGTGGGAGCGCATGCGTAAATTCGTGGCAGCCACCGTGTTGGGGACGAGCATCGCCGGTATTTTGTCGGCTTGTGGCGGCGATGGCGGTTACCATGGCTACGGCCCTCCGCCGCCCACTCTCGACAGCTATTTGGGGACCACCGGGGTGTTCGTCGCCTGGGCGGACGATGTGAGCGGCACGTATTCAGCGGCGACGGTGGGCAGCTACGCGGGCAAGAAACAATCCCTGCGCGGCACCATCGACTTCACCACCGGTCAGTCGCTTGGCCAGCCGGCCGGCGTCGAAATCTACAAGGGCGGCGACGGCTTCATTCACGAAATCGATCTCACCTCCACGAGCACGCCCGCGCCGCAACAGGTGTCGAGCGAGAACGCCGCCACGGTCGATGACACCTGCACGCTGTCGGGCACGGCCGTCGCGGGCGCCAATTACGATTACGCCGGCGTGTACTTCACGGCCGATTTGGTCACGCCCACCAATTCCTCCTACATCTACCGCCTGCCGGGACCCGACGGCCTGTGCAATACGGCCGACGACGTGTTTCACATGGTCAAGACCGGGATGTCGCCGGCGGATGCACCCATCGTGGCATCGGGCATGCCGGTCGCGACGGTGCGCACGGCGCAGGGCGGCATCTCCGGTTTCGTGGTCAAGAACGGCGCGAGTCTGGTGCTGGTCGACGGGAACTTCGCCAATCCGGTGGTGCTCGGCACGTTCGCCGCGCCCATCGGGGTCGCGGTGGCGTTGCCCGTGGGCACGACGCAGGGCTATCCGTCCGGGCAACTCTATGTGGTCGACGGCCACATCGTCTATGTCGACTACGCCGGACACACCGTGTCCGCGCCGCTGTTCGCCATTCCGAATTGGACACCGACCAACGCCAATGCGCTGCTGGCCGCCTCGCCCAACTCGCTGTATTTCTCGATCAACACGCCGGCCGCGGGCGCCACACCGGCCTCCACGGTCATTTATGCGATGCCGGCGGACGGTTCGGCGGCACCCACGGTGATCGACAGCGAGGCGGGCACCCTGGTCACGCTGGTATTCCCGGTGGCGGGCGCGAATCTGCTGTGGGGCGTCGAGAATCCGACTTATTCGATTCGCACATTGCCGGCGTCGGGCGGCACCGCGACGACGCTGGTCACCGGCGCCGGCAATGACGGCACGTTCATTGCGACCGCGGCGGCGGTGTACTATGAAACCTGGACGCAGACCAATGACACGACTGCCAAGGTACTCACGCGCAGCGGCACCGCGTCGGGCATCGTGGGCGTGGATGGCACGGTCATCCAAGCGCCGCTCGCCAACTCCACCTTCGTGAACGGCGGCGAACAGCAACCCTGGCCCAACGATACCGTGACCACGGCCACGCCGTACGAGACCCTTTTCCAGGTCACGGGTCTCACGCCGGTGACGGTCACGAATACCGTCACCGGGTATCAGTTCGTCGAGGACGGGGTGAGCGGCGGCGCCTTGGTGGCCATCGATGCGACCTCGAACCAGCCGGGAGTCACCGTGGGAACCCTGCCGGCGAGCACCGCGGTCACGTTGAGCGGCACGTTCCGGGACAGCGGCCACAGCGGCTTTCTCCAAGCGGCGAACGCGCTTTCCACCGGGGATCCGGCCACCCAGGATCTGTACATTCTCAACTCGCAGGCGGCGTTCAGCCTGACGCGGGTCACCGACGCGCTGTGAGGATGTGCGCCCTGACCGGCATTAGAGCGCCGCGGACTGTCCCGGTTGAACCCTTGGTGCGTTTCCTTCAATACATCGTGCCGGCGGCAAACTGCGCCCACAGCGTGCGATAGGCGGCACAGCCCTGCGCATTGGGATGCACGTTGTCGGTGGAAATGTACCGCGGGTTGTTCATGAAGTACGTCCACAGGTCGGGACCCGGCACCACCGCCGGATATGCCAGGTAAAGCGCTTGGATCTGCGCGTTCAGAGCCGGGATATTCGCGAGAGACGTTGGGCTGAGCGAGTAGGGAATCGTCGGGATCACCGGCACCTTGCCGGCCGCGATCACCGCTTGCACCAGGTTCACCATGTTGGCGTAGAACGTGGCAGGCGCTATCGCGCCGGCCGCATCGTTCGTGCCCAGATTGATGGTCACATACTTCGCAGGGACGTTCTGCAGCCAACCGGCCAGGTACGGCACCATGTTGCCGGAGGTAAAGCCCGCAATGCCGGCATTTTCCTGTTCCGGCGTGTTGTTGCCGACGATGGCATTGACCTGCTGGCCGAAGGACAGCGCGGGGATCACGATGTTCTCGCTGGGATCGTACTCATCCTGACCATTGATGTCATCGTGCGCCATACAGTTGGCCGTGATCGAGTCGCCGTTGAAGAACCACCCGTCGGTGACGCCATTGCTGGTCCCGTACACATCGAGATTCAAATCGATGTCGGTGTTCTCCGGCGAGCCGTCCGAGGCAGTGAAGGTGTACTGAATCCAATTGTAGCCGGCGAAGTCGATGTTCACGCCGTAGGAATGCAGCGTATTGCCCGAGAGACTGGCCACTTGCATCCAGCCGGCGGTCGGCGGCGTGCCGCCGGGGGCCGCGTTGACCGCGAGCGTGTACGCACCGGGGTTGCTGTAGCCCACTTCGCCGATCAGCGCATGGTCATAGGAGTAGGTGGCGTCGTTGTACCAGATCAGCCAGATGCTTTGGCGCTCTGCGGCGGCAACGCTCGATAGATCGAGCGTCAAGGTGACGGGCAGGCCCACCGATCGCCACTGGTTGTCATAGTTGCCGCCATTGGCGTTGGTCACCGGATACTGAGCGCTCGATGCATAGATCGGCAGGCCAACCGAAATCAACGGCAACGCTTGGCCTGGCACGGGCACTGCGCCGGTAAGGGTTACCGTCTGGGTCCCGGCGCCGCCGGCGTTGACGCTCAGTTTCGCCGTCTTCGACCCGAGCTTGGTCGGCTTGAACACCACGCTGATGGTGCAAGTCCCGGCAACCGCAACCGAGGTCCCGCAGGTGTTGGTCTGCGCAAATTGCGCGGGGTTGGTCCCCGCGAGCGTGACGCTCGTGATCGCCAGCGCCGCCGCGCCGGTGTTCGTCACCGTCACAGACTGCGCCGCACTCGCGTTGACCCATACGACGAGCGCCCACCATAGGCCGGAATCACGGCGAATAGATTGCCTCATGGGTGACCCAGGCCTTTTCGGATAGGTTGGTGGACGCCGACTGAGCGGCAGCGTACGGCGTTGCCGGTTTTCGAGGCAACCCGTACGGCAGGCAACGTATCAGCGCAAGGCAGCGACGACCGCGCTGAAAAACGCGTAGGTTTCGGCCTCCTTGGGATCTTCCCAAGCATGTTCCCAATTGGACAGCTTGACGACGACGACGTGTTCAACCGGATCGACGAGCACGAACTGGCCGTGAATGCCTTGCGCCGTGAAGCTGCGGTGCGGCCCGGGCAAGCACCACCACTGGTAGCCATAACCCAGCGCATAGTCAGGCTGGAGTTTTCCGTAATCGACTTGCGGGGAGCCCGGGCGCGTCGCTTGTTCCACCCATCCTTCGGGCAATATCTGCTTACCCTGAACCTTGCCCCCATTCGCAAAAAGCAAGCCGAAGCGGCCAAAATCCCGCAGTTGAATGAGCAGCCCGCCGGCCGCCATTTCGCGCCCTGCGGACCCTGGCTGATCAATGACCCAACGAGCCGGCGCGCCTGCACCAATCGGCTTCCACAGCTTCTCCGACATGTACGCAGACAGGGATTTTCCGGTCGCACGTGCAATCAGCGCACCCAGCACCTCGGTGTCGGTACTCGCGTAGTAAAATTTCTGGCCTGGCGGACGCGCCGACTTGAAGGAGCGTGCGAAGTCGTAAATGCCCCCTTGACTGCGATTCAGCAACGAGACGTATTGCTGAATGTCGGAGTCCGCATCCTCGTATTCTTCGCTGTAGCTGGTACCCGATGACATCTGCAGAAGGTCGCGAATGCGGGCCACCCCATAGGCCGACCCTTTGACCTCGGGCAAGTACTTGACGACGGGATCCTCGACACTGGCGATCTTGCCATCGCGGATAGCCAAGGCCAGGAGAGTGGAGACAAAAGACTTCCCCGTGGAGAACGAAATAAAATTATCCTGGCGGTCGGCCCCGAGGAAATAGCCTTCGAAGAGGACTTGATCGCCCTTGAGGATGAGAAGCCCCGTGGTGTCCGTGCGTCCCACAAAGTCAGCCAATGCATAGCTTGCGCCACCATAGGTGTAGTGAACTTCAAAAGGCTTCGTCGGCTCTTTGAGCAGCGACGGCTTGTCCGCCGGCGCCACGCGTCTCGACGGCAGTACTTCCGGGATACTGCGAAAGGTCGCCGGCGGGTTGCCGAATAGAATTGACCCACTGCGACCCGCAACTCCGTCGCCGGCATCAAACACGGGCGACGGAATGAGGGCATCGCCTTCAAGGCGCTTGTCCGCTGCCGCGCCCATGGCGGCCGGCATCAGGACCACCAGCAGCGCCGCAATCGCGATGCCATACCGATAAACTTGGTTCACTGCACTTTCTCCCGTGAATTGCCGCGCGTCGAGACCCACCCCGCCCCCGCCTCGATTAGATCCTCCAAGGATCTTAACAAAAACCAGCCCTCCGTCTCCCGCTGCATCGTGCACGCGGTTGCCGTCAACCAGCGCGGCTCCTATTGGTCGGTCGCCAGCGTGAGCATGAAACGCCGGCCCTGCTCGGGCAACACGGCGTCGAGGTTCGACACGTGGAGCCCACGGGCGTCGGTAAGGTTGAAGCCATCGAGCCGCAGCGTCCAGGGGCGTGAACGCAAGGTCCAATGATATCGGAGACCCGCGGCCAGAGTCGCAAGCGCTGGAAGGTAGATCCCATCGTCCGTGGTCGCGACGCGGGACGAGAGCCGATTCCATTGCAGCGATGCTGCCCACGGACCCCAGCGCGAGGGCGCGTAGTCCAGGTTCGCCGTCATTGTCAGCGGTACGGGTCCCAGCGGAACGTCTCCGGTAGCCCCCGGTTCAGGGATCAGCCGGGTTACACGCGGCTGCAGAAACACTCCGCCGAGCAGCATCGTGAGCCCCCCCTCTCTGTAAGACAACGAGGTCTCAAGTCCGCGGTATTGAAGCCGACCGAGCTGGGTATAGACATTGTCGGCGTCGACATTGAAGTACGGCTTGTGGATGTCGAAGGCCCCAAGAATCAGCGCGAACTTCTCCGAGGGCGCCCACCGGAGTCCGCCATCGACCTGCCGGGTGCGCGTCGCCGGGGGCGGCTCGTTGCGATTATCCGCTGAGACGGGTGCCAGCGCCGAGTCCTCGAGGCCCTGCACGAAGCTGCCGTAGAGAATCACAGCACGCCCCACATCCATCGTCATTCGTAGATTCACCAGCCGGGGGCCCGTGCGGTCCGTGTCGACGCTCTCACCAGGCACCAGGACGCTACGGTGGTAATGATCATCAAGCACCCCGACCGCGAATGAGCCCACACCCTGCCAGCGCTCTTCGAATGTGAGCCCAAGATCGAGCTGCCTGGTGCGATCGCGGCTCACGGATCCGAATGCCAGGTTCGGCTGAGCCATGAGCGCCTCGCTGGTCAGGTCGATGGCGCCGAAGTCCGTGAGCGAATCACCGCCGAATTCCCGATTGACCGAACGACCACGAACGGCGAGCTGCAGCTCTTGCCGGTGCGCGCCATTCGAGAATATGCGCGAGAGACGCAATTCCCCCGAAGTCGACTCGGCCATGAACGGCGGCACGATATCCATGACTGAGTCGACGGTCCGCGGGGTCAGCAAGGTCAGATAGGGGTCGTAACCCACCGGATCGAGTTCCAGAGAATGAAACAGACCCGCGGCGAGCGTCCAGCGATCTGCCAGCGAGCTTTTCACGACCGCACCAAAGGTGGTTTGGCGCCACCCCCAGTTGGTCCACTCCTGGGTGCCCAAGTCTTGGGTTCGGAACAGCGGCAACGGCAACGTACCGTCGGTGTAGAGCACCGGTACGATCTGACGCGCTCCGCCGACGACATAGGACCAAAAAGGAACAATCTCCGTAGCCGCCAGCGGACGCCAACGGAACGTCGTCCCGAGTACCGCGGTGTGGGATTTGCGGAAGAAGTCGATCCCGAAGTTCTCCCGGTAGCCGGCGCACAGGTCAACGCCGAGCGTGCTGTCGAGCAAGGGGAGCTGCGCCTCGAGATCCGCGGTTGCGGCATCGAACGGACCGCGGGTCAAGATCGCGCTGGTCAGCGCCTGGTCTCCCGGTGTGCGCAAACTGAGGTCGGCGATGCCGGTCGGCGCGGGGAAGCTGTACGACTGAGCTGCGATCCCGACGCGCATCGACGTCTCGCGGACCATACAGCCACCGGTCGCCCAGGTCTGTTGATCGAAATACAGACCCTCGATCCGCAAATTTCCCGCCTGCTGCGGACTAAATCCCCGCGCATCGTCCGCGGAGTAGAGGCCGACATTCTGGAAGCCGATTGACGTGCCGAATGCATCCGCAGCCGCAGTTACGGCGTTGTCGTCGGCGCGCTGTGCGACGCTCACGGCTGACAGCACGAGTGAAGCCACTGCCGCAAACCCACCCCAGAGTTGCTTCGTAGAAATCAAGTTCGCGGCGCCCTTAATGACCTGATCCGACGTCAGGCGTGGAAGGTTCGATGCCTGGTTCCGCTTCGCGCCTCACGCCGTTCCATATTCATAATATATTTCATCAAGGTAGATTAGGGCGCCTTGACGTCACGCTGGTACACAACGGCAGCCAATTGCCGCTTTGGCACGGCCAGCGCCTGACAGGATTTTCCGCGCCGTTACGCCTTAGCTATGACGCCCCGGACGCCGGTACGGCCTTGGGCCAGGGGACGCAGGCCATCGGAATCTCCTCCGCCGGAGAGATCGTGGGGTACTACGTGGACTCGACCGGCGTGTATTACGGCTTCGTCCGCGCGGCCGACGGCACCATCACCGAATTCAGCGCCAAGGGCTCCGGCTCCGCCGTGGGACAGGGCACGGCCAGCGGCACCATCGACAAGCGGGGTACGACCGCGGGTTATTTCCTTGATTCGAGCTCGGTGGCCCATGGGTTCGTGCGCATTCCCAAGGGCAAGATCACCGAGTTCGAGGCAGCCGGCTCGGGCACCTCCGACGGCCAGGGAACGATGATCTACGCCATCAACGACTCGGGTGACCTGTCGGGGTTCTATGTCGACTCGGGCACGGTGCACCACGGCTTCTTGATCAAGCCTTAGCCGCAGGGCGGCGCTCGGGCCCGCGATCGCCTATAATCCACGGCCCTATTTCCGTTCTGGGCCGAGCATCCCGGTCATGAGCGCACTCGAATCCTTTCATCCCGCCGTCGCCGCGTGGTTCGCGCGAACCTACGAGGCGCCGACGCGGGCGCAGGCCGACGCGTGGCCCGCCATCCAGGCGGGACGGGACGTGCTGGTGGCCGCGCCCACCGGCTCCGGCAAGACCCTCGCGGCCTTCCTCGCGGCGATCGATCAGCTGGTCCGGGACGGCGCGGCCGGCGTCCTCGCGGATGAGACGCGGGTGCTCTATGTCTCGCCCTTGAAGGCCTTGTCGAACGACATCCACCGCAACCTCGAAGCGCCACTGGCAGGCATTCGCAGCGAGCTGGCCGCTCTCGGCCTCGCCGACGTGCCGATACGCACCATCGTGCGCACCGGCGACAGCAGCGCTGCCGAGCGCGCGCGCATGCGGCGGGAGACGCCGCACATCGTCGTGACCACCCCGGAATCGCTGTACGTGCTGCTGGGCTCCGAATCGGGACGGGCCATGCTCGCCACCTGCCGGACCGTCATCATCGATGAAATCCACGCAGTCGCCGCCAACAAGCGCGGCACTCATCTGGCGCTGTCGCTCGAGCGCCTGCAGGCGATTGCGGGGCACCGATTGGCGCGCATCGGATTGTCCGCGACGCAGACGCCCATCGAGGAGGTCGCGCGATTCTTGAGCGGCTCGAATGCGAGCGCGGGCGACTGCGTCATCGTCGACAGCGGACATCGCCGCAATCGGGATCTCGCGCTGGAACTGCCGGCAGCGCCGCTCGAGGCGGTCATGTCGGGCGACGCCTGGGCGCAAGTCTACGACCGGATCGCGGAGCTCGCCGAGGAACATCGCACCACGCTGGTGTTCGTCAACACGCGCCGGCTGGCCGAGCGGGTGGCGCGCCACCTGTCCGAACGGCTGGGCGAGGCCCAGGTGGCGACTCATCACGGCAGCCTCGCCAAGGAACGGCGCTTCGACGCGGAACAGCGGCTGAAGCGCGGCGACTTGAAGGTGCTGGTGGCGACCGCGTCGCTGGAACTCGGGCTCGACATCGGCGACGTCGACCTGGTGTGCCAGATCGGGTCTACCCGCTCGATCAACGGCTTCCTGCAGCGGGTCGGGCGCGCCGGGCACGCGGTGGGCGGCACGTCCAAGGGCCGACTGTTCCCACTGTCGCGCGACGAACTGGTCGAGTGCGCGGCGCTGCTCGATGCCGTGCGGCGCGGGGAGCTGGACCGCCTCGCCATCCCCTGCAACGCATTGGACGTGCTCGCCCAGCAAATCACCGCCGAGGTCGCCGCGCGGGAATGCTCGGAGGAGTCGTTGTTCGCCCTGGTCCGCGGCGCCCACCCGTATCGGAGCCTCAGCCGCGAGGACTTCGACGATTGCGTGCGCATGCTGGCCGAGGGCTTCAGCACGCGGCGCGGCCGCCGGGGTGCGCTCATTCACCGCGATTCGGTGACCCGGACGCTGCGGCCGCACAAGGGCGCGCGCCTCACCGCCATCATGTCCGGCGGCGCGATTCCGGACAACGCCGACTACAAGGTCATGCTCGAGCCCGAGGGAATGACGGTCGGCACCGTCAACGAGGACTTCGCCGTCGAAAGCCTGCAGGGCGACGTGTTCCAGCTGGGCAACACCTCGTACCGGATATTGCGCGTCGAGCGCGGCACGGTGCGCGTCGAGGACGCCCACGGACAGCCGCCGTCCATTCCCTTCTGGCTGGGCGAGGCGCCGGGCCGCACCCACGAACTGTCCGCCGCGGTGGCGCGCCTGCGCGCCGAGATCGCCTCGAGGCTCGACGCCGGAGCGGACGCCGCCGCGCGCTGGCTGCGGGAGTCGGTGGGCCTCGATGAGGCCGCGGCGGCGCAGCTCGCCGAGTATCTCGCCGCCGGGCGGGCCGCGCTGCAGGGCCTGCCGACGCTGGACACCGTCATTTTCGAGCGCTTCTTCGATGAGTCGGGCGGGATGCAGCTGGTCGTTCATTCCTCGTACGGCAGCCGCGTGAACCGCGCCTGGGGCTTGGCGCTGCGCAAGCGCTTTTGCCGCACGTTCAATTTCGAACTGCAGGCGGCGGCGACCGAGGATCACATCGTGCTGTCGCTGACGCACGCGCATAGTTTCGAATTGGCGGACGCGGCGCGCTTCCTGAACTCGAAAACCGTCCGGCCGCTGCTGGTGCAAGCGCTCTGCGCCGCGCCCATGTTCGGCGTGCGCTGGCGCTGGGATGCCGCCATCGCGCTCGCGCTGCCGCGGTTCCGCGGCGGCAAGAAAATTCCGCCGCAGATCGCGAGGATGAACGCGGAGGATCTCCTGGCGTCCGTGTTCCCCGACCAGGTGGCCTGCGCCGAGAACCTGCCGGGCGAGATCGAGATTCCCGATCATCCGCTGGTGCGGCAGACCATCCGCGACTGCCTGGAAGACGCGATGGACATCGACGCCTTCGAGGAGGTGCTGCGCGGATTGGAAAGCGGCCGGATCCGGGTCATTGCGCGCGATCTGACGCAGCCTTCGCCGCTCGCCCTCGAGGCGCTCAATGCGCGGCCCTACGCGTTCCTCGACGACGCGCCGCTGGAAGAGCGGCGCACCCAGGCGGTGATGGCCCGCCGCTGGATCGACGCGGCGTCGGCCGCGGACATCGGACGGCTGGACCCGGAGGCCATCGCGCGAGTGCGCGAAGAGGCGTGGCCCGATGCCGCCAGCGCCGATGAACTGTGCGACGCGCTGTCGTGGCTCGCCTTCCTGACGGACGAGGAGGTGCGCGGGCGCGCCGGGTGGCCGGCATTGATCGGGGAACTCCTCGCGCAGGGCCGGGTGGTTCGCATCGAAGTGACCGGACACCCTCCTCTGTGGGTCAACGCGGACCGGCGAGCCTGGTTCGAGCCCCGCCTGCCGTCATCGGACGCCTCGATGGTGGACATCGTGCGGGGCCGGCTCGAGGGCTTGGGTCCCGTGAGCGCCTCGGCGATCGCGTGGTCGTTGGGCCTGCCGGCAGCGCCGGTGAGCGCTGCGCTGGCCGCGCTCGAGGCGGAAGGGTTCGCGATGCGCGGCCGATTCACGCCCGCGGCTGCCGGGCCCGCGGCCGCCGAAGAGGAATGGTGCGAGCGCCGGCTGCTCGCGCGCATCCATCGCTACACCGTCAAGCGGCTGCGCGCCGAAATAGAACCGGTGCAGGCGACGCAGTTCCTGCGCTTCCTGTTCGAGTGGCAGCGGGTCTTGCCGAATGCGCGCCTGCAAGGTCCGGATGCCGTGGCCGGCGTGCTCGCGCAGCTCGAAGGTTTCGAAGCGCCGGCGGGCGCCTGGGAGAGCGACCTGCTCCCGGCGCGGATTGCCGAGTACGATCCGCACTGGCTGGACGAGCACTGCCGCGCGGGGCGTTTCTTCTGGACCCGCTTCCAGCATTTGAAGCGCGATGCGGGCGCGGACGCACACCGGGCCAAGGGCGCCGCGCCGGTGCGCGCGACGCCCATCACGCTGCTCGCCCGACGCAACCTCAAGGCGTGGTCGGCGCTGACCCAGGCGCCCGATGCCGCGCAACTCAAGGCGCGGCCGCGCGCGGTCTACGAGTTCATCCAGGACCACGGCGCGTCTTTTTTCGACGACATTGCCGACGGCGTGCGGATGCTGCCGGCCGAGGTGGAGGAAGCGCTCGCGGAACTGGTGGCGCTCGGCCTGGTGAACTCCGACGGCTTCGCCGGCCTGCGGGCGCTGCTCGTGCCGAGCAGCCAGCGCGCGCGCTTGGGCGGCCGGCGGCGACGGGTTGCGCTGTTCGGCATGGCCGATGCCGGCCGCTGGGCCGTCGTGCGCCGGGATGCGGCGGCGGCGCAGCGTCCCTCGGAGGAGGCCGTTGAACACGTGACGCGGACGCTGCTGCGGCGCTGGGGCGTCATTTTCTGGCGGCTGCTGGCGCGCGAGGCCGAGTGGCTGCCGAGCTGGCGGGACCTTCTGCTGTGTTGCCGCCGCCTGGAAGCGCGCGGCGAGATCCGGGGCGGGCGGTTCGTGGCGGGCTTCTCGGGCGAGCAGTTCGCAAGTCCGGAGGCCGTGGGCCTGCTGCGCGACGTGCGCCGCCGGTCCGCCACCGGGCAGTACCTGTCGCTGTCGGGTGCGGATCCGCTCAATCTGGTGGGTATCGTGACGCCGGGCGCGAGGCTGCCCGCGCTCACGGGCAATCGGCTGCTGTATCTCGACGGGCTGCCGCTGGCGACGTTCGCCGCCGGCGCCGTCACGTTCCTGGAACGCCTCGAACCCCAGGCCGAGTGGCGGGCGCAAACTGCGCTGCTGCGGCGGTACGGGCCCGAGGAACCGGCCGGCGCGAACGACGACATCGAGCCCGCGCCGGCGCGCGAATGAGCGCCGGCGGCGCAGAGACCAAGCCGCTCACGCGTAAGAATGGGGTTATGGTCCGAAAAGGCATGAGCGGAAGTTCCCGGACTTTCGACCTGAATGGCGGCCTTCGGCCACGCTATCAGGCAGAAGCCGGCCCGTTTGACACATTCGACGGCCTTAAATGCCTACCGGTAACCTGTCATTCACGGTGCGGGGTAAACTCCACAGATGCAGCCCCACGACGGACGACGGAACTTCGCCACCATTGATGGGAGTGATTTTGCGGGTCTATCGAATCGGCCTGGCGATCCCTTGCTCAATGAGCTCACGCAAGAAACGTGTGTAAGGAATGCCGCGTTCACGGGCGCGGACTTTAACGGCATCTAGAAGTGGCTTAGGCAGTCGCATGTTCAGCTGAGCCGTCTTTTTCTGGAACTCAAATTGAACTGGCTTCAATCCCGACAAATCATACTGGGTCAGATCCGCCCGGCTGACGAATCGCTCCGCAGCGGCGTCAGTCCTAAAGTTCGGGATTTTCTTTTTCATAGGAAGCAACCTCTTTGGCGTGCACATAGCGTGCGCTGATAGGACGAAGTAGGCGCAGTCCGGCTTTCCGCCGTACCGGAAATACCAGAAATATCATGCGCCCCGAGCTCGTCTTGCCCAGTGCCCGAATGCGTGTTTCAGTTTTCGAGTGCCTCGTATCCGGCACGATCAGCAGCGGCCGGGAAAACAGCATTTCAATATCAGCCACCGACACGCCGTGCTTTTGGCACTTGGCGCGGTTACCCGCGTCCTAGTCAAAGCCATCCAGCGTTTCTCTCATCGATGGATGTTACACAAATGTATATACAAACGCAAAGCACATTAATGCCGGAATCAATCAGTCATCGTTTATATGAGACCGCGTAACCATTCTCATAAAGAGCCGACAACGCACGAATTAATGGGCCCGAAGGTAGGTTTCGCAGTGGAAGATGTAAGAATCAGATCTTGCCCTGTTACAAGGAAGGAAGGGGTTACGTCCATGATCCAATTGCGAACCTGTGCGCGAGTCGGAGGCGGCGCACTTGCCGCGGCAGTTCTTGTCTTATCGGCTTATTACGTCTCCATTCGTGCGCACGTGCTCACACCATCCGCGACCAAGACCGGGGAGCTCCTTCAGTCTGAGCGCTTTGGCAAGTTGGGCGGTTAGGCAGTAACCCCAATGATTTTGGCTTATTGGGAACACGGGGTTTTGCGTACATGCAGTCTGGCAGGTACCGGGAAGGGCTAAGCGATCTTGGGGCCGCGGCGCAAGGCGGCAGCGCTTATGCGCAAAGCGAACTCGGCAGAATGTACATGATGGGCATTCCCGGGGCATTGACGCCTAATTTTGACGTTGGATTGGCCTGGTTTCGGAAATCAGCCGCCCAGGGTTACGAGGTGGGCCGCCAGAATCTCGAACGCGCCTTGGCTCTCCTCCCAGCGGTGCAACGACCATAACAAGTCACCGTCGTACACGCTTGTCGATGGATAGGAGTCGGCTACGGGCGCGGCTTCGGATTGCGGGCCCGCAGGTAGTCGGCCAGCCCGCCAAGCTGCAAAGCCTGAACGCCGTCGACCACTGCCGCGAGCTTGCCCAAGTCGTCGGGCGCGTAACCGCCGGCCCGATACCAGAGGGTAATTCGTGTACCACCCTCCACCGCGGTCATACGCCATTCCAGAACCCCGGATAGCCCCATGCCCTGAAGCGGACCGAGCCCGCCAATCATGCGAAGCAATCTCGGCGGGTCGACGAATACCACCTGCATGTGCTGCGCCTGGCGCTCCCCTGCCATTTCGCAGAAGCAGCCGCCCGCACGCGCATCGATGCTAAGCCTGGAGGCCCGACCCCACCAGGTATGGTCTTTCGGCCACCACGAATCAACGCTGCCGACCAGCGCCTGCCAGGCGATCGACGCTTCAAGCGGCACGACTGCGGAGTTCTCCACAGTAAATCCGGACGCTGAAACATCCTTGACCTCGGCGCGCGCGGGCAACGCCAACACGGTCGCCGAGATCGCGACCAGCAAAATGAACGCCCACCTTCCGTTCACCATTTGCATGCTCCCACGCCAAACACCCATTGCACCCAATCGATGCCCGACTGCAGGCGGAATAATACCCGAAGGCGGACGGAATTTTGCGCGTGCCGTGGGTTCGCCTCGCATCGAGCCGCCCCGTTTCAATTGAAACCCGTTTGCGGCGCGCTGACACGATCGCACAAAGAACCGGGCGCACTCTGCGGGCCGTGGATCCGCGTCACCGGCAATCGACCGACCCCTGGAACATCGTCATCTACGAAGACGACCACCAGACATGCACGCTGCTGCAGGAGTGGCTGAGCGAGGCGGGATACCACATTCGCTTCGGCGCGCCGTGCGAGGCAAACCGCGACCTGCCGGCGGATCTCGTCGTGATGAGCGTCTGCCTGCCGAAGCAGGCCGGCGCGAACTGCGTGCGGGACATCCAGGCCGCGCACCCCGGCACGCCCCTGATCGCCATTTCCGGCCACTTCCGTCCCGGGCTCGCGGCGTCCGGCGCCGCCGCACAGGCGCTCGGGGTACGGCAGGTGCTCGCCAAGCCCTTGATAAGAGGAGAACTGCTGGGCGCCGTGAGGGCTATACTCAACGCGTCGGCGTAGCGCGGCCCCTCCATGCAGACAACAAGTCCTCCTCCCCCGTCGGGCACCGATCCGATCCGGTTCAACCGCATTCAGTTCGGCATCGGGCTCGTGGGTATGCTGGTGATCCTGGCCTTTGCGGGCTCGTCGGCGTATGACGCGTGGCGCTCCTACCGCGACGCCGTCGCCGCGACCAACCGCGAGATCGGCAACACCGCGAAGGCGCTCGCCGAGCAGACGGTGTGGACGCTGCAGGCCGTCGATCTGCTGCTGGTCGACACCGCGGCCTGGTATCGAAACGAGAGCCACGGCTCGTCGGCCGGCGAAATTGACGCGGCGCTGGCGGCGCGCGCGGCGGGATTGCAGCCCGTGCGTGTGATGGCAATCATCGACGCGCAGGGCGAACCGCTCTATCGGTCGCGGGGAATCCCCCCGCGCAGCTTCAACGTGTCGGACCGTTCCTATTTCGTGGCCCAGCGGGACGGGCGGGGTGCGGGGCTCTATGTCAGCGAACCGCTGGTGTCGCGATCCGAGGGCCAGAACGTGGTCATCCTGTCGCGCCGGATCGAGGACGGCCGGGGCGGCTTTGCCGGCGTCATCCTCGCTCAGGTCGACCTCGATGGGCTGAAACAGTTCTATGCCGCCGTCAACGTCGACATGGGTACCGCGGTGCAGCTGCTGCGCGACGACGGCATCATGCTGGTGCGCAATCCCCCGATTCCCTCGGCCGTCGGCCGCGCATTCCCGGCACTCACGGCCAAGGCGGCCGACCCTAAGGACCGGCTGACGAACCCGATCGACGGCCGCGACGACTTCGTCGCGGCGGCGCCCGTGCGGGGCACGCACCTGCGGCTGCTGGTGACGCGCGACGCCGCCGTGGCCCTCAAACTCTGGCGCGAGGACACCCTGCGCACCGCGGCGAGGACGCTGGTCGTGACGCTCCTCGGGGCGCTCGCCCTCGCCGCCATGCTGCAGCAGATCCGGCGCGTGGCGGCCGGAGAAAAGGCGCTGCGCGAGAGCGAGGAGCGCTACGCGCTCGCCATGGAAGGCGCGAACGAGGGTCACTGGGATTGGAACGTCGCCACCGACCAGCTCTTTCTCTCGTCGACGATGAAGGCGCTGGGCGGCCAGAGCCCGGACGCCGAATTCGCGTCGCGCAGCGATTGGCTGACCCGGATCGTCATGCATCCGGACGACAAAGCGCGCTTCGACGCGGCGGTCCGGGATCACTTCGAGGGGCGCACCGCGAATTTCGAATGCGAGTACCGGGTCCGCCATCCCAGCGGCGACTGGCACTGGCTGCTCTCGCGCGGCCGCCTGCTGCACATCCAGGGGAGGCCCGCGCGATTCGTCGGTTCCGCGATCGACGTCACCGCACGCAAGCAGGCGCAGATTGAGAAGGAACGGCTCGAGGCGCAGCTGCGCCAATCGCAAAAAATGGAGGCGATCGGCACGCTCGCCGGCGGCATCGCCCACGACTTCAACAACATCCTCGGCGCCATCCTGGGGTACGGCGAGCTCGCCTCCGAGCACGCCGCGGGAGACGCCGATCTGCGGCGCTACCTCGACAACGTGCTGCATGCCGCGCAGCGCGCGAAGCTGCTGGTCGAGCGCATCCTCGGATTCAGCCGCATCGGGCTCGGGGACCGCGCGGCCGTGAACATGCAATCCGCCGTTGCCGAGACACTGGATCTCCTCGAAGCCTCGCTTCCCGCCGGGATCCGGCTGGCGCGGACGCTCGACGTCGGCGATGCGGCGGTGATCGGGGATGCGACGTACCTGCACCAGGTGACCATGAACCTATGCACCAACGCGCTGCAAGCGATGGACCGCAGCGGCGTGCTCGGCGTGTCGCTCGAACGGTGCGACGTACAGGAGAGCCGCGCCCTGACGCGGGGCGCGCTCAACCCCGGGCCCTACGTGCGCCTCACCGTGAGCGACACCGGCCCGGGCATCCCGGCCGCCGTTCTCGAGCGGATCTTCGACCCGTTCTTCACCACCAAGGGCGTCGGCGCGGGCACCGGTCTCGGGCTCTCGCTGGTGGACGGCATCGTGAGCGATCTGGGCGGCGCGATCGAGGTGGCCACCCGGGCCGGTGAGGGAACGCGGTTCGAGGTCTGGCTCCCGGTGATGGGCGAAGCGGCGCAGCCGGGCACGGAGCAGGTCGCGGCGCTGCCGCGCGGCAACGGGGAAACCGTGATGATCGTCGACGACGAGGCCGCCCTGGTGGCGCTCGCCGAGGAAAACATTGCCCGGCTGGGCTACGAGCCGGTGGGGTTCCAGTCGAGCGTCGCGGCGCTCGAGGCCTTTCAGGCCAACCCGGAGCGCTTCGATGCCGTGCTGACCGATGAAACCATGCCGGATCTCGCCGGCACCGAGCTGGCCCGGAAGATCCGGGTCATTCGGCCCGCGCTGCCCATTCTGCTGATGAGCGGGTACGGCGGTCCGCAACTCGCGAATCGCACCGCGGCGCTGGGCGTCGATTCCGCATTGCGCAAACCCCTGCATCGCCGGGAGCTTGCCGATGCACTGTCGCGCGTGCTCAAGTCCCGTTCTTGACCGGCCAGGAGAACCCAAGTCCATGCCCGAAACCCTTGGCGCTCACATTCTGGTCGTCGACGACGATCCGCAGGTCCGCTCGCTGCTGCGGGAGTACCTGGGGGTGAACGGACTGCGCGTGAGCGTGGCATCGACCGGCCGGGAGATGCTGCAGATCTTGAGCGACGAGGCGGTCGATCTCCTGGTCCTCGACCTGCGCCTGGCCGGCGAGGATGGAATGGCCATCGCCCGATCCCTGCGCGATGAATCGGCGATACCCATCGTCATGCTCACCGGCGTGCACGAGGAGGCCGACCGCGTGATGGGCCTGGAACTCGGCGCCGACGACTACATCACCAAGCCCTTCAGCCCCCGGGAGGTGCTGGCTCGCATTCGTACCGTGCTGCGCCGGACCAAGAGCGCCGCGCAAGCCTCGGGCCGGCCGCCCGAGGTGCGCGCCTACCGGTTCGGCGACTTCGAGCTGAACCTGCGCACGCGACGCCTGAGCCGGCGCGACGGCCGGCCGGTCGGATTGACCAACGGGGAGTTCAACCTGCTGGCCGCGTTGCTCGCGGCCCCCGGACGGGTGCTCTCTCGCGATCGGCTCCTCGAGGCGAGCCGCGTCTTCGACAACGAGGTCTACGATCGCGCCATCGACATCCAGGTCCTGCGGCTGCGGCGCAAGATCGAGGCCGACCCGGCGCAGCCCCGCTTCGTCGTCACCGAGCGCGGCGCCGGCTATATGTTCAGCGCGCCGGTCGAGGTGGTTTATTGAGCCCGCCGCGGCCGTGTTTCAGTTGTAACAGAGGCAAAGATCGCTGAAATCGTCGCGACAAGGCCTGCGAACAAGCTGAGCGCCCTGCATCGCGTGGAGTGAGATCGTGCCGCCATCCATCGAACCCGAAGCTTCGGCTGGTTAGCCCAGGCGACGCCATGTTTGTTGCCCTCGTCCGCATCGCACTGAGCCGGCCCTACACCTTCATCGTGGCCGCCCTGCTCATTCTCCTGATCGGCGCGCTCGCCGCGCTGCGCATGCCTGTGGACATCTTCCCGAGCATCAACATCCCGATCATCGGCGTCGCGTGGCAGTACCAGGGTCTGCCGCCCGATCAGATGGCCGGGCGCATCGTCACCCCGTTCGAGCGCGCGTTGACGACGACGGTGAACGACATCGAGCACATCGAGGCGAACTCGTACACGACGTTCGGCATCGTCAAGATCTTCTTCCATCCCACGGCCAACATCGCCACCGCCAACGCGCAGGTCACCGCCATCTCCCAGACCCTGCTCAAGCAATTGCCGGCCGGCGCGACGCCACCGCTGATCCTGAACTACAGCGCCTCGACGGTGCCCATCATTCAGCTGGCCCTGTCGGGCAAGGGGCTGACCGAACAGAGTCTCGCCGACATCGGCCTCAACTTCGTGAGAATTCGCCTGGTGACGGTCGAGGGCGCGGGAATCCCCTGGCCGTTCGGCGGCAAGGCGCCCCAGGTCATGTTCGACCTCGACACGGCGGCGCTCGAGTCGCGCGGCCTCACCGGGCAGGACGTCGCCAATGCGCTGGCCGCGCAGAACGTCCTCACGCCGGCGGGAACGCAGAAGATCGGCGCCACCGAATACACCATCAACCTGAACAGCGCCCCATCGAAGGTCGCGGAACTCGCCGATCTGCCGATCAAGAGCGTGAACGGGGTCATGGTCTACATGCACGACGTGGCCCACGTGCACAACGGCAGCGCCGTGCAGACCAACATCGTGCACGTCGACGGCAACCGCTCCGTGCTCTTGAGCGTGTTCAAGAACGGCACCACGTCGACGCTCGACATCGTGAGCGGCATCAAGAAGATGCTGCAGGTCATCAAGCCCTCGCTCCCCGAGGCGCTCGAGGTCAAGCCGATCGCCGACCAGTCCGTGTTCGTGCGCGCCTCGATCTCGGGGGTGATCCGCGAGGGCGTGATCGCCGCGGCGCTGACCAGCCTGATGATCCTGATATTCCTCGGCAGCGCGCGCTCGACCCTGATCGTGGCGACCTCGATTCCGCTATCCATCCTGGGCGCGGTCGCGACGTTGTCGGCGCTCGGCGAGACGCTCAACATCATGACCTTGGGGGGGCTCGCGCTCGCGGTCGGCATCCTGGTGGATGAGGCGACGGTGACGATCGAGAGCATCAACTACCATCTGGAGCTCGGCAAGGACGTGGAAACGGCCATCCTGGATGGGGCCTCGCAGATCGTCGTGCCGGCCTTCGTGTCCCTGCTGTGCATCTGCATCGTTTTCGTACCGATGTTCTTCCTGGGCGGCATCGCGCGCTTCCTGTTCGTGCCGATGGCCGAGAGCGTGATGTGCTCCATGGTGTTTTCGTTCCTGCTGTCGCGCACGCTGGTGCCGACGATGGCGAAGTACCTGCTGCACCGGCACGAGGCGCCGCCGCCCGCGGGAGCCGCCGCGCCGCGCCCGCGCAATCCGCTGGTGCGCTTCCAGCACGGCTTCGAGGCCCGCTTCCACCGGTTCCGCGCGGACTATCGCGATATCTTGACCCTGGCCATGGGTCACCGGCGGGTCTTCGTCGTGGGATTCATGGGCGCCGTCGCGGTCTCGTATCTGCTCACGCCCTTCCTCGGCCGCAACTTCTTCCCCCAGGTGGACGGCGGCCAGATCCTGCTGCACGTGCGGGCTCCCGTGGGCATGCGCATCGAGGAAACCGCCGCGCGCTTCAACGAGGTCGAGCAGGTCATCCACCGGGTGATCCCGCCGGCCGAGACGGCGGCCGTCGTCGACAACATCGGAACGTACCTGTCCTCGATCAACACCATCTACAACAACACGGGGACCATCGGCGAGTCGGACGGGGACATCCAGATTTCGCTCACCAAGGGCCATGCGCCGACCGCCGATTACGTCGCGCGCCTGCGCGAAGAGCTGCCGCGCCGCTTCCCCGGCCTGACGTTTTCCTTCCTGCCCGCCGACATCGTGAGCCAGATCCTGAACTTCGGCGCGCCGGCGCCGATCGATCTGCAGGTTCGAGGCAACGATCTCGGCGCGGACTTCGCCTATGCCAACAAGCTCCTGGCGCAGATCCGGCACATTCCCGGCGTGGCCGATGCGCGCATCCAGCAGTCGGCGGCGTTGCCGACGCTCGAGGTGAACATCGATCGCACCCGCGCGCGCTATACCGGCGTGACGACGGCCGACGTGACCAACAGCGTCGTGGTGAATCTGGCGGGTTCCACCCAGGTGGCCCCGACCTACTGGTTGAACGAGAAGAACGGCGTCACCTACCCGATTGCGCTGCAAACGCCGCAATACCGGATCGACACGCTGGCGGAGCTCGAGAATCTCCCGATCAACTCGGCCGGCCAGCCGACCACGGTGCTCGGCGGCATCGCCAGCATCCGGCGCTTTCACGGCAATGCGGTGGTCTCGCAATACGACATCTCCCCCATGGTCGACATCTACGCGGCGCCCCAGGGACGCGATCTCGCCGCGGTGTCGGCCGACATCCGCAACGTCATTGCGCGCAACGACGCCACCAAGCCCAAGGGCGCGAACGCCGTCCTGGTCGGCCAGACCGCGACCATGTACAGCGCCTACAAGGGACTGCTGTTCGGCCTGGCCGGAGCCATCGTGCTGATCTACTTCCTGATCGTCATCAACTTCCAGTCCTGGAGCGATCCGCTGGTGATCATTTCGGCCCTGCCGGCCGCACTGGCCGGCATCGTCTGGATCCTGTTCGCGACCCACACCACCCTGTCGGTGCCGGCGCTCACGGGCGCGATCATGTGCATGGGCGTGGCCACCGCCAACAGCGTGCTGGTGATCAGTTTTGCGCGCGAGAAGCTGGTCGAGATCGGCGACGCCACGCAGGCCGCGATCGAGGCGGGTTTCGTGCGCCTGCGGCCGGTGCTGATGACCGCGCTCGCGATGGTGATCGGCATGCTGCCGATGGCCCTCGGGTTGGGCGAGGGCGGCGAACAGAATGCGCCGCTCGGCCGCGCCGTCATCGGGGGCCTCGCCTTCGCCACCGTCTCGACGCTGTTCTTCGTGCCCGTGGTGTTCAGCATCCTTCACCGGCACTACGGCGCCAAGCTGGCGCTCGAATCCAGCCCAGGAGTTCCTCATGGCAACTGATCCCACGCCCCGTCCCCCGGTTCCGCGCGGCTTGCGTCGGACCGGCGTGGTCGTCCTCATCTTGGCCGTCGTCGTGGTGGCCTTCGGTCTCATCTCGCGGGCCGCGCAGAATTCGCGGCTGCAGGCGTTGACCGAGGCGCAGGCCATGCCGAACGTGGCCGTGGTGGCGCCGAGCGATGCGGCGAATCACGGGGGCCTCGACCTGCCGGGCCGCCTCGAGGCCTACATCCGTGCGCCGATCTACGCGCGCGTGCCGGGGTATCTCAAGAGCTGGAAATACGACATCGGCAGCAAGGTGAAGGCCGGCGACGTGCTGGGGGAGATCGATACGCCCGACCTCGACCAGCAGTTGCAGCAGGCGCGCGCGGCCCTGAAGGTCGCCGAGGCCAATGCCAAGCTGGCGGAGATCACCGCCAAACGCTGGCAATCGCTGTCCGGCACGGACGCCGTCGCCAAGCAGGACGTCGACCAGCGCACCTTCACCTGGAACGCGAGCATCGCCCAGGTGCGGGCGGCGCAGGCCAATGTCGACCAGCTCATCGCCGAGGAAGGCTTCAAGCGGCTGGTGGCGCCGTTCGACGGCATCGTCACGGCGCGCGCCACGGACATCGGCGCGCTGATCAACGTGGGATCGAGCGGCGGCGCGCAGCTGTTCGTCGTCTCGGAAACGCGCAAGCTGCGCATCTACGTCAACGTGCCCCAGAACGAGGTGCCGGCCGTTCCCTCGGGAACCCCGGCGACCATCACGGTGCCCGAGCACCCCGGAAAGACCTACAGCGGCACGGTGGAGGCATCGGCCCAGTCGGTCGACCCGAGCACCGGCACCACGCTGATGCAGATCATCGTCGACAACAGCGCCGGCGAATTGATGCCGGGCGACTATGCCAGCATCCATCTGCGGGCGGCGGCCGCCGGCCATGTGCTCAGCGTGCCGTCGAGCGCGCTCATCTTCGACGCCAAGGGGCTCAGCATCGCCACAGTCGACACGGCCGGCCGCGTGCTGCTGAAGACCGTGTCCGTCGAGCGCGACCTGGGCACGGTGGTCGAAATCTCCTCGGGCCTCGCGGCGGACGACCGCGTCATCGAGAATCCGCCCGACGGCATCGGCACCGGCGTCGCCGTGCACGTCGTCGTCACGCCGCCGGCCGGCGACGCCCACACCCCGCCCAAGGGCAAGAGCGATCATGGCTAGCGTGCAACCGGCAGTCGGGGCGGGGATGGCGCTTGCGCTGCTCCTCGGGGCGTGTTCGCTCGCGCCGCCCCTCAGGGTGCCGGACGTTCCCAGCGCCGCCGCCTACAAGGAGAACGGTCCCTGGACGCAGGCGCAGCCGGCCGACCGCCTGCCCCGCGACCGCTGGTGGACGCTGTACGACAATGCCGAACTCGACGCGCTCGAGACGCGGCTCGTCGCGGGGAGCCCGACCCTCGGCGCCGCGCTCGCCAATTACACGGCCGCCCGGGCGCTCGCGGACCAGGCGCGCGCGGGACTCTTTCCCACGCTGGGCGCGAACGCCAGCGTGGCGCGCGCGCGCGATTCGGTGCATACGCCGCTCATCGGTCCGACGACGCCGCGCTACTACAACGACAACATCCTGGGCGGCAGCGCCAGCTACGAGCTCGACCTGTGGGGACAGATCCACAACGAAGTGGCCGCCGGCGAGGCCAATGCCGCCGCCGCCGGCGCCGACCTCGAGAATGCGCGGCTGTCCCTGATCGCACAGCTGGTCGGGGACTATGTGCAGTTGCGCAGCCTCGACCGCGAAGGCGCGATCCTCGGCGACACGGTCACCGCCTATGCGCGCGCGTTCGAGCTGACCAAGCAGCGCCATGATGCCGGGATCGCGGCCGGCCTCGACGTCGCGCAGGCGGAGACGCAGCTCGACGCCGCGCGCTCGCAGGCGGCCCAGGTCCTCGCCCAGCGCGCGCTCATGGAGCATGCGATTGCGGCGCTGCTGGGCGTGTCGGCCTCGACGTTCTCGATCGAGCCCGCGATCATCGTCGTCAACCTGCCGCAGGTTCCGAGCGGCGTCCCCGCCACGCTGCTGCAGCGCCGTCCGGACATCGCCGCCGCGCAGCGGCGCATGATGGCCGCCAACGCCAACATCGGAGTGGCGCGCGCGGCGTACTTTCCCACGCTCACGCTGGGCGCGCAGGGAGGCTTCCAGAGCACCGCCTTCTCGAATTGGCTGAGCGCCCCGAGCGCATTCTGGGCGATCGGACCGAATGCCCTGCTCAGCGTGTTCGACGGCGGACTGCGCCGCGCGCAAGTGGCGCAGGCGCGGGCCGAGTTCGATGCCTCCGCGGCCGATTACCGCGGCGTCGTCGTCGCCGCCTTTCAGCAGGTGGAGGACAGCCTGGCCGCCTTGAATCACTACCACGACGCCGCCGTTCAGGAGAACGCCGAGGTCGACGCCGCGCAACGCGCGGTGGATCTTTCCATGGCGCTCTACGTCCAGGGCGCGGCCGACTATCTCACCGTCGTCACGTCGCAGACCGCGCTGCTCCAGGCAAAGCTGCAGGCACTCACCCTGGACACCCTGCAGCTGCAGGCGAGCGTCGATCTGGTGCGCGCGGTCGGCGGCGGTTGGGAGGCTTAGAGAACCTGTCCGACTGATCCGCCCGGCGCACGACGATTACTCAGACCGGCTCCGGCTCTCCCCGCGCCAGCCGCCCCCCAAGGCATGGAACACGGCGATCTGGTCCTGCACCAAGGCCGCATCCGATGAGGCGACCGCCGCGTCGACCGCGACCATGGTCTGCTCGGCGGTGAGGAGCTCGAGGTGGCTGGTCGAGCCCGCCAGGAATTGATCGTGCGCCATGCCGAACGCGGCATGAATCTTCTGCTGCGCCTCATCCAGCGATTGCCGGCTGTCGAGCGCCGCCCCGTAGAGCGCCAGCGCCTGTTCGGTCTCCTCGAGCGCCGCGAGCACGACGGCATCGAAAGAGGCGAGCGCGGCCGCCTGCGCGGCCCTGGCCTGGCGCACCCGGGCGCGCGCGCCGGCCATGTTGGGGAACACCCAGCTGATGGAGGGGCCGACGCCCCAGGTCCGGCCGACGTTGTCGTTGAGCTGGGACAGCTGGCTAGCGGCGCCGCCGTAAAGGCCGACCAGGTGCACCGCCGGATACAGTTCGGCGGTCGTCACCCCGATCTGGGCCGTGGCGGCGGCGAGGCGCCTCTCGGCCTGGCGGACATCGGGCCGGCGCTTGAGCAGTGCCGCGCCGTCGCCCACCGGAATGAGCGAGTCGAGGCGCGGCGGCGCGGTGCAGGACTCGATCTCCTTGGGCGCATCCGTGGGCGTGCGGCCGAGGACCGCCGCCAGTGCGAAGAGCGCGGCGCGCCGCTGGCCTTCGAGCGGGGCGATGCCCGACCGCAGCTGCGCGACCAACGCCTGGGCGCGCGCCACGTCGAGTTGCGAATTCGCCCCGGCCTCGTGCCGCTGGACGACGATGTCCGCCTCGCCCGCCGCGACGTCGACTGAATGGCGCGCGACGCCGAGCGCCTCGCCGAGCGCGCACACGGCCGCAAAGGCGCGCGTGGTTTCGGCGGCCACCACCACTCGCACGCTGTCGCGCGCCGCGGCCACGGCGTCCGCATTCGCGTTGGCCGCTTCGATGGCGCGGTGAACGCGGCCGAACAGGTCGACCTCGTACGCCGCCTGGATCACGTCTTCGAACAGCCAGAGGGTCTGCGGGGGATGGCCGCCGAGTTCCAGAATTTCGTCCGTGACGGCGTCCCGACCATAAATGCCGCCCGCCACCGCCGAGGTCGACGGATAGCGATTGGCATGCGCCGCCGAGAGCACGGCGTGCGCCGCGGTCAAGTTGGCTTCGGCCGCCGCCAGGTTGCGGTTGGCCGCGAACGCCTCCTGCACCAGCGCGTCCAGCCGCGCGTCGTTGTAGAGGCGCCACCACGCGTCCGGCGGCGACGCCGCCGATTCGGCCGCAGCGTTCACGGACACCAGCGGCGCCGCGGCATTCTTGGCCAGGGCCGGCGCGTGGTAATCCGGACCGACACGGCAGCCTGCGGCCAGCGCGGCCAGCACGCCGCAGGCGGCGGCATGCAGCGCCCGCTTCATGGCGAATTCGGCCCGCGTGCGCGAAACAGCGGCATGGCCGATGCGGGACCCTCGGGCGCGGCGTTGCGAAAGGCCACGATCAGCAGCGCCACGGCCGTGAGCGCGCCGATGGCGACGAACCCGTCGAGCACCGCCTGCGTGGTGGCGGCCGCGCGCACCCCATTGCCCAGCAGCAGTTCACCGCGGCTCACGGCCGAGACGGGGTCCACGGCCCGCGTGGTGAGGGCGCCGTAGATCTTCACCCGCTGCAGGACGGCGGCGTCGCCCACTGGCACGTGCTGTCCGATCAGGTTCGACGCCATCTGACCGCGGATTCGCGTCAAGGTCGCCACGAACGCCGTGCCGATCTCGCCGCCCAGAAGCCGGGCCGTCTGCAGCACGGCGCCGAAGGTGAGCGCGTCCTGGGGTCTCAAGTGAAGAACGCCGAAGAACACCACGCCGGACAGGGCGAAGCTTTGCCCCGCGGCCTGCAAGAACGAGGACGGGAGAAACTGATCCGAACCCCACAGCGGCGTCAGGTTGTAGGCGACCATCAGGCAGGCGACGCTGATGAATATGAAGCCGATCGAGGCGACCAGCCGCGCATCCGTCCGCCGCAGCATCAAGGCCGCGATCGGGCAGAGAATCACCTGGGGCGCCGCAATCCATAGCAGCGTGTGGCCCACTTCCAGGGCCCGGTAGCCGCGCACCGAGCCCAAGTACAGCGGGATCAAATAGGCCGTGGCCAGAATGGTCAGGCGCAGGAACCCGATGAGGAGAAACTGGCTCGGCATGGGCGCGCCGAACACGACCTTGAGATTCAGCAAGGGCCGCGCGGTGCGTGCTTCATGGATGAGGAACGCGAGGACGAGCACGGCGCCGCTCGACAGCAACGCCCACACCAACCCTGAATTGAGCCAGTCGAGGCGGTTGCCCTGATCCAAGGCCGCGTAGATCAGCGCGAGCCCGGAGCCGCCCGCCAGCAGCCCGAACAGGTCGGGCGGCGGCCGCTGCGTGATCGGCTTGCTGGCGATGCCCCGGTGCAGGCACAGCGACATGATGAGCGCGAGCGGCACGTTCTGCCAAAAGATCCACCGCCAGGAGTGATGCTCCACGTACCAGCCCTCCAGCGAGGCCGAGATGTTGAGCGACAGCTCGAGGTTGAGCGCATAGATGGCGATGCCGAAGGCCCAGTACTTCGGCGGCGTATTGAGGAGGATGAAGCTCAAGGTGAGCGGTATGAAGCAGCCCGATGCCAGTCCGCCGAGAAACTGCATCGTCAGCAGCAAGGGCAGCGTCGGCGAGTACGGGGTCAGCAGGGAGATGATCGCAAAGGCGATGGATGCGCCGATCAGCACCCGCCGTGGGCCGTAGGCCGCGCCCATCCAGATGGCCGCGAGCGTGACGAACATCTGCGCGGAGGTTTGCGCGGTCGTGATCCAGGCCCCCTCGTCGAATCCGGCGCCGATGGCGCCGCGAATGTCCGCGAGACCGAAGGTCGACAACCGGCCGTTCAAGGTGGAAATGAAGGTGCCCATGAGGACGGCGAGGAGGCCGAACCAGGGTATCGACGTGGGCGGCGACGGCAGTGTCGGGGCGCAGACGCCCGGCGAGGACGGCGGCGGGGACGCACTCATCAGGGCCGCTCGCCGCGCGCGTCGACCTTCGCGTCCACCGACATGCCGGGCAGCAGCCGTTCGGCCAGGCCGTCGGCGTCGTCGATCAGGATCTTGACCGCGATGCGCTGCACGACCTTGGTGAAATTCCCGGTTGCATTGTCGGGCGGCAGCAGCGCGTACTCGGCCCCCGACGCGGGGGCGACCGCCGCCAGATGCCCGCGCAGGGTATGTCCCGGAAACGCATCGACGGTGATCTCCGCCTTCTGCCCGACGCTCATGTGAGTGAGCTGCGTCTCCTTGTAGTTCGCGATGACCCAGACGTTCGGCAAGGGCGTGAGCGAGGTGATCTGGGTTCCCGCTCCGACCAATTGCCCGGGCTTCACCTGGCGCCGCCCCAGCACACCATCCTGCGTCGCCGTGACGGCGGTGTAGCGCAGGTTGAGCTTGGCGGCGTCGAGCGCAGCGCGCTGAGCGGCGATCGTCGCTTCGCTCTGCTCCATCTGGGCCGCCAGTACGGCCAATTGGCGCTCGGCCGCGAGAGCCAGCGCGCGATTTTGCCTGAGCTGAGCCGCGAGCTGATCGTGAACGGTGGACAGCTTCTCGCCGGCCTCGGCCGAGGAGGAGCCGGTTGCGAGCAGGCGGCGCTGCCGCACGAGGTCGCGTTCACTCTGCGCAAGGGACGCCGCGGTAGACGCCGCGGCGGCGCGCGCCGCCTCGACGTTGGCAAACTGCAGATCATGCTGCGCCTTCAGCACCTGAGCTTGCGCGGTGGCCGCCGCCACGCCGGCTTGCGCCTGAGCCACGGCGGCGCGGTAATCGTCGTCGACCAGCTGGGCGAGGACCTGACCCTGGCGCACCCGCTCGAAATCCTGAATCGGGAGTTCCCGCAGGTAGCCTCCCACCTTGGCGGATATCGGCGTGGTGTCCGCCTGCAGGTAGGCATCGTTGGTCCTCTGCCAGCCCGCTCCGCCCTCCCAACGGTTCCAATTGGTGGATACCACGATGAGTATCCCGATGGCCACGATGAATACCAGGATGCGCCACGCGAATTCGAATGCCTTGTTCCAATCGATTTTTGGAATGCTCATGGGCTCGCGTTCGCCGCCACCCAACGCGCGTATGCCTGCATGAATCCCTGCAGGAAAGTTCGGGTCCCGGCGTTGACCAGGGCGCCGTCGGCGCCCAAGAGCTTGTCCACCCCGCCGATGTACGCCTCCGGCTGGGCCATCGCCGGAACGTTGAGAAATACCAGCGATTGCCGCAAATGATGATTCGCGCCGAAACCGCCCATCGCGCCCGGCCCCGAACTCACCACCGCCCCCGGCTTGCCGCTCCAGGCGCTCTTCCCATAGGGCCGGGATCCCACGTCCAGGGCATTCTTCAGAGCTCCCGGCATGGATCGATTGTATTCGGGCGTCACGAACAGCACCGCGTCCGCGACCCTGATCCGGCCGCGAAACTCGGTCCAGGCCGCCGGCGGATTCTCATCGAGATCGGCGTTGTACAGCGGCAAGTGCCCGATCTCGACGATGCCGAGCGCGAGCTCGGCCGGGGCCAGCGCCACGAGGGCATTGGCGATCTGCCGATTGAACGACCCCTTCCGCAGGCTCCCGACGATGACCGCAACGTCACGCTGTTTGTCCATGATTGAATCCTCAAAGTGACCCCATCCGCATCGCGCCCGCCGCGGCGCGCGCAGCCCTGGGCTGCGCGGAAGTTTAGCGCCGGCGCGGTTCCCGATAAACCGCCGCCTGCGGCGTGGTAACCTGCGCCCAATCGCCCCCATTCGGATGCCTGCATTGAAAGCTTCCGTCCTGCTCCTGCTGGTGGTCCTGTCCGGTTGCAGCTGGTTTCACGCCAGGAAGCCTCCCGAGCCGCCGCCCACCGAATTGATCGTCACGGGCGCGCCCGCGAGTTCCGTGCTGCTGGTCGACGGCGTCCAGAAGGAGCAGGTCGCGGAGACCGGTCACCGGCCCTACGTGCTCAGCGTCGCGCCCGGCCCGCACACCCTCGAAGTGAAGAGGAACGATCAGCTCGTCTATCGGGAGAACCTCGACGTGGGCCTGGGCGAGAAACGCACCGTCACCGTCCTGTCGGGCACCGGCGGAAACTAGCGGACCGTCGCGCCGCGCCGCAGCGCGCCCAACCCCCTCCGTATCTCTACTTAGCCACTCCGGGCGGACGGGAGCGTACTATGTGGCGCTCTCGAGCGATGGGGTTTCACGATGAGCACTCAGCGCGTCCCGGATCACACCGCCCTTCTGGTGACGGACATGCAGCGCGACTTTCTCCCGGGGGGCACCTTGCCGGTGCCCGGCGCGGAGGCGCTGATTCCGCGGATCAATCATTACGTCGCGCAGTTCGAGAATAGCGGCGCGCCCATCTACTTCTCGCGCGATTGGCACCCGGCGGATCACGGCTCGTTCCGCGCCCGCGGCGGACCGTGGCCCGCGCACTGTGTCGCCGACACGCCCGGCGCCGGGTTTCCCGCGCTGATTCCCCTGCCGGGCAACGCCAGCATCATCTCGAAGGGAACGCAGCGCGACCGCGAGGGGTATTCGGCGTTCGACGGCACGAAGTTCGCCGAATTGCTGCGGCAGCGCGGCGTCCAGGAACTGTGGGTCGCCGGCGTCGCGCTCGACTACTGCGTGCGCGCGACCACGCTCGATGCCTTGAAGCAGGGCCTGCGGGCGGTCGTCCTCATCGATGCGGTCCGTGCCGTCGACGCGGCGCCGGGAGACGGGGAGCGGGCGCTGCAGGAACTCATGGATGCGGGCGCGCGCGTGCATTCATGGGGCCATTCGCAGCACGAGTCCCGCTCGCACGCGACGGGTCGCGCGCCGGCGCGCTAGCGCGCCGCGGGCGCCGGCCGCGCCGCGCGCAATTGGTTCGCGGTGGTCCGCGGCACGTGCGCGGGCCAAACCAATCCGTATGGGTTTCGCGGCGCAGCGTGTATGATATCCGGATAAACGCTGATCCGGAGGGATGAACCAATGCGCAGATTCGAAGGCCGCGTGGCCGTGGTGAGCGGCGCCGCTCAGGGCATGGGCAAGGCGGTCGCATTGCGGCTCGGCGAGGAAGGCGCCACCGTGGTGGCCGTCGACATCAACGCCGACGGGGCGGCCGCGACCGCGAAGGCCATCGGCGGAGCGTCCCTGGGCGTGGGCTGCGACATCGGCGACGAGGCCGCGGTCGCGAAGCTGTTCGGCACGGTCGCCGCCAAATTCGGCAAGCTCGACGTGCAGGTGAACGCCGCCGCCATCGTGCCCTTCGTGAAGTGGGATGAGCTCACGTTCACCGAGTGGCGGCGGGTGCTGCGGGTCAACCTGGACGGCCTCTATCTCATGTGCCGGGCGGGCTCCGATCTGATGCGCAAGAACCAGTACGGCCGGATCGTGAATTTCTGCTCCAACTCCGTATTCGCCGGGACGCCGAACATGGCGCATTACGTGGCCTCGAAGGGCGGCGTGCTCACCTTCACCCGGGCGCTGGCGACCGAGCTCGGCCCCTACCAGATCACGGCGAATTCCGTGGCCCCGGGGCTCATCGACACCGAGAGCGTGCAGAGCTCGCCGCACAAGGACGCCTTCGAGTTCGTCGGGATGCTGCAGGCCATCAAGGGCCGCGGCACGCCCAAGGACGTGGTGCCCGCGGTCGCGTTCCTGGCCTCGGAGGAGGCGCACTGGATCACCGGCCAGGCGCTCGCCGTCGACGCCGGGATGGTGCGCTGGTAGCCGGTCAGGAGTAGAAATCGGCGCCGGTCTGGTAGCCCTTGAAGCTCTCGAGATCGTGCGAATAGAAGAGCTCCGCATCATGCGACGCGGCCAGCGCCTTCAGCCGCTTCATGGAGGCCAGGCTCGCGGTCGGGTCCAGATGGAAGCTCGAGATGCACATCATGTCCATGTTCTTCTTGCTGTAGCAGGCATCGGCCGTGAACAGCATGGGGCGCCGGTTCTGCAGCTCCACCATCAGGCTGTAGTGCCCGGCGGTGTGGCCCGGCGTCTCGAACAGCCAGAGGCCCTTGGCGATTTCCTGATCGCCGGAGAGCGTCTGGAATTTGGGCGTGTACATGTCGAGCGCCGGATCGGGCGGCAGCGTGAGGCCGCGCTGCGCCGCGAGGCCCGGCGCGAAGCTCAGGTCCGAATAGCCCAGATGCTCGAAGGGCTGGCAGTTGCCGGAGGCCTCCAGCTCCTTCGCATGACAGAGGGTGCAGGCCTTGCGGAAGTGCTTGTTGCCGCCGCAGTGATCGAAGTGATAGTGGGAGTTGACGACGTAGTTGATGTCGTCCGTCTTCAAGCCCAGCCGCGACAGCTGCGCGGGAAGCAACTGGGTCTGGTCCTGGATGGGCTTCTCGAAGGGCAGCACCCGCATCACGTGGTCGAAGTCATAGCCGGTATCGAACAGGTAGCGCCCGTCGGCGTGCTCGATCAACACGCTGTAGCATGGAAACCTCACCTCGCCGCCGGGTCCGCGATTCCAAAAGGCGTGGAAGCCGTCGATCACCAGCGTTCCGCCGTCGAGCAGATAAACCTTGGTTCCAGTCATGGTGAGCCCCTTCCCGTGAGTCAATACCGAACGATTGCCCGATCTGCGCCCGCGCGTCAACCTGGCGCCTCCTTTTTTGGATCAGCGCTGCCTGCGCAGGATCAGCGCTGTCCGCGCAGGATCAGCGCTCCCCGCGCACGTAGGGCGTCCCCAGCGCCGGCGGCAGCACGCTGTGCCGCGCGAAGATCACCAGCACCAGCATCACCACCGCGAAGGGCAGCATCTGCACCACGTCCGTGGGAACGTTGATGCCGGCCACCTGCAGCGCCGTCGTCATCGCGAGGCTGGCGCCGAACAGCGAGGCGCCGATCAGCACCCACAGCGGCCGCCCGCGCGCCAGCATGGCGAGCACGATGCCGATCACGCCGGATCCGCCGGTCATGAAGGGCACGAACAGGCCGGCGCCCACGTTCGCCATATAGGCGCCGCCCACCCCGGCGAGGAATCCCGTGCAGAGCACGGCCGCGGAGCGCGTGCGGACGACGTCGACGCCGGCCGCATCGAGCGCCGCGGGCTTGTTCCCGGCGGCCTCGAGGTGCAGGCCGAAATAAGTCGAACGGAACAGCCAGGCGAGCCCCGCCACCAGGACCCAGCCGAGGTACACGAGCGCGTTGTGGCTGAACAGCGCCTTGCCGAGAATCGGCACCCGGTCGAGGAGCGGCAGGGCCAGCACGGGCGCCGCGGCGAGGCGCGGATAGGTGCGGCTGAACTGCACGTAGTGCAGCAGCGAGGTCAAGCCTTCGGCGCCGACGGTGAGCGCGATGCCGATGACGATTTGATTGAGGCCGCGCCGGATGCAGAGCTCGAGGACGACCAGCGACACCAGCATCCCCCCGGCGCCGCCCGCGAGAAAGCCCAGCCCGAAGGAGCTGGTGTGATAGGTGGCGAGGAAGCCCGCGTATGCGCCGCACAGCATCATGCCCTCGAGGCCGATGTTGAGCACTCCGGCCTTCTCGGAGATCTGCTCGCCCATGCCGGCGAGCAGCAGCGGCAGGCCCGCCGTCACCGCGCCGAACAGCAGCGAGACCAGGAACGGTTCGGTGATCAAGGCGCTCATGGACCGGGCGCACCGCGGCGCTTGCGCCGGTTCATATCCAGGTATTCGACCAGCGCCAGGAACAGCAGCAGCAGCGCCACCAGCACCAGCACGTAATGCTGCGGCACCCCGACGCGGCGCGCGGCGGTTTCGCCGCCCACCATCAGCGCCGAGAAGAACAGCGTGAAGCCGATGATGGCATAGCCGTTGAAGCGCGCCAGGAACACCAGCGGCACCACCAGGAGACCGAGGGCCGGGTTCCAGTCGGCGCGCACCGACCCCCAGACGCCCAGCACCTCCACCGCGCCGGCGAGACCGATCAGGCCCGCGCTCAGCGCGAAGGCGGCCAGGGTCAGGCGTTCGACGCGCAGCCCGGCGTGAACGGCGGCCGCCCGATTGGTCCCGAGCACCTGCAATTTCAAGCCGAAGGCGGTGCGGGTCATCATCAGATGGACCAGGATCACCGCGATCACCCCGATCAGAAGGCCGACATGCACCGTGGTGCCGGCCAGGCGCGGCAGACGGTCGTCGACGCCCAGGGTGCGCGTTTGCGGCACCGTCGTGCCCGGGTCGCTGAGCACGAGCTTGATGAGCACGTTGGCGAGGCTGGTGCCGAGAAAGCTCATCATCAGCGTCGTGATGATTTCGTTGATGCCGTAGCGCGCCTTGAGCAGCGCCGGCACCAGCGACCAGAGCGCGCCCACCAGCGCGCCGGTCAGCATGCACAGGATCAGCACCGGACCGCGGGGCAGCGTCCCGATGAGCACGGGCGCGAGCGCCGCGCTCGCCACCGCGGCCAGCAGGAACTGGCCGTCGCCGCCCAGATTCCAGATCCCCGCGCGAAAGGCGACGATCAGCCCCGCGGCGATGAGCAGCAGCGGCGCCATGCGGGTCAGCGTCTCCTGGATCCCGCCCCAGCGCAGCAGGCTGCGCTCGAGCACATAGCCGTAGTAGTCGAACGGATTCTTGCCGAGGAGCAGCAGCAGCAGGCTCCCGGCCACGAGCGCGAGGACCACCGGCACCAGCACGCGCAGCACCGCGGCCGGAATCGACTCGCCGCCCGGCGCCCGGTCACGGGCGCTCATGCGGCCGACGCCCCGGTCATCAGCCGCCGGATCCTGGCCGGCGCCTCGCCGTCGTTGTCGACGATGCCCGCCAGACGCCCCTGGAACATGACCCCGATGCGGTCGCTGATTTCGAGCAGCTCGTCGAGATCGGTGGAGATCACGATGACGGCCACGCCGCGCGCCGCCGCCGCGCCGATCCTCTCGAGCGCGAGACGCTGATTCTGCAGGTCGAGCCCGTAGGTCGGCTTGTTGAGAATGGCGACGTTGGCCTGAGCATCGAGCTCGCGCGCCAGCAGCGCCTTCTGGATGTTGCCGCCCGAGAGCTTGCCGATGGGCGTGAGTTCCGAGGGCGTGCGGATGTCGTTGCGCGCGATCTTCTCGCGCGCGTCGCGGCGAATGAGCTCCCAATCGGCGATGCCGCGGCGCCAGTAGGGCGGCGCACCGATTTCCTTCAGGACGAGGTTGACCGCGACGGACAGGGTGCCCACCGTGCCCTCCCCCAGCCGATCGTCGGTGACGTAGCGAATGCCGCTCTGGCGGCGCTCCGGCACCCGTCCGTGCGTCACGTCCGCGCCGGCGAGCTCGATGCGTCCCGCGCGCACCGGGCGCTGTCCCGCCAGCGCCTCGGCGAGATGCTTCTGGCCATTGCCGTCGACGCCGGCGATCCCCAGCACCTCCCCCGGCCACACCTCGAAGCTCGCCTCGCGCAGGGGCGTCTCGGTGAAGTCCGGCGCCGTCGCCAGATCGCGGGCGGTGAGCGCCGGCGGACGGCCGCGGTCCACGGCATGTGCGCCGCGCTTCAGGCTTCCCAGGAGCACGGCCAGCTCTGCCTCGTGGCCGCGGGATGCCGGCGCGGAGCCGGGCCGGCCCTCGTCGAACATCATGCGAATGATCGCGTCGGTGCGTTCGGCCTCGGTCATCTCCCGCAGCCGCTCAGGCTCGATGCCGCCGGCCACTCTCCCCAGGCGCAGCACCGAGATGCGATCGGCGAACTCGTAGGCCTCGAGCAGCTTGTGGGTGATGAGGATCAGCGCGACGCCCTGCTCCTTGAGCCGGCGCATCATGCGGCCCAGATCGGCCACGCCCTCGGGCGTCAGCATCGAGGTCGGCTCGTCGAGCAGCAGCAATTTCTCGCCGCGCCACAACGCCCGCATGATCTCCACCTGCTGCTGTTCGCCCAGCGGCATCCCCGAGACCCGCGCATCCGGGTGGATGCGGGTGCCGAGCAGCCGCGAAATCTCCTCGAACCGGGCGAGCGCCGCGCTGCGCGCCAGCGGGCGCAGCCACGAGCCGCCCAGCATGAGGTTCTCGATGACGGTGAGGCTCGGCACCAGCAGGATTTGCTGGAACACGGCGCCGATGCCGAGATCCATGCTGCGCCGGGGCGAATCGATGGTTGCGGGCCGGCCGGCGATGAGGATCTCGCCCTCGTCGGGCCGCTGCATGCCGGCGAGCAGGCTCACCAGGGTGGACTTGCCCGCGCCGTTTTCGCCGAGCAGCACGTGGATCTCGCCGGATTGAAACTCGAGCGACACGCGGTCGAGCGCCACGATTCCCGGGAAGCGCTTGGTGACGTTACGCAGTGCCGCGACGGTCGCCACCGGCTACTTCGGCGGCGCCGCCACCGAGGTCATGAGCGAGCGGACCGTCACCGCATCGAAGATCGGCTGGATCTTGATCTGGCCGCCGATGATCTGCCGGCGCACCGACTCGACGTAGGCCCAGGTGTCGTCGGGAATGTGCTTGGTGTGCAGCAGCCGCACCGAGTCGTCGGCCAGCTGGATCGAATAGGGGTGCGTGCCGAAGCGATTCGCCTTCAAGTCCTCGATCATCGCGGAAAACACCGGCACGAGGTTCCATACCACCGACGACAACAAGCTGCCCTTGTCCACCGGCGTCTTGTCGCCGATGACGTCGATGAACCACACCTTGCCGCCGCCGGTCGACTTGTTGGTCTCGGCGGCCTGCAGCATGCCGAAGCTCGCGCCGTCCCCCTGGCCGAAGATCACGTCGGCGCCCGAACCGATCACCGAGGCGGCCACCCGCCGGCCTCCGGCCGCATCGGCATAGGCCGCCGGCCCGATGACCGCGTAGACGATTCGCACCGCGGGATTGGTCGCGTGCACACCTTGGGCGAAGGCCGCCGACTGCGAGTTCCACGACGGCGGCTCGCCCGACACCACGATGCCCACCGCCTTGGTCTGCGTGGTCTTCGCCGCCAGTACGCCGGCGAGGTAGGCGCCTTGGTGGCCGGACAGGGTGTAATCGGCCACCGCGCCGGGCTTGCTGTCCTTGGGCCGGTCGACGATCGCCACCGGCACGTGCTTCTCGGCGCCGATCTCGGGCGCCGCGGTGTTGTAGCCGCTGCCATGCGCGATGATGAGGCTCGCGCCGTCGTCCGCGAGCTCGCGCAGCTCCGAATGCACGTCGCCGTAGCCTATCCCGGTGTCGGGCAGGAATTTCATGCCGTACTTGGCGGCGACGGCCTTGGCGGCGTCGAAGCCCTGCTGGTTCCAGCTGTAGTCGGTCGGCTCCTCGGGCATCATGATGGCGAGCGCCTTGAGGTCCGCGGCGCAGGCGCTGAAGGCGGCGAGCGCGCCGGCGCACAGCCCCACCAGGGACGCGGCGAATTTCCGGGCGGTCATGCCTGCAGCGCCTTGCGCACGGCCACCAGCTTCGCGGCGCGCAGGCGCTGCAGCTCGGCGGTCCTTTCCGGCGTGTAGTCGTAGATGCCGCCGCCGGTCTTGATGCCGAGCCGGTGCCGGGCGGTCCGCTCGGTGACGTAGCCGGCCACGTCGGAGCGGTTGCACAGCTCCTTGTTGAGATACGAGCTCACCGCGGCATAGATGTCGAGGCCGGCCATGTCGAGGAGCGCCATCGGCCCCACCACGGCCAGCTTGTAGCCGATGCCCCAGGAGACGCAGGTGTCGAGATCCTGGGGATCGATGACGCCCTGTTCCACCAGATCCAGGCACTCGCGCATCACGGCGTAGAGCACGCGATTCTCCACGAAACCCGGCACGTCCTTGCGGATGACGATGGGCAGGTGGCCGCACCGGCGCACCAGCTCCACCAGCGCGGCCGCGACCGCGGGCGCCGTGTGCGCGCCGGAGATCACTTCGATCATCGGAATGAGGTGCGGCGGATTCGACCAATGCATGCCCACCACCCGGCCGGGCAGCCGCGTGCCGGCCTGGATGTGGGTGATCGGGATGCCGGAGGTGTCGGAGGCCAGGACGCACTCCTCGCCCACATGCGCCTCGATCTCGCGAAACACCTGGATCTTGAGGTCGAGGTTTTCGGGGACGGTCTCGATGACGAGATCGGCGCCCGCGACAGCGGTTGCCAGACTGTCGGCCACGACGATGACGTGCGCGCTGTGATCGGGCACGGCGAGCGCGGACAGCACGGTGGCCGCGGCCGCGAAGGACGGGCCCGCCTTGGTACGCTTGTCCGGGTCGGCATCGTAGGCCGAGACCGCGAGGCCCGCCCGCGCCAGAGTCGCCGCGATGCCCGGTCCCATGGTGCCGAGACCGATGACGGCGGCGCTGCGGATCTGCGCTTCGGGCGGCATCGGCCGGCTCAGGCCTTCGACTTCTTGTAGGCCTCGCGCGCCACCATCCGGTCGCGCCAGGCCCGGATGCCCGGAATCGCCGGCAAGGCGACGGGAAACGCGAGAGCGCGATCGATGACCGGCCCCAGGCAGAGGTCGGCCAGGGAGAAATTCGCGCCCGCGAGGAACGGACGGCCGGCCGTGCCCTTCTCGAGGAGCTCGAGTTGCGCTCCCAGTTCCTTGACGTCGGCGGCGAAGCCCGGGGCGCGCTCCTCGTCCTTCTTCTTCGAGTCCTTGAAGACGCTGAGATAGGGCGCGTTGAGCGAGGCGAGCTGCCAGTCCATCCAGCGTTCGACCTGGCTGCGCGCAGCCGGTTCGGCCGGATACAGCGGCGAGCCGCCGGGGAGCTTGTTGCACAGATAGCGCAGAATGGTGTTGGACTCCCACACGGCCACGTCGCCGTCGAGGAGCGTCGGCACCTTGCCGCTGGGATTGAGGCGCAGATACGCCTCAGTCTGGGTGTTATTGAACTGACGGCCGTAGTCCTCGCGTTGGTAGGGCTGTCCCAGCTCCTCCAGCAACCAGACCACCTTCTGCACATTTCCCGACGTGCCCCGACCAAGAACCTTCAACATCGTGTTTACTCCAGAAATCAGCCACGCGGCTTGTAGGCGACCGCATCCATCTCGATCTTGCATTCGATCACCGCACGGGCTTCGACCGTGGTCCGGGACACCCGGCCGTCCGGGAAGTACTCGGCGAAGGTCTTGTTGTAGCGCCCGAAATTCCGGGCATCGTCGAGATACACCGTGACCTTGACCACGTCGGTCAGGTCCGCACCGTCCAGCTGCAGGATCCGCCGAATGGACTCGAGGGTCCAGCGCGTCTCCTCCTCGATGTTCCCGTGGCACATGTTGCCGTTCTCGTCCTTGGCCACCTGCCCGGAGACGAATATGAAGTCTCCCGCGCGCACGCCGGGATGGAAGGGCAGATTCGGGTTGCGCTTGCCGATGGTGATGATGTTGTCGTTCACTGGGGTTTCCGTCCGGCGCTTCAAAGCACCGAGGTTTCGATGATGTCGACGCCGCGCTGCCGGTCGATGAGATAGCACAGGCCGCGATCGTCGATGGTGACGTCGTTGGATGAGGCGAGGGTAAAGCCCTGCGGCGCATCCGGCTCGTAGAAGGCCACTTCGCGCGGCGCGAACGGATCCTTGATGTCGAGGATGCGCAGGCCCTTGGCGAACCAGGCGAAGGGAACGACGGTCCCCTTGAACCGCTCGGAGGGCTGATGGCAGCCCATCATGGGCGGCTGCGGCGAGCCGTCGACGTCGAGGCCCTCCACCTGGAAAGTCGCGATGGGCACCGGGCAGCGCTCATTGGTGATGTCGTAGATCCAGGCGAACGCCGGCGCCGCCGGCCAGAGTTTGGCCACGTCCTCGTCGGCGACCACCATGACCCGCCGGCCCTTGAGCGGCTGCGGAATGGGCAGGCAGGTGTGCGTGGGGTGCGGAAAGGCCGGCGAGGTGTTGCCGCCCGAGATCAGCTTCGGCTTCTTCATGTCCGCGATGTCGAGGATGTAGTAGCCGTGGTGCCAGTAGCTCACGTACAGCCGGTCGCCCATGCGCAGCGGGTGATGGCAGCGCGGCGCGGGCCCGTTCTCGAAATGGTTCGGCTCGCCGCCCGCCTGCCATTGCCCCGGTATCCACCAGCGCCCGACCTCCTCGGGGCGGGAGGGATCCTTGAGGTCCAGGATCATCATGATGTTGCCGATGAAGCCCTCGGCCGTGGGCGAGATGTAGGCGTAGCGCCCATCGAAATCGTAGCGATGAACCCCCTTGCCGTAGGTTCGCCACTTGCACAGCAGTTGCGGGCGCGAAGGCGTGGACACGTCGTAGATGCCGAGACCGCCGCCGAAGTTCGGATCGCCGTCCTGCCCCTGGCGCTCGTGGTTCACGACCATGATGCCGTTGGCGACGCGCACCTTGTGCGAATGCCAGCCGGGGGGCATGACGACCCGCGCGAGCTCCACCGGCCGCGCCGGGTCCGACACGTCGACGATGGTCGTGCCCGTGGGCTCGCGCATGTGGCCGATGTACAGGGTCTTGCCGTCGATCCACACCTGTCCGCCGCCGGGGCAGTCGATGTGCGCGATGAGCCGCGTGTTCTTGGAACGTGCCATTGCCTGAAGCCTTCAGCCGGGGCGGGAGATCCCGCCGTTGCGGCGCTCAATAGAGCCGGATGATATCGCCGTTGTCGTTCTTGCCGTGTTTCTGATAGAGCGCCAGCGCCTTGAGCGTAGGCTCGTCGCTGCCCACGAACAGGATCGCCGGCTCCTTGTCGGAGAGGTTGACATGTTCGCACCAGGTGCCGCCGGGCACCACGAAGGTGTCGAAGGGCTCCCAGTCGAAGCGTTGGCCGCCGATCAGGCTGTAGCCGCGCCCTTCGAAGGGCGTGCACACCAGGCTCGCGCTCTGCTTCAGGGGCAGCGTGCGCTCGCCGGGGCGCAGCATCTGCATGAAGAAGGTCATGGTCTTGTAGACGGACTTGCCGTTGGTGGGATCGACGTACTCGATCAGCAGCGCCTCGTGCCGGTCGCCGTCCCAGTCGCGGAACTTCTCGAGCAGTCCGCGCATGGCCTCGTAGCGATAGACGTACATGGGCGAGGCGTTGCCGGCGCCGCGGTGGTGCGACACGAAGCGCGGCAGGAAGCCGCCCGCCCCATAGGTCCGGTGCGAGTAGTCGGCGGGGAAGCGCTCGGTCTGCATGGCGCGGCGGATGCGCTTGCCCTCCTCCTCCTCGGTGTAATCGTGCTCGAAATACAGCGAGTTCAGGGTCTCGACCAGCGGCAGATCGAGAACGCTCAAGTTGATCGCGGGCTCCGTGCTCTTGTTGCCGTGGTTGTGCCAGGTGTCGTGCGGAGTCAGCACCAGATCGCCGGGCCCGAAGACGATGTTCTCGCCCTCCACGCCCGTGAAGTTCATCTCGCCGGTCAGGCCCAGCCGGATGGCGTTGGGCGAGTGGCGGTGCGGCGGCATGATCTCGACCGGATCATTGACCCGGTACGCGACGTACAGCGTCGAGGCGGTGGCGCGCTGCGGCGCCATGCCCGGATTCACCAGCACCAGCGAGCGCCGCTCCGAGGTTTCGGTGGTGATGAGCTGCGCGGAACGGTGCAGCAGGGGTTCGACCTGCCGCTGGTACTTCCAAATGAAGGGCACCGCTTTGCGGCCCTGCTCGACCTGACGGTCCTCGTCGTGAGCGACGCTGCGGTCGACCACCCAGTACGGCGCCATGTTGTTGGCGTACACGTCGCGATGCAGGGCATCCAACTGCGCCTTGAGCTCCTCCGACATCGCCGACTTTTGCGTTGCGCTCATCTCGCACCTTCCCGAACCAAGTTTGTAAGTGGTTCAACCCAAGAGAGGATCGGAGTCTGACCTGAACCAACTGCGACGTCAACCGCCGGCGCGGCAGGCCAGCGCAGGCGCCGGCGCGCTGCGATGCCGGCCGAGTCCTATGGTATGGTAAGGGCCACAGGAAGGTGGCTGCGGCATATGGACAGAAGCGATCCCGCGTTGAGCAAGGTGCTCGATTTCATCGAGCGGCAGAGCGTCGCCGCCGACGGAAGAATCCCGCCCGAAAGAACTCTCGCCGACAAGCTGGGCGTCGGCCGCCGCTCGTTGCGGCGCGCGCTGGATGTGCTCGAACAGGAGGGCCGCATCCACCGCCATCAGGGACGCGGGACGTTCATCGACCACCGTGCCGCCGCCAGACGCCCGCCCCCGGCCAACACGGCGCCCGGACCATCGGGCGCGGGCCATCCCGCCGCCCCACGCCTGCACGCCGCGCTCGGCGACGTGTTGGATGTCACGAATCCTCTCGAGGTCATCGAGGTGCGCCTCGCCCTCGAACCGGTCATGGCGCGCCTGGCGGCCCTGCGAGCCTCGGCAGGCGAGATCAAGCGCCTGCAGGGCCTGGCGGAGAGAACGCGCACGGCGAAGGACGCGGAAACCTACGAACGGGTGGATGCCCTGTTCCACCGAACCATTGCGGCGGCCACCCGCAATAGCTTGTTCCTGGCGTTCTTCGACACGATGGGCGCCAGCCAGCATGACTCGGCGTGGCGGCGCCTGGGTGAAAACGCGCACTGCTTCAAGCGGCAAGCGGCCTACGCGGCTTTCCACGACTCGATCGCCGCGGCCATCGCCGCCCGCAACGGGCAGGACGCGTACGCCCGCATGCAGCATCATCTCGCCGACGTCCAGCAATACCTGCACGAGCAGGCCTTCCCTAGGCCGGCATGGCCCTGCGATTGACCTGCCAGACCGCCAGCACGAAGGCGGCCATGAGGACGGCCACCGACCAGGCGAAGACCTGGGGCGCGCCGCCGTTCCACTCCAGCTCGTAGCCGCCGAGCACCGGGCCGATCCCGCCGCCCAGCAGGAAGGCGCCGCCGCAGGCCGCGGCGCAGCCGCCGGCCGGATCCACTTCGGCGGCGAGACCGAGACAGGTCACGAAGCCGTGGAACCAGAACAGCCCGAACAGGAACATCCCGGCGCCGAAGCCCCACGCGCCCTGCGCGTGCACCAACAGGGTCACCGCGGCGGTGAGACCGATGCCGACCAGCAGGGCGCCGCCGCGGCGCCCGAGCCGCGCATCGACCCAGGCGCCCTCGTACGATCCGATGATGGCCCCGATGTAGGCCATGGACAGCGCGGAATCGAGCGCGGCCTCCGGGATCCCGGCGCTGCGTCCCAGGGATTCCGTCACGGGATAAAAGGAACTGACGCCGGTCGAGGACACCAGCACGGCGGCGTACACGGTCCAGCCGCGCCAGCCGCCGATGCCGCTGGGTGCGGCCTGTCCGGGCGCGGCCGCCGCGGCCGGATACACCAGCAGCGCACCCAGGCAGAGGAGCGTGGCCACGGCGATCAACGCGAACACGCTGCGCTCGACCTGCAGCACTTTGAGCGCCAGCGGCATGCTCACGATCACCAGGAAGCCGATGAGGTTCATCAGGCCGTTGATGTGGCCATAGCGCTTCTCGGGATCGTCGAGCCGCGCCACGGCCACGTTCACGTTGGCGATCAACAGGCCCTCACCGATGCCGGCGACCATCCGGCAGAGCAGAGTCGCCGGAAACGCCGTCACCAGTACGGTCGCCACATTGCCGGCGAGACACAGCAGGGTGCCGGCCGCGAGCGAGCGGCGCGTGGTGCGCGCGTGGCTGAAATAGCCGAGCCCCATGCTGACCAACGCGGCCAGACCGATTTCCGCGGACAGGATCCAGCCCGCCGCGACGGCGCCGAATCCCGATCCGGTGGCGAGCACCGTGAACTGGAACGGCTGCGTGCACCAGCTCAGGTTCGCGGCGGTGTACGCCGCCACCAGGGCGATCATCGTCAGCAGCCCGTGCAGCGGCGCGCGCCGCCCGATCGGTAATGTCGAATCCAATGGCAATTCCCCCTGCAGGTTGGCCGCGGGCCGCGCGGTTCAGGCGCTCGGCGGGCCGCCCGCCGCGGCGTTGACGACGTCGAGCGCCGCGGCCACTCCCGCGCCCACGTCGGCGCGCAGCCCGAGGGCATTGAGCGCACCGCCGAGCGCCGCGACGGCGACCACGGCGTACATCGGCTGGGCGGTCGGGCCCATGTGCCCGATGCGCAGGAGCTTGCCCAGCGTCTCGCCGCGCCCGGAGGAGAACACGACGCCGTAGCGCGCGCGCACGGCGGCGCGCAGCGCCGCATCATCGATGCCGGCCGGGATGCGCACGGCCGTGGTCGTCGGTGAAGCGGTGCGCTCATCGGCCGGCCAGAGCGCGAGGCCCATGGCCCGCACGCCGGCCCGGCAGGCGCCGGCGGTGAGCGCATGGCGCTCCCAGACGCGCTCCGGCCCCTCCGACAGATACAGGTCGAGCGCGGCGTCCAGGCCGTTGATCTCGGCGACGGACGGCGTGAAGGGGAACGGCCGGTCGCGGCGCCACGCCTGTTCCCAGTCGAGAATGCTCAGGATGGAATCGCGCGGCGCGGCGGGATTCGCGCGCATCTTGTCCCAGGCGCGCGGCGTCACGCCCACCAGCGACAGGCCGGGCGGGCAGCCCAGGCACTTGTTCGGCCCGGTCACGAACAGGTCCGCGTGACAGCCGTCCGGATCGACATCCATCCCGCCGAAGGAGGACACCGCATCCGCCAGCAAGTAGGCGCCGTGCGCCGCGACGATGCGGCCGATTTCCGCCACGGGATTGATGGTCCCGGAGGGCGTGTCGTGGTGGCACACCGCGACGACCTTGATGTCCGGGCGCGATTTCAGCAGCGCGGCGACCGCGGCCGGATCGATGACTCGATCGAAGGGAACGCGGATCTCGAGCAGCTCGGCGCAATAGCGCTTGGCCCAGAAGGCGAAGCCGGCCCCGTAGACGCCGGAGGCGAGATTGAGCACCACGTCGTCGCGCGCGATCAGTGAGGCCGCACCGGCCTCGAGCGCCAGCACCGGTTCGCCCTGCAGGATCACGGGCATGTGCCGCGTGCGCAGCGCCGAGCGCAGCTTCTCCGACACCTGCTCGTAGAAGCTCAGGAAGGCCGGATCGTAGTCGTAGAGCACGGTGCGCGCCAGGCCGCGCAGAACCTGGGGGTAGGCATCCACGGGTCCGGTCGCCAGGGTGAATACGGGCGGTTGGGTTTCCTCATAAACCATGCGGCACCTCCTGCGCAGCGACGTGCACCTTCGGCCGGCGGTGCGCCCATGGACGCGCCCGCTCGAGCTGCCCGGACAGGCTGAACAGGGTTTCCTCGTCCCCGAGCTGCCCGGCGAGGTGCGTGCCGATGGGCAGGCCGTCGGCGTTCCAATACAGCGGAATGGACAGGGCGGGCTGGCCGCTTTGATTGAACATTCCCATGTACGGCGAGGCCGTAATCACCTTGTGCATCCACTCGACCGCCGACAGGGCCGGATCATCGGCGTTGAGCAGCCCGAGCAGCGGCGGCGGGAAGGCCATGACCGGGCTCAGCCACACGTCGCAGGTGGTGAAGAATTCGCCGAGGGTGCGCGCCGTCTGGTGCATGATGTCGAAGGTCGCGACGAATTCCGCGGCGCTGCGCGACTCGGCGTATTCCAGAATCCGCAGGGTCGTGGCTTCCAGGGTGTCGTGATTGGCGGGGCGGCCGTTCTCGCGCCGCCCCGCGGCGATCATCTGCCGCACCGCGGCCGCCGCGAATTCGAGGAACACGTGCGTGACTTCGGCGACACCGACGTCCGGCGCGGCTTCCCGCACCTCGTGACCCAGCTCCTCGCACAGCGCGGCCACGTCCTCGACCATGGCGACGCAGTCCGGGTGCGCGTGGCCGCCGCCGCGGCCCGGCCGGGCCGAGAACGCGATGCGCAGGCGCCCCGGGTCGCGTTGCGAGGCGGCCAGAAAAGTGCCGGAGGGCGGCGGCAGCAGCAGCCGGCTGCCGATCTCGTGGCCGGCGGTCGCATCGAGCAGCGCGGCGCTGTCGCGCACCGAACGCGTGACCACGTGATCGCCGACCAGGCCGAACAAGATCTCCTGCAGATCCGGACCGGTCGGGTTGCGCCCGCGCGTGGGCTTCAGGCCGAACAGGCCGCAATTGGCCGCCGGCACGCGGATCGATCCCGCGCCGTCGGCCGCGTGCCCCATGGGCGCCATGCCGGCGGCCACGGCCGCCGCGGAGCCGCCGCTCGACCCGCCGGGGCTGCGGTGCAGGTTCCAGGGATTGCGGGTGGGCCCGGTCGCCCGGGATTCGGTGGACACGTTGTTGCCGATCTCCGGCGTCGTGGTGCGCCCGATGGCGACCAGACCGGCCCGCTTGTAGCGCCGCGCCAGCTCCGAATCGTGCGGCGAGACATGCCCCTTGAGCAGCCGGCAGCCGGCCTCGCTCGGCACGCCGCGATAGGCGGCGCCGATGTCCTTGATGAGGAAAGGCACTCCGGGGAACGGCGCCGAATCCACCACCCTGCCGAGCGAGGCCTCGGCTTCCTCCGGCGTGGCGGCGACGATCGCGTTCAATGCCGGGTTCAGCAGCTCGATCGCGCGCATCCCGAGGTCGCGCAGTTCCGCCGGCGAAACCTGCCTGGCGCGCACCAGTTCCGCGAGCCCCAGGGCGTCGTACGAGGCGTACTCTTCAAGGTTCATGCAACACCCTCAAGGTGATTTTGGCACCCAGTCCGCCCCTGGCGTCACCCTGAGCGAACCAAGTTGAAAGATGGTTCAGACAAGGAGCCTGTTCGGAGTCTGACTTGAAGCCACTGCGGCGTCAACCGGGCCTGTGATATGGTGTAGGGCACGAGGATATGAGCGGATCATGGACCAAAACGACCAAGCTCTGATCAAGGTGCGGGAGTTCATCGAGCGGCAGAATATCGCCCTCGACGGACGCATCCCGCCGGAAAGGACGCTGGCCTCCGAACTCGGCGTGGGACGCCGATCGGTGCGGCGGGCGCTCGACATGCTCGAACAAGAAGGCCGAATTCACCGCCATCAAGGCCGCGGAACCTTCGTCGACGTCCGCTCCGCAGCGGCCGGCGCGCTGAGCGCACCCGACGCGGCCGCGACCGGCGCGCGACCTTCCTTGAGCGCGGCGCTGGACAACGTGCTCGATTACACCAATCCGCTCGAGGTCATCGAAGTGCGCCTCGCGCTGGAGCCCGTGATGGCGCGCTTGGCGGCGCTGCGGGCATCCCAGCCCGAGATCAAGCGGCTGACGACGCTGGCGGGCAAGACACGCACGGCGAGCGACACCGAGACCTACGAGCGCGCCGATTCGCTGTTCCACCGCACCATCGCGGAAGCCGCGCGCAACACCTTGTTCCTGGCGTTCTTCGACACGATGCGGGTGAGCCAGCGGGACGCCGGCTGGCGGCGCCTGGGCGAGCACGCGCATTGCTACAAGCGCCAGTCGGTGTACGCGAACTTTCACGAGTCGATCGCGGCGGCCATTGCCGCCCGCAACGGCCAGGAAGCGTACGCGCAGATGCAGCGCCATCTGGGCGACGTGCAGCAGTACCTCCACGAACAGGCCTTCCCGCGCTCGGACGTGGCGCAGTAGCCCTCGATTCTGGTCCGGCCGCCCGCGCCTCTGCCCTTCGCGCATTGGTTCGATCTATACTGAACCTCGTACTCCTTGCGAACCAATTGTATGGCGAAGACCCCCGCGTTTGACTACATCATCGTGGGCGCAGGCTCGGCCGGCTGCGTCCTGGCGAACCGGCTGAGCGAGGACGCCGGGGCCAGTGTGCTGCTGCTCGAGGCGGGCGGCTGGGACCGCGACCCATGGATCCACATCCCGCTCGGCTGGGGGAAGATCCTGCAGAAGCGCCTGCACGACTGGAATTACTTTTGCGAGCCGGAAGACAGCGTCGGCGGCCGCCGGGTCGAATGCGCGCGCGGCAAGGTGATCGGCGGCTGCTCCTCCACCAACGCCATGGCCTACGTGCGCGGCAATCGGCTCGACTACGATCGCTGGGCGGCGGGCGGCGCCAGCGGCTGGTCCTACGGCGAGGTGCTGCCGTATTTCCGCAAGCTCGAGCGCTGGGAAGGCGGCGCCAGCGCCTACCGCGGCGGCGACGGGCCGCTGGCCGTGCAGAGCTGCCGCTACCAGGACCCGCTGACCGGCGCATTCGCCGAGGCCGGGAAGTCGGCCGGCCACCCGTGGACCGACGACTACAACGGCGAGCAGCAGCTGGGCTTCTCGCGGCTGCAGATGACCATCGGCAGGGGCCGGCGCTGCAGCTCGGCGACGGCCTACCTGCGGCCGGCGCTGCAGCGGCCGAATCTTCGCGTCGAGGTGAATGCGCTCGCCCGGCGCATCCGCATCGAGGGCGGCCGCGCGACCGGCATCGAATACCAACAGGGCGGCGTCGCGCACACGGCGCTGGCCGGCCGCGAGGTCATCCTGTGCGGCGGAGTGATCAACACGCCGCAGCTGATGATGCTCTCGGGATTGGGCGATCCCGAGGAGCTCGAGCGGCACGGCCTATCGGTCAAGACCGCGCTGCCCGGCGTCGGCCGCAACCTCCAGGACCACGTCTCGGTGATCCTCATGTACCACCGCCGCGAGCCGGGACCGTTTCTGCGGATGATGCGCTACGACCGCATCGGGCTCGAACTCGCCAAGGCCTATTTTTTCGGCACCGGATTCGCCGCCGACGTGCCCGGGGGCGGAGTCGCCTTTCTCAAGAGCCGCGCGGATCTCGCGCTGCCGGACCTGCAGCTGCTGCTGACGGCCGCGCCGCTGGGCGCGTGGCCGTACTTCGAGCCGTTCAAGGCGCCCTTCCAGGACGGCTTCGCCTGCCGCATCGTGATGCTGCATCCCGAGAGCCGCGGCCGCGTGACCCTGCAGTCGGCGGGCCCCGCGGCCCACCCGCGCATCCTGCAGCGCTTCCTGGGGACGGCGCCGGACTGGCAGGCGGTTCGCGCCGGCGTCGCCATGGCGCGCGAGCTGGCGGCGCAGCCGTCGATGCGGCCCTACATCGCCCGGGAATTCGCGCCCGGCGACGACAAGCGCTCCGCCGCCGACATCGACGCGCATATCCGCAATACCGCGATCACGGTGCATCACCCGGCGGGGACCTGCAAGATGGGCGGCGAGCGGGACGAGTTCGCGGTGGTCGACACCGAGCTCAAGGTGCGGGGCACCGCGGCGCTGCGCGTGGTGGATGCCTCGGTCATGCCGGACCTGGTGAGCGGCAACATCAACGCCGCGGTGCTGATGATCGCGGAAAGGGCGGCCGACCTCATCCGAGGCAGGGGCCCCGCCGGCTGACGCCGAGCGCCGCCGCCCCGGCGGAGGCGGCCGGCGGCCCGGCCCAGCGGAGGCGGCCGGCGGGCCGCCCGCGCGCACTCAGAACTTGTAGTGAAAGCCGGCGATGTACTCGCGCGGCGGGAACCAGGTCTGCGTGGTCTCGCCGCCGTATTGGTTGGTGAACCGGTAGCTCACCTCGGCCCGATCGGCCAGGTTGTTGATGGCCAAGCTCACGTCGAAGTTGCTGTTGGCGAAGGTGTAGTCGAACAACAGGTTCATCAGCACGTAGCTCGGCGTCGTGTACAGCGGATTGCTGAACACCGTGTTCGAGTAATGATCCCGATAGTTGCCCTGCAGGCGCGACACGAGGTTGCTGCCGTCGCTGAAGGTGGAGGTCTGCGACAGCGACGCCGACGCCGTGATTTCCGGCAGGTTCGGCGGCGGGTTGCCGTAGACGTCGCGATAGCCCTGGGCGCGCAGCGCCGTCAACAGACCAACGCCGTTCGGCACGGCCGGGTTCGGGATGCCGAACTCGGCGTCGATGAAGGCGGTCTCGCCGTACTCGGCCGCGAACTGGGAGTTGGCGGCGTTGCCGGCCAGGTTGTCCAGCGTCTCGATGTGGGTGGTGATCTTGCCCTTCTCCGCGGTGAGATTGCCGGAGAGGCGGAAATGATAGGGCAGCAGCGCGGTCAACTCGCCCTCGATGCCGTACACGTCCACCTGCGGCAGGTTGTCGACGCCGCCGTCGAAGTTGATGAGGTCCTCGGCGTGATACTGCATGTTCTTGTCGATGTAGTAGAACGCGGCCACGTTGCCGATGAGCTTGTTGTCGAAGGCCGTGTTCTTGGACCCGAGCTCGAACGCGGTGATGGTTTCCGGCCGGTAGTTGGCCGGCACCACCGCGGGCGCGGTGCCGGGGTTGCCGCCGCCCGGCTTGAAGCCGGTGGACACGCTGCCGTAGAGGAAATTCTCGGGCGTGACCTGGTAGTCGAGGCCGGCCTTCCAGGTGAGTTTGTTGGCCGATTGGCTCAAGTGCACCAGGCCGCCGCCGATGCCGGGATCGCCGAAATAATTGTCGAGGAAGGAATTGTTGCGATCGACCGTGTAGCGGAAGCCCAGGGTGGCCCGCAGCGCATCCGAGATGTGGTAGACGCCCTGGCCGAAGCCGGAGACCGAGGTGCGCCGGAAGGCGTTCGAGGTCTCGAAATACAGCGTGCCGGCCTCGATCTCCGGCGCCACCAAACTCTCCACCTCGTCGTTGAGGATGTTGGGCGTGCCGGGCTCCTGCGCGTTGCGCAGGTACTGATCGTATCCATCGGTGGTCCGGCTGTGCAGATAGAAGGCCCCCAGCACCCAGTCGAGCGGGCCGCCGGGTTTCGAGCTCACGTCGAACTCCTGCGTCACCGAATAGATGTCGTGCAGCCAGTACTGGACGTTCTCCCCGCCATAGATGGGTGTCGCGAGGGCGATGTTGAGGCCGCTCTCCGAGTTCGATCCCGTCTGGTTGGTGTATTCGAGGCCGGTGGTCGCCTTCAACACCACGTTGTCGAGGTTGTAGGTCGCCGTGAGGCCCGCCAGGGTCTGGTTGTACAGGAACAAGCCCGGCCAGTCGCTGGTCTCGAGCCACGGATTCGGATTGGGATCGAGAACGTTCTTGCTCTCGATCTCGTGCTGGTCGGTCTTGGCGTATTCCAGGCTGCCGGCCAGCGAGAATTGGTCGTTCGGCTGGAACAGCGCCGAGACGCGCAAATGATAATTGTGATCGTTGTCGAGCTGGAAGTCGGTGCCGGGAACCTCGGTCGCGGCGGCGTACCCCTGCTGCTGGATGAAGTCGCCGGCAACGCGCACCGCGAACGTGCTGGACAGCGGCAGGTTGACCGCCGCCGTCACGTGCTGCAGGTCGAAGGAGCCGATTTCGAGGCTGGCGTAGCCGCTGTAGGCGTCGAATTTCGGCTGGACCGTGATGACGTTGACGGTGCCGCCCACGGCGTTCTGACCGAACACGGTGCCCTGCGGACCGCGCAGCACTTCGATGTGGTCCACGTCCAGGAAGTTGGTGGCCAGGGAAATCGGGTCGGGGATGAACACGCCGTTCTGGTGGAAAGAGACCGAGGCCGGCGATCCGTCGTCCTGGGGAGAATTGAGGCCGATGCCGCGAATCGACACGACGTGGTTGTAGCCGTCGGTCTGGCCGATCACGAGGCTCGGCACTTGGCTGTTCAAATCCTCGGGAGCCCGGATGAAGTTCTCCTTCAGCGTATCCCCGGAGATGGCGGTGATGGCCTCGGGCGCCCTCTGGAGGCTTTCGTTCTCCTTCTGGCCCACGACCACGATGGGCGCGAGTTCATCCGACGAGTCGGCCGCCACGGCCGCGACGGCCGGGATCAGCACGATTCCGCTCAACATCCACGTTACGCTCTTCATGGTCCGGTGCATTGACATCCCCTTAGATTGCGGCCCTTGCATCGCTGGTCAGAATCTTTATTTGCTGAACCAAAGTCTCGAATTGGTTCAATAGTGGCATTATGCGTGTTTCGTGACAACCTCATTTATGGTCTCACTCCGTGAAAATTGGTTCGGGCTGGTGTAAAACTTGAGCCGGGTTGGTTCGCCCGCCGCGGCGAGCAGCGCGGGATATCGGTCTAAAGAGCGCAACATGGACATGAATTTCGACGTACTCATCGTGGGGGCCGGGTCGGCCGGCTGCGTCCTGGCGGCGCGCCTCAGCGAAAACCCCCGCCTGCGGGTGGGTCTCATCGAAGCGGGTGGTCCGCCTACGGATCCCGACATCGCGATTCCGCAGCAATGGCCGCTGCTGCCGGGCCGGGATTACGACTGGGCCTATCGGACGGTGCGGCAGTCGGGAACCGCCGGCCGCGTGCACGACTGGCCGCGGGGCCGCGTCATCGGCGGGTCGAGCTGCCTGCATGCCATGGCCCACGTGCGCGGGGCGCGGGAGGACTTTCGCGCCTGGGCGGAGCTCAGCGGATCCCCGCGCTGGTCGTACGAGGGTCTGCTCCCCGGCTTCCGCCGGCTCGAACGCTTCTCGGGCGGACCCAGCGAGCATCACGGCGACGCAGGTCCCCTGCCCGTGATGCTGCCCGACGCCGAGCTGAGCCCGGTGGTGCGGGCCTACATGAATTCAGGGTTGGCCGCCGGCGTTCCCTGGCTCGGCGACCACAACCGGGGGAATCTCCTGGGCGTGGCCCCGAACTCGCTCACCATCCGGGACGGCCGGCGCGTCTCGGTGGCGGACGCCTATCTCGAGCCCGTGCGAACGCGGCCCAATCTCACCGTCATCAGCGGGGCCCTGGTGCACACCTTGAGCCTGTCGGGCACGCGCGTGACCGGCGTCCTGGCGCAGACCGACCGGCCGGTGACGATCAGCGCCGGAGCGACGCTGCTGTGCGCCGGCGCCATCGCCTCGCCGCTGCTGCTCATGCGCTCGGGAATCGGGCCGGCCCTGAACCTGGAGCGCGCGCGCGTCGCCTGCATTGCGGACCACTCGGGCGTGGGCGAGAATCTGCACGACCACCTTCTGACCGCCGGCAATGTGTACCGAGCCCGGCAAACCGTTCCCCGGTCGCGGCTGCAACATTCCGAATCGCTGATGTACCTCGATTCGAGCGACATCACCCGCGCCTGCGGCGTGCCCGATGTGGTCCTGGGGTGCGTCGCCGCGCCCACGGTGACCGAATGCTTCGAGCGGCCCGCTCCGGGCAGCGCCTACACGATCCTGTCGGGAGTGACCCATCCCACCAGCCGCGGACGCCTGACCTTGAGCGGTCCCGGCCCCGGCGATGCGCCCCTCATCGATCCGCAGTATCTGAGCACCGACCACGACCGCAGGCTGGTGCGCCAGGCTCTCGATCTCGCCCGGATGATCGGCCATCAGCCCGGGATGGCCGAGTGGCGGGCCGAGGAGATCCACCCCGGCGAAGCGTGCCGGACCGATGAGGCATTGGATGAGTTTCTGCAGCGCGCCGTCATGACCCACCATCATCCCGTCGGCACCTGCCGCATGGGCGCCGATGCGGACAGCGTGGTGGATGCCGATCTCAAGCTGCGCGGGTTCGAGGGATTGCACGTGGTCGACGCGTCGGTGATTCCCCGCATCACCTCCGGGCCGATCCATGCGGCCCTGCTCGCGATCGCCGAGACCTTCGCGGCGGAGATTGCACCGGCCTTCCTGGCCTGAGGCCGGGCGCGTCCGCGCAACCCTGAGCGCCGCGCTTTGCAACTCCGGGCGGCGATGATAGCGTCGGCAGATGCAGGGCAACGCACGCACTCACGGCCTCTGGGAGGCCACGGCTCAGCCGGGACCGCCCGCCGCCCGGCTGCGCGGCATGGCCGACTCGGAAGTGGTCATCATCGGCGCGGGATATACCGGTCTGTCCACCGCGCTGCACCTGGGCGAGGCCGGCATCGGCGCCACGGTCATCGAGGCGGTCGACATCGGCTTCGGCGGCTCCGGCCGGAATGTCGGCTTCGTCAACGCCGGCGTGTGGGTGCAGCCCGACCGCGTGAGCGCGGCGCTGGGCCCCTACCATGGCGAGCGTCTGCTGCAGACGCTCGGCGAGGCGCCGAACCACGTCTTCGACCTCATCGAAAAATACGGCATCGAGTGCGAGGCCGAGCGCCCGGGCACGCTGCATTGCGCGGTGGGGCGGGCAGGATTGCGCGATATCACGGAGCGCGCCGCCCAATGGCAGTCGCGCGGCGTGCCCGTCGTGCTGCTCGATGGCGCGCAAACCGCGGCCAAGGTGGGCAGCGCCTTCTTTGCCGGCGCGCTGCTGGATCCCCGGGCCGGGACCCTGCAGCCGCTCTCGTATGCGCGCGGTCTGGCGCGGGCGGCGGCGGCGCGCGGCGCACGGATCTTCACGGGCGAGCCGGTGGTCGATGCGCGGGAGACGAGTTCCGGGTGGATCTTGAGCACCCCGAGCGGCTCCATCACCTGCAAGTGGGTGGTGGTCGCGACCGATGCCTACGCCACGAACGTGTGGCCGGCGATCCGCCTGCAGCAGATTCACCTGCCCTATTTCAACGTCGCCACGGCGCCCCTCGCCGAACGCTGGCGGCGCTCGGTGCTGCCGGAACGGCATGGCATCTGGGACACGCGGCAGGTGCTGTCCTCGGCCCGGCTGGACCGACAGGGGCGCCTGGTGTTCGGCAGCGTCGGCGCGCTCGAGGGCAGCGCCCTGCACGCGCATCGCGCCTGGGCGCGGCGCGCCATACGCCGGATCTTCCCGCAGGTCGGCGACGTCGACTTCGAGAGCGAGTGGTACGGCCGCATCGGCATGACCGACAACAGCATGCCCCGCTTCCACAAGCTGGCCGCGCACGTCGTCGCCGTCAGCGGCTACAACGGCCGCGGCATCGCGCCGGGAACCGTCTTCGGCCGCCTGTTGGCGGGATATGTCGAAGGCACCGTCACGGATGAGGACCTGCCGCTGCCCGCGACGGACCCGGTGGAGCCGCGCTTGCGCCGGCTGCGTGAGATCGCCTACGAAGTGGGCTCCCAGATCGTGCACACCCTCGACGCACGATGACTGCGCTATGATCGGCGCCTGACCGTGCAATAACCCCGCTGCCCAACGGATCCCTCATCATGCAAAACAACGTCACCGCCCTCCAGTCGCAGAAGCTCTCGAGCCCTGATGCCTTTTCGCTGCAGCGCCGCCTCCCAGCCGGCGGCACCGCGCGCTTGGGCTATTGGGGGTTTCGCAACGAGACCGACCCGCTCACGGACGTGCTGCTGGCGTCCCCCGACCACTTGCGCCATCTGTCGACGAGTTCGTTGTCGCGCAAGTTCCTGCGGGAGAATCCCTGCAACATTCCGGCGGCGAAGGCCCAGCACGCGGAGCTGCGCAGCGCCTACGTGCACTTCGGCGTGCGGGTGCACTCGCCGGCGCCGGAACCCGAACTGCCGATGCAGGTGTACACCCGCGATTCCAGCGTCATGACGCCCTATGGCGCCATCATCACGGCCATGGCCAATTGGTGGCGCCGCGGCGAAAACTATGCGGCCATCCGCAACTACGAGCGCCTGGGGATTCCGATCTACGACATGGTCACCGCGGGAACCTTCGAGGGCGGCGATTTCAACGTCATCGAGGAGAATTGCGTGCTGATCGGCTGCGGCGGCGGCCGCACGCAGGAAGAAGGCGCGCGCCAGGTCGAAAGCTGGTTCAAGCGCGAAGGCTGGGAGACGCGGCTCGCGTTCTTCGATGAATACTACGTGCACATCGATCTGATGGTGGTGCCGATCGCGCCGAAGCTCACGGCGGTGTGCTTGAACTGCACGGAGCCGGCTTTGGTCGAGTGGCTGCGCGGCAAGGGCCACGAGATCATCGACGTGCCGTTTGCGGATACGATCAACCTCGGGTGCAATTTCATGTCGCTGGGAAAGGACCGGATCATCGCCCCCCGGTCGAGCCGCACCCTGATCGAGCAATTACGGGCGCGCGGATTTCAGGTGGCGGACGTCGACATGAGCGAGATTTCCAAGACCGGCGGCGGCATTCATTGCATGGCGCAGGCGCTGCGCCGCGACTCTTCCGGCTGAGGGCGCTCGGCACCACTTTCTTCCTCAACGAAAAGCGCCCGCTGCGCCGCAGCGGGCTAATTCGCCTATCGAGCACTCATCAGTGAAGGACCTTAGCGCGGTTGTCGGCTCACTCCGCTGACGCGACCGACTTCGCGGTGTGAGGTTCGCTAATCGCGGAAACCGCTGTAGGAGGCGTGAAGCTTTGCAGCGTCATTGCTTGGCTCGGCGCTTCGCAGAACAACGCCTTCGTCGGCTTGGAGATGAACGGATTCTCCGGGTACAAGGTTACGCTATACGAGGTGATCGTGCCGCCGGTGGCGGTCCCGCCGGCGCCGAAGTCGAGGCTTATGTCGAACGTGAAGTAATTGCCGGCGGCAGTAAACTTGACCTTCCCATTATTTGCAATGACGTAGTCACCGCCGAAGCCCCAGCCCGATTCGAACGTGTAGGGGGGCTCGGTTCCGCTGACCTTGCAGGGCGCGATGAAACCGACACCCAGCGACGTCACCGCAGTAAATCCGCTGCCGTCTATGGTAACCGTGAACGTCTGTGTAGAACCATCCGCCGCCTGGAAAACGTAGACGCCCGGCTCCACGGTTACGGCGGCGGTGGCGGAAGTTGCCAGTGCGACCGCAACAATGGCGGCGCCGCATGCACTTAGAACGTATTTCATCTTCATTCTCCCCATGGGTTTAAACCAATTGACTCAGTAATTGCAAAACACCATCTTCATTCGGAGGCCAGATCAAGGTCGGGCGCCGTATCCGATGCCCCTTAGTATGCATACTCTGCGTGAGTTGGGCCAATTCGATTGCTTTCCTGTTACAGAGATATAGGGTGCCATCGATCTATTTGACTTAACGGCCCAAGGCTTGACAGGCGAAAATTGGTCCCGCCTTGGTCACTAATCGCTGCGCAGGGTCGATAGTGACTGGAGTACGCCCGCATGATCGACATCGAGGCTGAACTCGATCGGCTGGCAACAAACCTGGCAGTCCTCGACGTAGCGTGCCGAGCCGGAACTCGTGTCAACGGGTGTCTCGAAGTTCTCGCCGCAATACGGGCACTCGACCACGTGAAATTGCATGCCGCCTGGGGCGCCGCCATCGCCCGCAGATACGCTGGGTTCGATTACCGGCTCTAGACCGTACTTCACATCGATGCCGTGTGCATCGCTCAGTTCGACGTCGAGCTTGGATGGCTGCTTGCCGGGGATGGGATGCTTCATAGGCCAAGAATCCGCCCAACGGCAGACGCTCGTCAATCTCCGCAACCGATCCAGTTGGGTAACAGCCCCCTACGAATCTGGCGTAATCGCGGCTTCGCGGCGGACCCTCCGGCTCTTCCCAGCCCGCGGGCCTACGACTTACCGGGATGCCTTCCATGGGCATTTGCATTGGATTCAGCGACAATGCAGGTTGATCAGGGAACCGGGAAGGGGCAGCCATGTTCACGGGAGATTCCACGTTTCGCGAGGGTCCCGGTGGCCTGCTTTTTGCGCAGATTGAAAACGACCTAGCCACGGCAACGATTTGCCTGCAAGGCGCCCAGTTGACCCACTGGCAGCCGCACTCCCAAGCAGAGCCGGTGACCTTCATGTCGGCGACGGCGCAATACACGGAAGGCAAGTCGCTGAGGGCAGGCGTACCCATCTGCTGGCCGTGGTTTGGCCCGCATCCGACCGACAAAGCGCGTGCCAGTCATGGGTTTGCACGCAACGTCCTGTGGGAAGCGCGCGCCCCCGCTCGCCTGGGAAATGGCGCGACGCAGCTCACGCTGCGGCTGTCCGACAGCGAGAAAACCCTTGCGGTATGGCCGCACCGCTTTGTTTTGGAATATCGCGTGACGGTCGGCGACGCGCTCGGACTCGAACTGACGACCACCAACACCGGCAGCGAGGCCTTTCCGCTCAGCGAAGCGCTGCACACCTACTTCCAGGTCGGCGACATCGGCTCGGTACAAGTGCTCGGCCTGGACGGCGCCGAGTTCGTCGACACCGCCGATGCCGGGCAGCGCAAGCAGCAGCACGGCGCCGTGACTTTTTCGGCGGAGGTCGACCGAGTCTACGTGAACACCGAAGCGACCTGCACGATTGTCGATCCCCTGCTCAAGCGGCGCATTCACATTTCCAAGCGCGGCAGCCATTCGACTGTCGTGTGGAATCCATGGGAGAAGAAGGCGGCCGGTCTCGCCGACCTGGGATCCGCCCCGGCAACGCGCGGCGGATGGCGCCAATTCGTGTGCGTCGAAAGCGCCAATGCCCGCGACAACACCCTGACGCTTGGCCCGGGTCAAAGTCACTGCCTGGCCGTTCGGTATCACGCGGAACCGATCTAGACGGGGCGACGCCTTAAGGGCACGAATCCGAGTCCATGCCGTCGCCCGACGGACTCAGTCGAGCCTTTGTGTGGATGCCGGAGACGTCGGGCTTCTTGGGCGCAACCAATTCCATACCCTATCAAGTGTGGATTACATACTTGGAGGGACACCATCCCCCCCACGCTGCTTTTGAAAGCTTATAAAACCGACGGCGTAAAAGTCTTCTGGAACAGCCCGGCCGAGCTGGTGATTTGTTACGGGCAACCGACCCACATTTATGACTTCCGCAACTACTATGAGTATGCCGAGGAAACATGGGATCACCTGTACAAAGTGGAGGTTCTCCTCAGGCGGGTGCAGAAGCTCCAAGAGTGCTGACAGGATTGAATAGGTGTTGTACTTCTTTATAGCGGCCGGTCATCGACGGCTGTTCGGGGTCAGTTGTACTCGCTCCGAATCAATCTTAACAATTGGAAGTTAATCCGTCCGTGCCGACAGACGTCCTCACGTAGCGAATCGCCAGCGGGTGGCATTCTGCAAGACCGCCGCCTCTTCGAGGCCGAAGGCTACGCTGGGGCGTACGGCAAAGATGGGTTCTCGAAGTGCGAGGATGTCCTCCTGCATCGCGGACATGTCGTAATCGTACTTGCGCTGATAGAGCGCCAACAATTCCTTGAGCTGCTCCACATCGCAGACCTTCTCGGCGGCACCCTCAACGACCACCGCCTCGTGAGCTTGCTCGGTGCCGATTACGCAGTGCGCGTTGCTCTCAAGATTGCGCGCCTTGCGCGAGCGGCTACCCGTGCTGAAGTAGAACACTCCCCCGTGCCAAAGGCCCCAGACAATCATCAGGTGCGGGCGACCGTCCTGCCGCACGGTGGCGAGCCAATAGTTGTGACTGCCCTCGAGACGCTGCTCGGCCCAACTCCACGGCATGAGTCCGTCGGGTCCTTCGGGTAAGTCATAGCCTGGCATGTGGACGCGGCTGGGTACCGGCTCTACGGATGTCGTTCGTTCTTTGGGCATGTGCGCTCCTTCTGGCCGAGGATCGGTCGGGTCAGGCTGGTAGTCGATCTTCTCACGGCGGCACCGGATCGGCGCAGTGCTCGCGCCTGCCGCATCAGCCTTCCCCGGAGCGGACGGACCCATAGGACGGCTTCGGGTCGTCAGTGCTCCTTGCGGGACCGCTGATGATTTATCGCCCTTAACTTACGCGGTAGGAACCGGCGTCATTGGATTTCGGCGAGCGCAGTGTCATTGCTGGTCGTGGGAGGTTTACCCACTTGCGCCGCAGCGAGTTCCGGGGCAGTCGATGAAAATATATCCATCGGCTTTGCGGTGTCTGGGAACGGCGGCCAAGTCGGATGGCAAACCCTCGGCGACGTTCCGGGAATATTTGGATCTCTCGGCCCGTTCAATCGAGCGTGCGGCATCGTGCAGGGAGTACCTCAGATTACGAAAAATGTCGTGACCCGAAGCGTTTACGTTCTCGATGCTGGTAACGGAGGTACCGGTCGCCCTGTGCTCTATGTGTATGATCGAACTGACGTCATTACACACAACGATGGTCAGAGAATGGATGCGGTGACCATCGTTCCGAGCGCCAGCGTCGAACTGCCTTTGCTCAGCGGACCTACCGCGACCTGCCATATCGCGGCAAACAGCACCAGCATCTACATCGGCACCAACGCCGACATACAAGCCGCGGTTGTAAGCAAGGAAACGTTGGAGGCGCACAAAATCTCGGAACCTTTTGAAAGCGACGTCAACGACCCAGTGTCTGCAATAACGGCGGCCGATGAGGGCGCCGTAGTGATCTCCTGGGGGGGGTGAGGGCACCCAAGATCCCAACTGCGCCGGCGTATGCCAATCGGTTGTATATACGGGCAACGGCAAATGGTGGTCGGCGTCAACCTACCCGATGGTGGTGGCCGGATCGACAAACGGAACTACATTCTGAGGCTCGGCAGCTCCACGTAAGCGTTGGATGCCTTCGTCCCTGCGCGGTTCCCAACCGGCTCGTTGGGAATGCCCAAAATCAGGCGCCAAAGGACCACTTGAATCGAATGCGCCCCCAGTAGCCCCCCGAGGATGATTTGCCGTCTGGTGCGGCAAAGCGCCCGTATTGCTCGACGCAGCGAACGGCGGCCTGGTCGAGCACGTCGGAGCCGCTGGTTTTGTCCAGCTTGATTTGCGTTGCCTTTCCGTCGGATGCGACAAAGACCAGTAGGAAAACCGTGCCGGTGAGACCCTGAGCCACGGCTTCCCGGGGATAAGGGCAATTGTCGCTGTCCGCCATCGCGGCTGCCGCCTTGGGCAGCGGCCGCAGAACCGGGATGGGCGCCACGGGGGTTTTTGTGCCGGCAACGGGAGGCCGGTTGGCTGTCGCGGAACTGGCGACCGCGCCAGCGAGCGACCGCGACGCCGTTGCACCAGGGGAGACCGCAGCGGCAGGCGAAGGAGCCATGGGCGATGCTGCACCCGGGGGGTTGATCGCGGTGTGCGACGGCGCCGTCACCGAGGTTGCATTCCTTCGGTGAACGTAAATACCGATTCCCACGACCAACAGCGAGAGCGACAGCACGATGAGCGCCGGCATCAGGATGCGGCGCGATTCGCGGGGAGCCGGGGGCTTCGGGGACTTTGGAGACTTTGGGGGCTTCGGGGGCTCTTGCGGGATTGCGGAAATCAAGGGTATGGGCAGGCGGACCGGGACTCTGCGCGCGGGGCGGGGCGCGGTTGGCTGCTGCGACGCCGCCGCGGCAGGCGGCGCGGACTCGGCAGTCGCTGCCGCGGACGCCTGAATCGCCTCCGAGGCGTGAGCCGGTGCCGCAGCGGCCGGCGGGTCAGCCGTCCAGCCTAAGCCCGCGAGAAGTGCGGTCACGCTGGGCGTCCGTTGGGCGTGCTCGAATGACAACGCTTGGGCAAGCGCAGCATTCTGATCTCCGGACAAGATCTGCAACGGCGTCATGGCGAGTGCGAGGTCGCGCGCCTCGACCGCGGAACGCAACCCGAAGGGATGCGCACCGGAGAGCATCGTGTAGATGATACAAGCAAGAGAGTACACGTCGTCCCGCGGATCCGGCGCACCGCCCTGCAACATCTCAGAAGCGGCGTAAGCAATGGTCTGACTGCCGCAGCGGCGAGGATCGAAGCGCCCGTTGCGCGTAGCTGCCGCGCGAACCAACCCGAAATGGAGGAGTTTTGCCCGGCCCGAGAGCATAACGAACACGTTTGCCGGCTGCAGGTCGCCGTGCACCACGTCCAGATCGTGGGCGTAGGCGAGCGCGGCGCACATGTCGGCAGCCACTCGGCGGGCCTCAATCAGGGGCAACCCGGCGCCGTTTTCCCGCAGAACTGCCTCGAGAGTTCGGCCTTCGAGAAACTCGGTGACGAGGTATACGCCCTGCCGATCGGAATTCAGCGAGTACACGCGCGCGATGTGCGGATGGCGAAGCATCCGGGTCACGCGGATTTCCGCGCGCAGAAGCGCCATCGCTTCGGAGAACCTCCCGAACTCGGGCCGCACCACGTTCACCGCAAATGGAGTTTCGTTTGCCGCCAGATCGGCCGCGCGAAACACGGCGCCGAGGACGCCACTTTCGACTTGGCTGTCGAGCCGGTACCGGCCTCCCAAGACCTGACCGATCATCTTCGAACCGTCGATCAGCGCCGTGTAGGGCTCGGGATCGACCGAGCGATCGGTGCTAGAACTTTGCGGCGCCGGAGCCCACAGCTGCCGTTTGGGCCGGGGTTGCCCAGCGACGGATACCGGGTCCCGGGCGGGGAGCCGGGTTCCCGGAGGGCGGGGTTGAGATTGAGTCAGGTCGTTAGGCTCAGCCAACCGGGGCGCGACGTATTTCCCCGGACTGGCGCTCTCGAGATCCAAGCGTGCGATGATCCCGGCTGCCGCGCTTTGTGAGGCGGCGCTCCGCAGTTCCCGGCAGGCCTCATTGCGGGTCAGGACACCCCTCAATAGGGCGTCCTGAATCGAGCGCTCGAGGTCCGCGGCGCCCGACCGACCGGCGTCGAGCGCTGCGATGGCGTCACGAAGATCGGCAAGCCCCATCAGAGTCGGCAATGGCGGAGACCTCAGTTACGGTGCGGACACGCAGCGAGATGGACATGCTAGCCTTTTGGACCGGCGGTCACAATTTGTCCACCCTGCCTTGGCAATGAGGCTTTCCGGCCGCCTCAGTGAGCGTGATTTTCCAGGCGTGCCCGCGCGTCCAACAAACGAGCTTCGAGTCCCGACAAGCGCTGCGTCGCCGTTCGAATGGCGCCGGCAACCACCTCCGCGCTCCCCATCACCGTCACGCGCTCGCGCGCGCGCGTGACGCCGGTGTAGAGCAGCTCTCGCGTGAGAACCCGATTCGACTCCGCCGGCAGCAACACCAGGACCTCGTCGAACTCGGAGCCTTGAGCCTTGTGCACCGTCATGGCAAATGCGGTCTCATGCTCGGGCAGGCGCACCGGCGGTATCGCCCGGAAGCCCAATTCGGCATCGGGAAAGTAAACCATCAAATGATCCGCGGCATCCGGCAGCACGATGCCGATGTCGCCGTTGAAGAGCTGCAGCGTGTAGTCGTTGCGCAGCACGATGACCGGCCGGCCCGGATACCAATCGGACCGGTCCTCGAGATCGAGCTGCTGCCTGAAGAAGCGGCTGACGGCCTCGTTGATGGCGACGGCGCCGCGGGTCCCGTCGCGAACGGCGCACAGCGTGCGGAAGCGGCCGAACGCGCTGGTGACCGCGCCGGGATCGGGCGTCCGGGTGCGCAGCGCATCGAGATAGCGCGCATATCCCCGGCAGATCACGTCGAGCGATTCGCGCGACGGAGCGGCGCCGCCGTCGTTGCGCCAGGTGAGCGCGGGGTCGGACGCGGCGCGCAGGCGGGTCAGAGCGGCGTCCGCATCGCCGGCGTTGATCTCCTCGGCGAGCCGGCCGATGGCGGAGCCGCTGCCGAAGCGATAGTTCTGCCTGAGCCAGACGACCGAGTCGGTGAGCCCCGGCGAACCGGCCGGCCGCGGAGTCTGGATGGCAGCGGGTTCGATCCCGCCGAGGCGTGCCAGCAGGGCGATGCGCTCGGCGCTCAGCGTCGGATCGGCGGAGAGTTCGGCGAACACCGCGCCGGATTCGACCGCCGCGAGCTGATCCTTGTCGCCCACCAGAATGATCCTTGCCGCCGGCGGCACCGCCTCGAAGAGGCGCGCGGCGAGCGCGAGGTCCAGCATCGAGGCTTCGTCGACGATGAGGACGTCGATGGGCAAGGGATTCCCCGCATGATGCCGGAATCCGCCGTCAGGCAGCACGCCGAGCAGGCGATGCACGGTGGACGAGGTCGGCGGCAGGAGCGCCGCCAGCTCCCCCGGCAGTTGGGCCGACCGCTGGCGGATGGTTTCGGTGATGCGCGCCGCCGCCTTGCCGGTCGGGGCCGCGAGCGCGATCCGGCACGCTGGGTTCGCCTCCAGCAGGCAGGCCAGCAACTTCACGAGGGCCGTGGTCTTGCCGGTCCCGGGCCCGCCGCTGACGATGGTCAATTTAGAGAGGAGCGCCGTGAGCACGGCGATCTTCTGCCAATCGGCCTGCGCCGGCGCGTCCGCAGGCTGGGGAAAGAGTGCATTCAGCAGTGCGACGACGTTCGGCGGCAGCAGGCCGCCGGGCGCCGGAGAGACCCGGCCGCGCCGCTGCACCAAGCAACGCGCCAGCCGGCTCTCGTAGTCGAAATAGCGGTGCAAATACAGGCGGTTGTCGCCGTCCAGGATGAGCGGCCGGGCGCCGGGTGACCTCGGGGAGCCCACGAGACCCGACTCGAGGAGCGCCTCGCGCAATTCACCCGGCGTGATGACTCGTGCGTCCTCCGCCGTCAGGGAGGCCGCGAGGCCGCTCAAATACAGGCAGACATGGCCGGTCGAGGTGGCCGTGCTGAGGTGCACCGCGGCCCGTCGAACCATCGCGCAAACGGCCGCCGGCGCGCGATGCTCCGCTGCCCAGCGCTCGACATAGTGACCGAAGGCCTCGGCCAGCCGCAGGTCGGGATTGATCTTCGGCTCCGGACTCATAGCGCTGCCCTGCGCGCCGGCTGATCGAGTATCGCGTTCAGCCTCTGAATCGCAGCGCCCGTGGGGCGGTGGTAAAAGACGCCTGGCCGCGCCGTCCCCGTACCGGGCCAAGCGGCTCGGACCCCGCGCACGAACAGGTACAGCACACCGCCGAATTGCTGCTCGTAGCGATAAGCCGGAAGGCGCCGCCGCAGGTATCGGTCGAGCGCCACGGTGTAGAGCAGGTACTGCAGATGGTAGCCGTGGTCGGTCATCGCCCGAGCCAGAGGAGCCGGTCCATAGTCCGCGGGTTCGTAACCCAGATGGTTCGATTTCCAGTCGAGGATGAAATACCGGCCCTGATGCTCGAACACCAGGTCGATGAATCCCTTGAGGTAGCCCTCGAGGCTGCCGAATCGCAGCGCGTGCATGTCGTAGCCGAACTCTTGCAGAGCGTCGTTCAACTCGGCCGCCGGCAGATGGGGCACGGGAAAGGTGAACTCCAGTTCGGTGAGCCGCCGGCTCAAGGCGACGGAGCGAAGCTGCAGGCCCTCCATGAGAGTGGCCGTGGTCACGTCCCTGATCAAATTGCGCAGCATGCCGGCGAGGCGCGCAGCCGGCTCTGGCGTAGAATCCCCGGGCCGCGCTTGCGGATGGCGCTCGAGCGCCGCCGCGATGCCTGGGTCCCAGGTCGACTCGTCCGTGAAATCGATGTTCTCGAACACGGCATGGATGCATTCGCCGGCGCTCGCTCCGCGTGGAAAGCGCAGAATATCGTCCTCGGGCAGCCCCGCGGGGAGCTTCGCGCCGCCGGGCGCCGTGACCACGCGGGCATCACGGTCATTGGCCGCTTGCTCGCCCTTCGCGCCGAAGTTGAGCCCGCTGTAGCTGCTGAGCCTCCAGCCTCCCGCCGCGACGACTGCGCCCAAGTTCGACTCCAGGGCCGTGTGAGGGATCTCTTCAACGAGGGGCCGGCCCGCGTCTGGCGGCAGCGGCGAGCGGCCGACCGATGCCGCGTGCGTTTGCGCGAACCGCTGCCAGGCCGCATCGATGTCGGCCGGACCCAGCCCGTTCTCGAACCAGGTGTTCAAATCCATGTCCCGGCCGGCCACCAGCCAGTTCAGCATGCTGCGAGCGCTCTCTTTGAGCGACCGATTGGCGCTGTAGGTGCCCGTGACCAGATAACAGCGGTGCACCGCACGCGTCAGCGCCACGTAGACAAGCCGCACGGTCTCCGCCGCCTGCTCCGATCGGAGGATTCCCTCGATGCGCACCCGTTCCGGGTCGCCCTTGGCCCACTGCCGAAAATCGATGACCGGCTCGAGCCGCGCGTCGTGATATTCAAGGCCCTGGAGCGAAGGACCGCCGAACCTCGTCCTGCCGTCGCAGACGAACGGGCAAAAGACCACGGGGTACTCGAGGCCCTTGCACGCATGAATGGTCACGATCTGCACGAGATTCTGGTCGGACTCGAGGCGCAGCTGCACCGCGTCGCCGGCGTCGTCGTCGTCGCGTGCGGATTTCAGGTGGCGCCATAGCGCTTCGGGCGCGGCGTGCGTTTGCGCCGCCTGGTGAAGGAGCTCGCCCAAGTGCAGGAAATTGGTGAGCCGCCGCTCCCCGTCCGGCCGCGACAGCAGGCGCTCGGCGACGGCTTGATCGGCTAGAATCCGGCGGTACATGAGGCCGAAGCCTTTCTGGAACCAGAGCTCGCGATACTCCGTGAACTGGCGCACCCGGTCCATCAAACGCGCCTCGTCGCCTGAAATCGCTTCGATCTCGCTCACCGTGCATCCGAGGAGGTCGGTCGCCAGCGCAGCCCGCAGCAGGGGCTCCCGCGACGGCGAGAGGATCGCCGTCAGCACGGTCTCGAGATCCTGCGCTTCGGCGGCGTGAAAGACGCTGTTGCGCCCGATTTCCACGGCCCCCACGCGCAGCGCAGCCAGCGCCCGCTTCACCTCGCTCCCCAGGGCGCGGCTGCGCACCAGCACGGCGATGTCGCGGGGACGCAGCGGCTGACCGTCGAGCGTGACCTGTCCGAGCGATCCTGCCTGTACGAGCCGCGCGATCTCGGCCGCCGTCGCCCGCACGGCCGCACGCCTGGCCTCGGCCTTGGGGAGAGGACCACCGGCGCCCTGAGGCAGAGTCCAGAGCTGCAGCGGCGCGCGCGGTTCCGTTTCGTCGACCCACAGCGAGCGCCGCTTGTCGCCGAAGCTCACGTGATGATAATCGACGTCCTTCAGGATGAAGGCGCCCGGATTCTCCTCGAACAGGCCATTGATCGCCGTCAGCAGCGGTTTGCTCGAGCGTTGATTGGCCGCGAGCGACCAGCGGTTCGTCGCCCAGCCGGCTGCCCGCAAATAGGTGTGAAGATCGGCGTTGCGGAAACTGTAGATGGCCTGCTTCGGATCGCCCACGACGAAGACATGCGAATCGCCCCCGGCGTAGATCCTGCGAAAGATGTCGAATTGCAGCGGATCCGTATCCTGGAACTCATCGATCAGGGCGGCCGGGAAGCGCTGCTCGATGGAGGCCGCGAGCCCGGCATGGCCGGAATGCATGAGCCGCTCATGGACATTGGACAGCATGTCGTTGAAGGAGATCACCTGCCGCGAGAGCTTGAGGTCCCGCAACTGCGCGCCGGCCTCCTGCAGCAGGCCACGGATCAATCGCAGGCGCGCCAGGGAGAACGAGGCGTCGAGGCGCTCGCGCATGGAAAGATACGCTTCGGCCTGGTCGAAGAAGGCGTGCACCGGCGGAATACCATTCTTCTTCTTGTTGTCCTCGAGCACCCCGGCGCGATACAGCCGCGCCTTGCACTGCACGTTCGCAATCGAGCTCTCCACGATCGCAAAAGGCTGGTCTTCCCGGACGATCCGGTCCCACTCCCCGGCCCCTTCCTGCACGGAGGCGTCCTTGTAGGTTTGGCCCTTCAAGGCGCCCAGCGATGCACGCAGCCGATCGACGATGGCGCTCCGTTGAGCCAGCCAGGACTCGCGGACCTGGCGGTAAAGATCGGTCAAGGGGTCCGCGTCGATCAACGGCGATTCGATGTCCGCGGGCCAGAGGAGCTGGGCCAGCGGCTTCGCCAGGTGACGCTCGAGCAGCTTCGCGAGCTTGTCGGGGCTATCGCCCCGGGCCGTCAAATAAAGCGCAAGGCCCGGCGTCACCGTTTCCCCGGCGACATGCCGTCGCCAGTAGTCGTTGACCGCCTCCATCAAGAGCTCGTGGTCATCCTCCACGAGTTCCATGTGCATCGGCAAGCCGGCCGAGAAGGGATTGTCCGCCAGCGCGCGCTGACAGAACCCGTGGATGGTGAAGATGGAGGCTTCGTCGAAGGATTCGAGCGCGCGGTGCAGGAGTTCGATGCTGGCGCGGCGCCGGCCGGCTTGGTCGATCGCCGCGGTAAGCCGGGTGATGAAGGGATCGTGCGGCGCACCGGGCTCCTGCGCCAGAGAATCGCGCAGTTCCCGGATCCGCGCGCGGATGCGCTCACGCAGTTCCGCGGTCGCGGCCTTCGTGAACGTCACCACGAGAATCTCCCGAACGGTGAACTCGCGCTCGAGGAGCAGCCGCACATACAGGCCGCAGATGGCCCAGGTCTTGCCGGTTCCGGCCGACGCTTCGATGAGATTGATGCCGTCCAGGGGACAGTCAAAAACATCCATGGGGCTCACGACGTTCATGGGGTTGATGGCGTTCCCGCAGGAACCGCGTCGATCCGCGGGTCCTCGAGGCACGCCCGGATCCCGCCGAAAACGATCCGGGTCGACTCCTCGAAGTTCGAATCGATCGGGTTATCCTGGCCGCGAAAAGCGAGCCGGTACGCCGCATCCTCGCTCTCGCCGCGGGCTTCGCCGTACGCGGGGCGCCATTTGTCTCTTGCGTTGGCCAAACTGTCCGTGAGCTGGTAGACCCACGCGGATTTGGGGAAGAAATGCAGCGGCTCGCGCAGGCCGCGCCGGTACAGGCCCAGCAAGGACTCCAGAATCGCCGCTGCCTCTTGGCAGTGATTCAGCCGGTACTCGCCGTCGCGCGAGATCCAGCGCGTGCGCAGCTCCGTTCCCGCCGGCGCCGCAGCGCACAGGACCAGGTGGGTCAGCCAGCCGGTGAGGTAATCGGTGGGCCGGGTATCGTCATATCGATGCAGCGCCAAGCCCGTTCGACGCACACCGGTCAGCACCGTCGCGAGCCGCCAGGTCTCGCCATCGACTTGGAAATCCCGTTCAAGGGTGATGGGCGGCCCGGCCGGCGGCTGCGTCGCGTCCCGCACCGTTGCCGCAAAATGCCGCAGCGTGGCCAGCTCTTCTTGAAGGAGTGCCGTTCCCAGGGCACCGCCCGGATATTCGATGCCGGCCATGGCGAGACGCTCGAGCTCCTGATCGCCGAGGCCTTGCATGGCCTGCGGCAGCAAGCGCTCGGCCAGGGCCTGGCGCTCCGGGAAATCGGGCACGAACGGCTCATCGTCCGATTGAAAGCTCTCCTCCCGGAAGAGCGCAATGCCGAGCCGCTCCCGCAGCAGATAGCGGCAGGGATTCCTGAAGAACCGGACCAGCTGATCCAGCGACACGGTCCGCCATTCCTCGCCGGGAACCGCCAGCGGCGCTGCGAAGAAGGGCTCCACGCCGGCGGCCTCCCGCTCCTCGTCCTCCTCCTCGCCCTCCTCGGCGCCCGCGGCCGCGTCCCAGCCGGGCGGGGGCTCGGTTGCGCGCACGCCCGAACCACGCAGCGCATCGCACAGCTCGCGATTGAAGCTGCGCAGCCGGGGATCGCCGCCGGCGACGAAATACGCCGGGGAGAAGGCCTGCAGCGGATGCTCGACGACGAGGCGGCGCCGCGCCTGCTCCAGCGAATCGGGGTCGGCGGGAGTCTCGGCCATGGCCGGCAGCAGCGTCTCGATCAGCTCCGACACCACCACCGATGCCGGCCGGATGGAGTTATCCAGAACGCTGCGCCCGGTGTAGCTCAAGTAGAAGCGCTCGCGGGCCGCCAGCAACAAATCCAGGAAAAGGTTGCGGTCGTCCAAGCGGCGCTGCCGGTCGCCCGGCAGGGGCTTGGCCGCCATCAGGTCGAATTCCGTCGGGCGGGAAATCTGGGGAAAGGCGCCGTCGTTGAGCCCGATGACGCAGATCACGCGAAACGGCAGGTTGCGAAGACTGCTCATCGAGGAGAACGTGATCGAGCCTGTGGGAACTGCGCCGCGCGCGGAATCATCGAGCAGCGAGTGGAGCGCCGAACGGATGACCGGCAGCGGGATCGGCGTGGTGATGGCACCCCGCGCCATGTTGGAGCGCAGTTCGCCGATCGCCTCGCGCACTTCGCCGAGATCATCGAACTCGTCCTCGATCGGCAGCAAGAACTCCTCCAAGACACCGAGCAGGGAGGCCGCCCAGGCATCCGGAGACCGCGGCCGCAGGAACTCGGTTCGCAGTGCCGTCAAGCGATGGAAGAAATGAGCAAAGAGACCGAGGTCCAGGGCGCTCGAACCTTCCGGATTGCCGGCGGGCACCCGATCGAACACCGGCACCGAGACCTGCTCGGGCAGTGCGTAGCCCAAGAACAATCGATGAAGTCCGTCCTCCACAGTGAAGCGCTCGAGACCGGGCAGACCCAGTTCCCGGCGATGATCGCCGTCGATGCCCCACCGCATACCGCTCAAGCGCATCCAGCGCTCGACATTGACCCGCTCATCGCTGCCGATATGGAAGCGCCGGCCGATGATGGGCTGCTGCAGCAGTTCGAGCAGCGCGCTGCCAGGGAATCGCGACGGAAGAATCGCCAGCAGATCCAAGAGCGCCCTGGCCGGAGCGTTGACGGAACTGCGCCCTCGCCCGCTCACCGCGTACGGCAAGAGGCGATCCGGGGGCGCATTGCCGAATACGGCATCGATGAGCGGGGCGGCGGCTTCCAGGTCCGGAGTCACGACGAGAACGTCCGTGAGCGCAAGGCGTGCCGGGCTCGCGAACATATTGAGCAACTGGTCCTGAAGCACCTCGAGTTCGCGCGTCAGGGAGTGGCACACGTGCACTTCGATGCTTCGATCCGCGGGATCCATGGCGATGCTTCCCGGCTCGATCTCGACCAGATTGAAAATCGAGCGCTGCACATGGCCCAGCCGGGTGTCCGGAAACTCTTCGCAGTAACCCTCGTCGTCGATGGGGGCGTCGGCCGCCCGGTCCAGGAGCAATTCGATCTGGGCCTTGGTCTGCTTCCCCCAAGACGCCAAGAGGCGGTTGCCCGTTTCCTGATGCTGGGCGGCGCCGCGAACGACCAATTGGCTGAGCCGCTTGGGATCGACGATCTCGAACCAGAATTCCCGGCACGGATTCAAGACATAGAGGCGCACGTCGATCCACCGTCCCAGCCCGATCAAGACCTTCAGGTACAGAGGGGGAATGTCCGGGAGGCAGAAGACGTGAACCGCCTGCGGCAAATCCGATGGTTGGCGCCCTGCGGCGCCTTTGGCCTCCAGCGACCGAAAAAATTGGTTCGCCGGATGTTCCCGACGCGAGCCCATTTGCGGGACCAGCCGGCGCCACAGCTCCGCCTGCCAATCCTGGTCGTCGGGATGCGCGGTGGATTCCTGCCCGAGATCCACGCGGCCTCCCGTCGCCCAGGCGTTCAACCACTCCTGCCGATAGGTAATGTACTGTTCCAGTACGGCGGCGATCTCCACCGCGAGATCCAATCGCCGCACGGGGTCCGCGCCGTTCAGGTAATTCGCGAGCCGGGGAAAGGATGCATACCAGGCGGGATCCTCGAGCAACGCGTAGATGCGCCAGGCGAGGACCGGAGCGGCAAACGGCGATTGCGCCTCGACCGACTCCACGACCCGGCCGATCTGACGCCACAGCCACTGCGCGAGATACATGAAATCGACGTTGGCGCAGACGCCCTGATCATCGGCGACGGCCAAGGTGAGAGCGCGGCGCATGGCGGTGCTCGGGACGACGACTTGATGCGCCACGAACGGCGAAGCCGTGACGCCGCCGAGCTGCGCGATCACGGCATCGCGCAGGACTTCGAAGCGGTTCGAGAATTGGATGCTGAGCATTGGCTTGTGTCGTCGGTGGAACGCATTATGCCGCTTGCGGTTCCGGTGCGTTCGGCAACTTCGCTGCAGGAGGGTTTTTTCAACGCCATCATCAAGTTATGCGACGAGCAGTTCTCGCCCGCGGAACCCCCGTTGGTGATGAATCGGGCGCGTCCCTGAGGGTCCTTAGGGCTGCTTCGACGTGGCGCCGGGCCCATGCGAATCCAGGGTCTGTTCGTAGTCGCACAGAGCCGAGGCGGCCGGAGAGGTATCCTGCAACCATGGATGCTGAACAGACCATGCCGGAACCCAAGCCGCTCGATCCGCAGCCGAACAGGCTCAGCATCGCGCTCATTGGGCTCGGTGCGGTGGTGTTTGTGGTGGGCCTGTACGTCGGCTTCGTAAAGCACGCCGGCGCGGCGCTCGTGTTCTCCATGCTGGGTGTCGCCATGGCGCTGTTTGCCACCGTTGGGGTCATGCTATTCAAGCCGGTCGGCTTCGGCGTGAAAACCGTGGCCGCCGGCGAGCCGCCGCCCGCAGCGGCAGTGCGCCCGCCCGTCGAAGGGGCAGTCATGCCCCACGGCGTAGAGACGCCGAAGCCGCAAGCGGGTCATGCGACCCAGCCGCCGCCCGTCATCGCGATGGCCATGCCTGCGCCGGCGCCCAAGGGCGAGCCGCCCGTCATCGCTACCGCCATGCCAGCGCCGGAGCCCAAGGGCGAGCCGGCGGCTCACTCACCGGTGCGGCGTGCCTCCGACAGCACCGGTGAGCCCAACCCGGATGGCAGCATCAAGATTTCGCAGCTGATGGAGATGAAGCTCGGAGATCTATTGCTCGCGGCCTTGCGGAACGATCCGGAGGGTGCGGGGCGGATATTCGCGCGGGCGCTGACGCAGCAGGCCGAGGCCTCCGCCCCCGCGGCGGCAGCCGGGAAGTCCAAGGACGCCGCCCTCTGATCCATGCGCTGGAACAGTCAAAGCGCATCGTTTCCAACGCTTAGTCTTCCGGCCGCAGACTGCTTCCCGTCCGAAGCCGGGCACAAAGTGCCAGCCTTGCCGAGACCAAACGGAGGCATGTTTACGTATACGTTTTCGTAGGTTCCAGGCGACGCAGCGTAGGTCTCATGCCAGATTCCGACCGAACCGTTCGTACCGACCGACTTGTTGAATGCTCGCCACGCCGGCAGGTGCAGAGCCGTCTTGCTTTTCGCGTACGACAGCAACTGCTCCATTGAGCGCCAATACTGAACCATGATGGTGGTACGCGAGAACCACATTTCAGCATGGATGAAGCCCAGTTCGGGCTGACGGCAGAGTTCTTGGATCATCCTAGGCATCGCGCGAGCCACTGGCCACCACTTGTGCACCTTCACCGGACTATTGATCCGTAGCCCTATGAGAAAGACAACGAATTCACCTTCCAAGCTAGACGTCAATCGTTCGTTGCGAATCATGTGCTCACGGGTCCTGACAGAATAATGAACGGACATGCGACGATCCCGGGACCGGCATCCGGCAAATATTGTTAGGGATTGTCCGACGCTGGCCCACGTGCGCGCAACTATCCGACCTCGGAGAGGCCGGCGGGACGCCGGGAGTTCATCATTAGCCTGGGACGTTCGCGGGACCGACTTTCGTCGCATGGAGTCGGACAATGGAACTTACCTACAAAATCAGCATAAACGATAGCTATTACCGCACATGGAATAATGCTCTTACGTCGTGGTGTCATACGCCGGTTGCCGGTTTCCGCGCTTCTGGTTGGCACATCGGACGACGCCACCGTCAGTGCTAGAACAAGGAGCGATCTCAGAGAAATTCTCTGACAAGGGTTGCACGTTGACTACACGCGGAATCGCATCGGTCACCTCCCAGGTCAACAGCGGTAATGGCGGTTTCGGTCCGATGGTGGAGGTATGATTTGCGGTCAGTCCGGGAAACCAGGTATGAACAAAACCGCAGAATCGATGCCCTGCAGTGCGTATGTGGCGCTGGAAGGTGCTTCCTATCGTCCAAGCTCATTGACGCGCGGCCCATGGCACCCCGACCACCAGCACGCCGGTCCACCGATCGCACTCATGTGCCGAGCTATCGAACATGCCGCGCTCAAAGCCGGGCTTACCCATCTCTCGCGGCTCACTGCGAACTTGCTGCGCCCGGTGCCTATCCGCGACCTAACGGTCGAGGTCGCCACCCACTACGTCGGACGAAATGCCGGCCATTTTTCCGCTCGGCTCATCGTGGATGACAAAGAGGTTGCCCACGTCACGGCGCTGGCCCAACGCGAGAACGACGTGAAGCTGCCCGATGATCTGCCCGGCCACCCACTGCCGTACGCCCCGCAAACACCGGACGATTCGCCGGCAGCCATCTTCCCGTTCGCTGGTAAGCATGTCGGGTATGCCGATCTGGTGGACACACGAGCCGCGCGTGGCAATATCTTCAAGGGCCCTTGTGCGATCTGGTTCCGCTTGCGGCACCCTTTGTTGGAGAACGAGGAGCCTAGCGTGTATCAGCGCGTTGCTGTGGCCGCTGATTCCGGCAATGGTATCAGCGCAATTCTAGATTTTGCCCGGTACAGTTTCGTCAATGTGGACCTGACCATCAATCTGCTGCGCAAGCCTGTGGGCGAATGGATTTGTCTAGATGCGCGAACCCGTCTCGGCCCAAATGGCTGTGGCCTCGCCGAATCGATGCTCTACGACGTTCATGGCCTTATCGGCATGGCCACTCAGGGTCTCGCGATACGTGCGCGCGACTGAGGAAAGCGGGGAGGGATCATATGGGGTGTTGCTCCTGACGGTACGAAGATGGCATTGAAGCCCTAAAGCCGTTCGTGAGCGCCCGCAACGGTCAACTCCGGGCCTTGGGTGCCTTGCGCAACCATGCTTTCTTCAGCAGCTCTGCAACCAGGGGCATTTTGGCTTTGGGCAGCGCGACGCGCAGCCCACGCACTTTGCCGCCCCACCATAACTTCTCGATGACGCCAGGTGCCATAACGAGGGCCGGCTCACGGTCTTCCTCCGCGACGAAAATGTGCAAGTACTCTCCGTCCGGCGGAACTGTGGCGAAGATCTTGCCCCTAACGCGAAACGACGCGGACGCGAAGTGAGGCTCCTCTGTCACTTCGGGCAATGACATCGCAATGCGGCGTACGTCGTTGAGCTTCACGAAGCACATTTTGCAGCCGACATCACAACCGTGTCGAATGATAAATGGCCCGGAAGCGGCCACTTGGGGACCGGGAACGGCGCAGTCAACGGCGCGCCTCCTTGTGCAGGGCTTCGAGCTCGCGGATCGCAGCCTCGGTCGTGTCGTCGAGGGCGGCGATGGCACCGTCGTCACTTTCGTCATTAGTCCAGGCGAGGCGCGAGTGCGGTGCCGCTTCGATGTACCTACCGAAGAACGCCATAGGCTTTGATGCCTCGTGGCCGAACTCGAAACGGTACCTGCCCCCGACACGAACATCCGCCTCGCAAGAAAGCAGGGACACGCCTGTCGACTTAGGTGCCCACCACAGCTTGAGCAGCTTGGGCATTGTCCAAGTCTCGAACACGATGCGCGCCGGGCCGTTGAAGGATCGCGTAACGACCAGCTCACGCTCGGACTTCCGCTCCACCGTCGTGCGGTTCATCATGGGGGTAGGCTCACTCTCTTCTTCTTGCGTCCATCGACCTTCTCCGTGGTGACGAGCCCCGCCGTGCGGAATTGCTGTCATTCGTTTCTTATGATATCATTCTGCTATCTATTTCATGAGATGCAATCAATGGCCGCCATTACCGTGAGAAACCTACCCGAGGAAACGGCACGTGCACTCAAGGCGCGCGCTGCACGCTCCGGACGCAGCACCGAAGCGGAAGTGCGTGAAATCTTGAATGCCGCGGTGCAGGCGCCAGTGGGTCTCGGTACCGCGCTGGCGGCGCTGGGTAAGCGCATCGGCGGCGTTGACCTATCACGCCGTCGTAAGCGTAGTCCGGCTCGAGCAGCGAGCTTTGAATCTTGATTATTCTGGATACCAATGTGATCTCGGAACCGTTGAAGCCGCGCCCGGACGCTGCGGTACTCCGATGGCTGGATCTTCAAAGTCCTGCGACACTCTATGTCACGACGATCAGCCAGGCCGAATTATTGGCCGGAGTGGCGGCGTTGCCCGCGGGTAAACGGCGCACGGAGCTAAGGAAGATAATCGACAAGGAACTGGTATCTTTGTTCGCGGATCGAATTCTCCCGTTTGGCGAGCGCTCCGCGCAGGCTTACGCACAGGTGGTTAACACCGCAAATGGGGCCGGCAATCCCATAGATTTCGCGGATGCGGCAATTGGTGCGATTGCGATGGAGCACAATTACATATTGGCGACCCGCAATGTAGGGGCCTATAAGGGAACGTCGGTCAAACTTCTGAACCCGTGGTCTTGACTCAGTCGACCGCAAAGAAGCAGTCGTTCGCCTCGCAGGGTAACGAGCTTGGAACGAAGAGCCCAACGTATGGCCGACCGCACCGAACAAGAACCCGCATTGGAACCCGACGCCGGCAGGACGCCTAACATTCCGTGGAGAAATCCCTCCAATATCCCGGCTCGCCTGTCAAGATGGTCTTCGACAAACGATCCAACCGAGGAACAACCATGACGAACCCGATGTATATCCACTCAGTCCCCGTCTTCAAACAGTTGCTGACGGCATTGAAGGCCAACTTGGCGCAAGCCGATGCCTATGCGGCAGCCAAATCCATCGAGCCAGCGGCGTTGTTGCAAGCACGCCTGTATCCCGACATGTTTCCGCTCCTCAAGCAGGTGCAAATTGCCGCTGATTTTGCGCGTGGGATCTCGGCGCGCCTGGCCGGCGTCGAGGTTCCTACGTACGACGGCAAAGAAGCGAGCTTTGCCGATCTCGACGGACTGTTGGCCCGGACGCTCGAATTTCTCGATACCGTCAATCCCAAACAATTCGAGGGCAGCGAAACGAAGGAAATCGTTCTGCGCCCCGGCACACCGAAGGAGAAGAAACTGAGCGGTCAGGCCTATCTCGCGAACTACGGCCTGCCGCAATTCTTCTTTCATGTCACCACTGCCTACGCCATTTTGCGCCACAACGGTCTAGCCATCGGCAAGCGTGATTACATGGGGGCGTACTGACCAATCGCGCAATGTGAGCGGCATGACGCATCCACTTAAATTCGGCTGGAACGGCAGGTGCGGAGCGGGGAATCGGTCTTTTCCCGGCCCGCCCCGGACACTCGGGGTGCTGCAATAGCCGCCTGCAAGCCATTCCTCGCCCCGATAAATGAAGATGCATGGGTGAGCTGATCGCATCAATTGAGCGCAACGGATTGGCCGCGGTTTGACGATGAGGAAATCTTGTATTATGACAAATGCGCTGTTGGTTCCCAATGGATCCGAATCAGGTTACGTGTTGACAGGTACGGCGTAGAGGCGGATACAGATCCGAGCGTCACTTAACCTGTGACCCGATAACAACCAAACTTGGGGACGTCAAATGAACGCGATATCAAAATGGACGATGGCGCTGGCGGTGCTGGCGGGTCCTGTTTATGGACAAGTGCCGGCGTCCAACGACACGAGCGATGGAAACTTCAACACAGGAATGGGTACCGGCGCGCTCGGCGGGCCGGCTGCCTCTAACAGCGGATTAGACAACACCGCGACGGGGTACCAGGCGCTCTTCAACTCGACCGGTGACTACAACACCGCCGCGGGCCGTTGGGCGCTTTATGCGAACGGGGCCGGTAACGACAACACGGCCCTCGGCGCCTTCGCCTTGGAAGGTGATGGAGGCCCGGGAGACGTCAGCAGCTACAACACCGCGGTTGGAGCAAACGCGCTCAGGTTCAATCAGACCGGCGGCAACAACACCGCCATCGGCGTTTATACGCTCCAGGTCAACCAAACCGGCAGCAACAATACCGCTTCCGGGTACGGTGCGCTCAATACCAACGAGACCGGCAACGACAACACGGCGACCGGGTACGACGCGCTTTATATGAGCACGAGCGGCTACAACAACACGGCCGCCGGGACTCAGGCACTCTATTCCGACACGACCGGGAACCGAAATGTCGCGACGGGCTACGATGCGCTTTATTCCAATACCACCGGCATCGAAAACACCGCCGCCGGAGCCAGCGCGCTCTACGCGAGTACCACCGGCAGCAACAACGTGGCGATGGGGTTTCACGCGGGCTACGACCTGACCACCGGCAGCAACAACATCGACATCGGCAATATCGGTGCCGCCGCGGACGGTGTGGCAGCCGACAGCGGGGTCATCCGCATCGGGACGCTGACTCCCAAACAGCTGCAAAAGAGCGTCTTTATTGCGGGCATCTACAATACGCCGGTCGCAGGCAATGCGGTCATGGTCGATTCCAGCGGGCAGCTCGGGGTGGTGGTGTCCTCGGAGCGATTCAAGACCGGCATTGCCCCCATGGGATCGAACAGCGCGAAGCTAAATCAGCTGCGGCCGGTAACCTTCAAGCTCAAGTCCGATGCCAAGGGCACCGTCCAGTACGGGCTGATCGCCGAGGAAGTGGCCAAGGTATATCCGGAACTGGTGATTCGGGATGAGAATGGCGGCATTGACGGCGTTCGCTACGACGAGCTTGCGCCGATGCTGCTCAATGAAATACAGAAAGAACACGCAACAGTCGCCACATTGGTCGCGCAACATGAGGCGGATGCCACGAAGATCGCGGTACTTGAGCAGAAGGTCGCCGAGGTGGACGATCTGAAGCAGCAGTTGTCAGCCGTAATCCAGGAACTGAAAGCGCGGGACAATTTGGTCGCGCAACGTTAGGGTCACCGCCCTACTGACGGATGAGAAGCCCGGCCACTCGCGCCGGGCTTTTCATTTTGTGCGCAGACGTTGGAAGGATTTCACTGCCGGATAGCCGCCGCTCGTCAGAGGCAGGATTGGGTCAAGGCCGTTCGGGGTCGGTATCGTCCGCCGTGGACGGGTCGTGACGACCCGGATCGGTCGCCGGCGGACGACCAATTTAGCGCGGGCAACCCGTTCTAATGAAGAAGGCCGAGCCGTTCGCGCAGCCGTTGCGTGACCGATACATCGTAACCGCCGGTGCCCGGCCCCATTCGCTCGATGTCCTTGATGAGCGCCTCGACCTTCTCGCGGCCGGCAGCGGTGCGCACGGCCTGCTGCGGGGTCTTGCCCTGCAAGGCCGGAAGCTTCTCGTCGATCCAACCTTCGTAGTGCCGGGCGAACAGATCGCGCAGGTGCGCCTGAACCTCCGGGCTTGCCATCAGCGCCGCCTGCTCGGGGTCCGCCGGCGCGGCGCTGGAGCCCCCGTGGGCGGCCACCGGCGGGTGCGCTGCTTCCATCGTCTGGATTTGCGTCATGCGGTATCGGGCATGATCGCCCATCAGTTCGCTGACCCGGCGCTTGAATTCAGCGGCGCGCGGCGCGGAGTTGACGTCGGCGGTGAGCCGCGTGCCCTCGATGCGCAGATGACCGAGCACGGTGGTCTCCCAGTCCTTGTGTGTCGAGTTGCCGCGCTTGGTCCAAGCGAAGGCGACGCGCTGCAGCGCGCCGTCCGCGCCGTACTCCGCCGCAGCCCGCAGTTCATCCTCCGACATCCCGAGCGCCAACACCTTGAGCGCCGCGAATGCGTCGGCCGCCGAGTCGATGTCGAACACCAGCCGCCGCATCGAGACCCGATCGCCATCGGTATTGTGCAATGTGGGGGGCTGCGGATGCAGCAGCGGGATGACCAGATCCCAATAGAGCTCGCGAATTGCGAAGTCATAGCGAAACAGCGAATGTGCGCTCAGCCGCCCGTCCTCCGAACTCGCTTCCCCGCCCTCGGCCGTCCCTGGGGCGGGACGCTCATCGATCACCGCGCCTTCCGGTTCGGCCGCTTCCGCGTCCGCCATGGCCTTGAGCACTTCCGCCCGATCGATCGCCTCGCTCTCCAGCAGCGCCTCGCGCTGCTCGATGATCCGGGGCTTCAGGCGCAGAGGGAAGGCGACCGGGGCACAGGCCTCGAGGATCTCCACGCCATCGCACTCGACCACCATGCCATAGAGGGTGTCGTCCACCTGGAGGGTGCTGGAGGCGCTGCGCTCGCGAACGTGGTGCAGGGTCTCGGTGAGAATTTCCCGCAGCCGCAGTCCGCTGCCGGGCTCGACGCCGACGACTTCATAGAACCCGAAGGGTGAGTCCAGGCAGGCGGATAGATAACGATACAACGCCACGTCCAGGTCCTGGCCCCGTGCAATCAGGTACGCCTGTGTCGGGGAAATCTCATGCAGGCATCGAGCCTCGACCGCCGTGTCGGCGGGATCGGGACTCCAATGATGGAAAAGCCAGGGATAGAAGAGCGTGACTTGAGGATCGTCGGGCGTGAAGGGCTCCTCGCTCCAGAGCGTGAACTCCTCCCATGCCTCCGGGATTGCTTCCGGCCCGTAGGTTTCCTCGATGAAGCTGAAAAGCTTCGCCGTATGATTCTCGATGGCGCGGCTCAACCGGCGCCACGCCAGCGTGTCGGATGATTCGGTCTCGGGCGCGGCGCCGCAGCAAACCTTGTATTTCTTGCCGCTGCCGCAGGGACAGCGATCGTTGCGTCCGACCTTCATGGAATCGATTATGCCATCGGATGGCGCCTACCCGCGCACGCCATTCGAGGCCTACCCAGGCCAATTGCGGCCGCGCATGGGTCGGCACCCGCCGAGCGTTACTTCAGCCGGTCGGCGATCGTGGCCAACCCGGCGTTGAGGCAGGCTTCATCCTTCTCGCCGCCGGGAGCACCGGAAGCGCTGATGGCGCCGATCACCTTGCCGCCGGCGGACACCGGCAGGCCGCCGGGCCAGGAAATGAGGCTCGCATCGCCATTGATGGGACCCGGCAGCGGCGGCGGCCCCGCGCTTGGAGCCGCGGGCGCCGGCGGTCCCGGGGGAAGTGTTTTTGCAAAGTCCCGCGACGACATGCCCGTTTTGATGACGGTGTAGGCCTTGCGCCGCCCTACCTCGACGGTCCTCTCTCCCGCGCCATCATCGCGCAGCACCAGACGGATCGAAAAATCGGGGTCCATGACGGTCACCGTCACGTGGTAGCCGTTGGCCCGGCAGGCATCGATGGCCGTCTGCGCGGCCTCCACGGCCAGCGGCAAGGGCACATCGGCCGCGGCGTTGCGAACGTATCCCGACGCAGCGGCGCACGCCGCCAGTACCGTCGCCCTGGTCATCCTCGCCACGTCGATGGTCATCATGAGGGCACTATAGCGATGAACGAGCCGCGGGCCAATCGCCGGCTGAGGCAGCCCGCTCGGGCGACTCAAGCAGTTGCGCCGCGAGACGCCATGGCCGCGAGTCGGTGATCTAGGCGGCGCCCGCGACCGGCTTGCGGCTGCGTTCGAGGGATCGAAAGCGGCCTGATGCCGAGATCTCGTCGTGGGCCGCCTGGGGGGTCCAATGCGCGTTGCGGATGGCGACGAAACTGCTGCTCGCGAGGTGCTCCAGCGAGCCGGCCATGGCAAACAGAAAACCCTGCCCGGCGACACATCCGAGTTCCAGCAGCGCGGCGATCTGGGGCTCGCATTCGATGCCCTCCGCCACGGTGTCGAGCCCCAGGGTCTCGCCGAGCGTAATGACCGCGCGCGCCAGCTCCGGGCCGTTGTCCGAATTGGTCAGACGGCCGACGAAGGAGCGGTCGATCTTCAGGATGTCGATCGGAAAGCGGTGAAGATACGACAGCGACGAATAGCCCGTGCCGAAATCGTCGATCGCCAGGCGCACGCCGAGCGCCTTCAATTGGTGCAGCCGCTCGAGATTGGCATCGGTGTTGTACATGATGGTGCTCTCGGTGAGCTCGATGACGAGATTCCCCGCTTCGAGCCCCGACTGCGCCAGGGCCGCGGCGACATCGGTTACCAGATCCCCATGCTGCAAGTGACGGCCGGAAATGTTGACGGCAACGCGCAGTTCGGTGCCGCCGGCCACCGAAGGCCGCCACGCCACCAGGTCGCGGCATGCCTGGGCGAGCACCCAGCGGCCGAGTTCGTTGATCTGCCCGCATTCCTCGGCAATCGGAATGAATCGGGCCGGCAGGAGGACTCCGACTTGGGGGTGACGCCACCGCACCAGCGCTTCGATGCCCAGCAAGCTGCGGGTGCCCAGATCGACGATCGGCTGATATTCCAGGAAGAACTCCTGGCGTGCGAGCGCGTGGCCGAGGTCGGCCTCGAAGCGCAAGCGCTCGTGCAGGAGCTCCTGCATTTCGGGCTGAAACACCACGAACCGATTCTTGCCGGCGGCCTTGGCGTGGTACATCGCGACGTCCGCGTTGCTCAGGAGCGCCCCGGTATCCACGCCGGGCGTCGAGATGGCGATGCCGATGCTCGCACCCACGCGTAATTCCGTGTTGCTGACCACCAGCGGCTGATTCAAGGCGTCAACCAGCTGCGCGGCCAGGGTCTCGACTTCCTCGGCCGCCGCGAAGCCCTCGAGGAGCACGGCGAACTCGTCGCCGCCCAGACGCGCCACCGTGTCCGAGGCGCGCGTGTTCGTGACCAGCCGCTGCGCCGCCGCCTGCAGCAAGCGGTCGCCGGCGTCATGACCTTGGGAATCGTTGATGTTCTTGAAATTGTCGAGGTCGAGAAACATGACGGCGACCTCGGTGTGGCGGCGCTGCGCCAGATTGAGGGCGTGCTGCACGCGGTCGCGGAACAGATTGCGGTTCGCGAGCAGCGTCAGGGGGTCGTGGAACGCCAGCTGCCGCAATTGCTCCTCGAGCGCCTTGCGCTCGGTGATGTTGCGAAAGTTGAGCGCGAAGCCGTCCACGGCAGGATCATTGGTGAGATTGCGGCCGACGACCTCCAAGACACAGGATCCGGACGGGCTCACGATCCGCAGTTCGACCGGCCCGACGGTGCCGTTCGGGGTTGCCGCGACCTCGGCGAGGAACGAGCGCAGCCGCTCGGCGTCCTCGCCGGCGCACAGCTCGTGCAGGTTCTTGCCGGGAGCGTCCTCGGGCCTCAGGCCGAACGTGTGCTCGGAGGCGCGCGAGGTGAATCGCACCGCGCCGTCCGGGGCGACGATCATGATGACGTCGGAGGCATTCGCGATCAGCGAAGCATAGCGGTCCTCCACCCGGCGGGCCGCCCGGCGCTCTCGCGTGAGCGCATCCCCGCGCAAAACCACGGACTGGCGCGCCATCAGGAGCAGCGTGAGGGAGAACACGACCACGGTCATCACGGATGCCGGACCGCCGATGTCGCCGCGGGTGAAGTAGACCAGCACCAAGAAGGCCACCAGCATCGCGGCGTAGGGCAGCGAGCGTGCGAGCGCGACCGAGGGGCCCGAGACCGGCGCCGCGACGGAGCGGGTCTCGCGCATCTGCTCGCGCCCGGCGGCCGCGAGGGGCAGATACCACGTGAGATACAGCACGTCCTGGATGCCTCCCGGCACGTAGTAGCCGCCCAGCTTGGCGAGCGACCACAGGATGTCGCCGAGGAACATGGCCGTGAACGCGAGCACCAGCAGCAACGAGATGCGGCGATTGCCGGCGCCCCCCGCACCCGTCAGGAGGAGCACGCCCAGCATGAGCAGCAGCACGCAGTCGAAGGCCGCGTAACTCTGGCTCAGTGCGTGCTTGAGGAAATCGACCTCGGTGTCCGAGGCCGTGGGGCGGACCACGAGGTACCAAAAGAACGCGCCGAATCCCACCATGAAGATGGTCGCATCGAGCGACAGCTGCACCCACGGCACGCGCACCGCCGCCGCGCGGATCAAATACAGCGCCGCAATGAAGAAGGCGGGATAGAACGCGAAGAAGAAGAAGTCGGCCGGTCCCGGGAAGGGATCGTGACCCCACAGCCAGCCGCATTGCGCAATGATGCTGCCGATGCAATAGAGGCCCACCGCAATGGAAAGCCAGATCCAGGCGGTGCGCAGCGTGCCGCGCGGTGCACGATGGGCCGCCGCCGCGACGATGACGACGTCGATGAGATTGGCCGGCGTGTCGCCCAACAGCCCGATGTAATGGGTGACCTGGGGACCGCCCAGACCGGTCAGCATCGCGATCGAACCGATCCCGACATAAATCGCCAGCCCGAGAAACAGCCGGTCCACCCACGCGGGTGCACCAGAACGAATCTCGTTCTCGGAAATCATTATCGTGTCCAACTCGGACATCTGGACGCGACCCGATATGTGGCCGAAGGGTAGGCCACCTCAGGTTGGCCGCTGGACCCTTAATCTACGGCCTCCGGGTGTCGGCGCCTAGCAACATAGCGCACCCGTGTGACGCAGTTCTCGCGCAAACGCCTCGAGCTTCCACGAAGCGGCGCCCGCGGGCGATGCAGGGGCCGGAGCGGTGCTACCATTCTGCGATGAGCTTCTCAAACGCCCCCAATGGCAAAGCCGGCCGCCGTCCGGCGGCGCCCCGCAGACGCCGCAAGCGGCGTGCCTCGACCATGCGCCGCTCGCGAGCGTCGCGCGCGATTTTGAGCATTCGCGGCCGCGGGTCGCGCGGCGCGCGGTGGGTTCTGCGGCTCATCGGCGCCGCGCTCGCGGCAGTCTTGCTGTGGTTCGCGGTCAACTGGGTCTATCAGGTCGTGCGCAAGCCGTCCGAACTGCTGTTTCCGGTCGGCGCGTTCACGAAGTCGCCGCGGGAGACCTGGGGCAGCTACGGAGCGATCTTTCGCCGGTACTCCACGCGAACGATCACGCCGGAACTGCTGGCCGCCCTCGCCCAGACCGAAGGCTCCGGGAGTCCGCTGGCGCGGACTTATTGGCGCTGGTCGTGGAGCTCGCGACCCTTCGAGATCTATCGTCCCGCCTCGAGCTCGGTCGGCATGTATCAGATGACCGACGGCACCTTTGCCGAGGCGAAGCGACTGTGCATTCGCGAGCACGAGGCGATTCAGGCAGGCGCGGGGAACCCGGGGTCATCGTGCGGGACCAACCCGCTGTACGTGCGCCTGCTGCCGAGCCATGCGGTCGAACTCACGGCGGCCTACCTCGACCGCGCCGTCGCCGTTACGCTGGCGCGCAATCGCATCGTGTCCGCATCGCCCCGGCAGCAGCGGCATCTCGCGGCGGCGATCCATCTGTGCGGCGCGCACGGCGGCGATCTCTACGCACGGAGCGGCTTCCAGTTCGCCGCAGGCCAGCGTTGCGCGGATCACGATCCGCGCGGCTATCTGTCCCGCGTCGATGCCTTCGAGACCGAGTTCCGCCGGTTGGCGGCGCGCGATCGGGACACCTGAAGGCTCGGAGCCGCCGGACGGCGGTCACCAAGTCCGATGCGGCCTAGCTCGATATTCCCGCCGGCAGTCCCGCGATACTCGCGGCACCCGGCGGGATCTCCCGCTCGAACCGCTCGAACTGGGCCACCACGAAGCGGTCCGCAAAGCTGGGCCCGTTGAGCTGCTCGACGAACCCGCAATGGCCGCCGTGGCGGGTGCGCACGACGGTGAGATGCGGGGACGGCGCCAGCCGCGCCAGGTCGGCCGCAGGAATCATCGGATCATCCTCCGCGAGCAGTACGGCCGCCGGAAAGCGCAACGCCGCGAGCCGCGGGCCGGTGATCGCGTAGCCGTCGAGGTAGGCCTCGAGACTGGGGAAGTCGGTGAACTCGCGGACGAGCCCGGCGGTCATCGCACGCAGATCCCGGCTGCGCAAGAGTGGCTCGAAGTCGGGCAGATCCGGCCAGGCCCGCCGCTTGCGGCGCAGCGACCGCGACCATTTGCGCACGAAGTACTGGCGGTAGAGGACCCATCCGCGCTCGAGCGCCACGAGCGTCGCGGCCGGATCCAGCACCGGCGACACGGCGGCTACGCCGGCGATCGCCGCGGGGGCGCCCGCGTCGGCCGCGACCCGCAGCATGAAATTGCCGCCGAGCGAAAAGCCCGTCAAGAAGATCCGCGCCGCCGGAAAGCGCTCCGCGACGGCCCGCGTCGCACCGACGACCTCGGCCAGGCGACAGGAATGAAAGATCCCGCGGTTGAGGTGATGACTCGCGCCGTGATCGCGCAGATTGAGCCGCAAGACGTCGAACCCGTGGGCGAGCAGCTCGGCGCCGAGTGAGATCACGTAACTCGAGTCCGCGCTGCCTTCCCAGCCGTGCAGCACGACCGCGATGCGCCGGGAGGGTGCATGCGGCAGCCGTTGCGCCCCGGCCGGCGCCCTCAGTCCCCGCGCCGGACTCAGAAATCCCTGCAGCCGAACGCCGTCGCCGCAGTCGAGCACCCAGGGCCGCGTGTCTGCGAGCAGCATCGCGCCGCGCCGGCGCGCGAACCACGGCAGGGGCGGCAGGTTGCCGATCGCGGTCTGCACCTGGCCGTTACGCAGCGCGCGCGGCGGCGAAAATGTCGGACGCTGCGTCAGCGCGCGGCCAGCTGGCATGGTTCCCCACCCGCGATTACCAATCGTGTTCCTCCTACCAGCCTGGAAATCTGAGTCGCAGGATAATATGACAAATATCGGTGGCCGAAAGATTCAAAAGGACTACGATCAACAAAAAAAAGGGTCAATAATTTCAAGTGGGTAGTCTTGCGGGCGCCGGCGATGAATCGCCAACAAGGCCGGCAGCGAATCTATAAATAACTCAAGGGAACATTTAAGGAGGAAAACATGAGATTCAACAGAGAGAAGAGCACTCATATCCTGCGCGCGGTGAGCACCTCGTGCTGTGCGGTTGCGGTCGGCGCGGCGATGGCGGGTGCGGCATGGGCCGGTTCCAAGGATGCTTTGGAAAACGGCACGCTCTTCCATCCCGCGTCGAACACACGATACGCTGCCGACGTCGGCGTCCGGGCCCACACGTTTCTCGAGGTCGTCAAGCCCAAGATCCGGTCCGGCAATCACCCGGGCTATACCGGCGGACCGCCCATTACCGGATACGGCATCGAAACGCCGGCTTCGATTGAGTGCGTCTACGGGTTCACGGCGTCCGTGGACGGCTGCGACCCCAACTTGGTCACCACAGAGGCATCCGGCGGCACGAAGGTCATCGCCATCGTCGACGCCTATGACTACGTGGACGCGACCACCGACCTGAAGGCCTTCTCCGCGCAGTTCGGCCTGCCCGCGCCGAACGCGAACAACTTCGAGAAGGTCTACGCCAATGGTCAACCGGCCGACGGCTCGGGTTCGGGATGGGACCTGGAGGCGTCGCTCGACATCGAATGGGCGCATGCCATGGCACCCAAGGCCAAGGTCATCCTGGTCGAGGCGCTATCCAACTCGGACACGGACTTGTTCTACGCGGTCGGCGTGGCTGCGGGCCTGGTGCAGGCGGCCGGCGGCGGGGAAGTATCGATGAGCTGGGGCGGCAGCGAATATTCCGGCGAAACCTCCTACGACTCGACGTTCACCGGCTACTCCAATGTGGTGTTCTACGCCTCGTCGGGCGACGCGTGGGGCACGGAGTACCCCTGCGTTTCGCCAAATGTGGTGTGCGTCGGCGGCACGGCCCACAGCCGTAATGCCACTACCCTGGCTCTTCAGAAGCAGCTCACGTGGACCAACGCCGGTGCGGGCGCCAGCCCTTACGAAGCCGCACCGTCTTATCAGAGCGCGCTCGGCAATTCGGCCCGGCTGGTTCCGGACGTCTCGGCGATCGCCGATCCGGAAAACGGGGTCTGGGTCTACAACTGCACCTATGAGGGAGCCTGCTACTGGTTCCAAGTGGGGGGCACCAGCGTGGCCTCCCCGGTCACCGCCAGCCTGGACAATCATGCCGCGGCGTTTTCCACCAACAGCGATACCTATCTCACGGCCCTCTACGGCTCAAGCGGCAGCGGCCGCTCCGACATCACGGTGGGCTTCTGCGGCGTGTACTACAGCCTGCTGGCGGCCAAAGGTTGGGACAACTGCACCGGATGGGGTTCGCCGAAAAAGAAGTGATCAAGCATTGGTAGCAGGGTCAGGAGCGCATCGCTGCGCATTGGTAGCGAAGCGAACTTGGCAAATTCGAGGGCGGCCACTGGGCCGCCCTTTTTCTTTGGCTCTGTCACCAAATCGTGTTGGTCAACCAATGACCGCGACGCCGAGGACACCGGCAGGGATCCGCTTTTCAGTCCGGGTAGTTCTTGGACGGGGCGAGGCGGATCGCTTCCGAGCGCGATTTCAAGCTGAAGATCCGCGCCCGTGAGGGCGCCGGGAAGCCGGACCCGCACTCAACGCGGAGCCGCCTGTGCAGTCCGACCTGGATGCGAGAGATCTGGTTTTCAGGGGTCAACGACCCGGCGCACGCACGCCTGAATCGCTTCTGGCACCTGAACAAACCCGGCTGTCAGCAACTCGCTCCACGAGGGGCCGCGATTCTTGGCCTCCTGCCACACATCGTGCAAGTCATGCGGTCGGAACTCGGCGAGCCAGGCGAGTAGCTCCGCTGCCTGTCGTAGATCCTTGCCACTCTTGGCCTCGGCCGCCGTGCGCCGTGGCGCCAAAATCAGCTTGTGAACGGCAAAGCGCTCCGGACGCGGCACGTTGACCAGAACTCCTTCTCCCTGCAGCAGCACTGCAGGGGTCGCCTCATAGATCAGGAAGTCCAGGAAGCGCAGCGGCTGCGCTTGAGTCTGGAGTGCCGGCAGGTGTGTCGAGGCGTCGGTTTCGGCGCCGCGGTTGGGTGTCAAAAACTCCACATTCAAGCCACCCGCAGCTCGATAGCTGTACGGCGGATCACGATCATCGAGGCTGGGGGCTGGCCCGAAAGAGGGGTCTACTGCGCGCAGCACCGTGAGCGGATCATCCATCCGATCGCCCACCGCTACGGAGATGCTCAGAAACTGCGCAATGTCCACATCGCTCGTGGTGAGCTGCGCTTGCTTCAAGCGCAAGCCCAGCATGGCGGGATAGCACTGGTAGGCCATGGTGCCGACCAGGACGGCGCGCAGACGGAACAGGCCCGCACGCGAGAGTGCCTCCACCACCTGTCCCATCCGGGGCAGGGGCTGGGGCATGCGCCCGCTGCGCACCAGAGCCGAGACCAGCGCCCGACGCTCCTTGCGATCCTGCACCTCTCGCCGATGGGCCTTGATGCGCGAGAGCAGTTCCGGGGTCTCAGGGCCTACGTAACGCTGCGGTCGGGGCTGCCCGGCCACCCTGGGTGCCTGGAAGTACCAATACCTGCGACCATCCACTTGCTTGGCGAGAAAGTTGCCGGGTTCCGGGAACGCTGCCTCGAAGGCGGCGGACTCGACGCGCTCCAGGAGCTCGGCGTATTGGGTCTGAATCAGTAGAGTTGGGGTCGGCACGGCTATACTCCTTTGACGAATGGAGTATAGCTCAACTATCCTCCATTAGCAAATGGAGTATAACTCGCGCATGGTGTACGAGATCGTCGGCAACATCGTATGGATATTGACACTCATCCATGTGGCGAGCCAGTGGCCTCCCGTTCGCGGCGGCTAACCCTCCGTGCATTCGCCGACAGCACGATCGCGGCCGTTTCACCAACACGATTTGGTGACAGAGCCTTTTCTTTAGGGCTTGAGCGCGTAGATATCCAGCTCCCCCGGAACGGGATTGGGATTGGTGCCGTTGTTGCCGCGAGTCCCCACGTAGACCTTGCCGTTCGCAATGGTGGGGACCGTGAATTTGACCGCATCACCCGCGGTGTCGGTGCCGGAGGCGGCGCTGTTCCACAGTTCGCTGGCGAGATTGGTGGCGTCGTAGGCGTGCAGCACGGTGGGGCCGCATCCGGGCGACTGATTGGTGCAGTACAGGGCATTGTCCAAGGCCCAAACGATCCCGTTCGCCGTGGCGGCCGAGGATACGGACGGCGTGCCGCCTCCCAGGGCGTACGAGGTCGAGGACGCCGGAGTGCCTCCGGTACTGAACAGCGAAGTCGCGGCACTCAGCGTATACGTGGACAGCGGTTGACCGGTGGCGGCGATATAGAAGTTGTTGTTCCAGAAGGCGCCGGAGGCAAACAACGACCCCCCGACAAAGAACCGTTGCACCATCTTGGTGTAGCCCGTGTCGTAGCCTCCCAGGGTGTCCCGATTCACCACGTAGAGATTGCCGCTTTTGCCGCCGCAGATCAGCAGGTGGGGAAACGGACTGGTGAGGGGAAGGTTGGCAAGCACCGCGGCGCCGCCGGATCCGAAGTCGAAGTCATTGGTATTGTCGCCCGCCTGTTCGGCCGGCGTGTAGTACTGCGACACGGTGAGCGCGGCGTTGAATTGCAGCAGCGAATCACCGTAATCGTTATTCGGCGCGGTGCCGCTGTTGGCGTCGAAGGGACCGTTTCCCGTCACGACATACAGGTTGTTGTTGGCGTCCGCCGCCGGTGCACTGCCGCTCATCCAGATTCCCGCGCCGCCCACATAGGGGGGCACCGGCCGGTTGGGCGCCGCGTTGAAAATGTACCGCTGCGTGAGCGCACCGGCGGCGTATTGGTAGCCCATCAGCCAACCGTAAAACGGCGGGTTGTCGCCGTGAGACGCCCAGGCGATGTAAACCACGCCGTTGACCAGAGCGAGGCCGGGCCGCTGACCCTCTTGAAGCGCGTTGAAGCTCACGGTGGCGCCGCCGTCTCCCGCGCCCGGAACCGTGCCCGCGATGAGCGCCGGTGACCCGGTCATCTCGTTGCCCGTGGCGAGATTGATGGCGTGCAGGCGCTGATAGAAGACGGTTTGCGCGGCGTTGGTCGACTTCGCGAGCACGTATAGGATGCCGGCGGCAGGATCGATGACCGGCGTGCTGGTGACCCCTATTTCCGGTGAAATGTCGCCATTGGCCATGCCCACCAGTGCGGCAGGTACGCTGGTCTCGCCGGCCGTTGCCCCGTGACTCGTCGCGACCAGGACCGCTTGCCACAGCTGCACGCAGGGAGCGGCATCGGCGTCGAACGCATAGAGACTGTCATGCTCGGTCGCCACGAACACCACGTTGTGCTGCGCGCCGCCGATGGTGAGATTCGCCACCCACAGCGGTTGTGCATAGACGGCACCGTCCACCGCGCACGAGGTCCGTTTCCCGAAACCGGCGGTGTTGACGTTGCTCGTGGTCAGGCCATATTCCTGGATGTTGGCACCGTCTCGGGCCAGATCGTCATGATAGGTGTACACCCCGGCCAGATTGGTGACTCCGAGCGTTGCGGTCCCCGAGTCGGCGCCGCTCGCGGCCAGAATGGTGTGAGTGCCCGGCGCGGTTCCCGGGGTGTATAGACCCGTCGCGTCGATGGTGCCCACGGTCGAGTTGCCGCCCGCGATCGTATCCACCGACCAGGTGGCCGTGCCGCCGCCGGGCACGGTGGCCGTGAATTGCTGCGTCTGCCACCAGGTGATGGCGGCCGCCGTGGGCGACACCGTCACCGTGCCGGTGGAAATCGTGACCGTGGCGGTCGCGGCGGTGCTGGTGCCGCCTGCACCCGAGCAGGTCAGCGAATACGTGGTGTTGGCCGTCAGGGCGCCGGTGCTCGCCGTGCCGCTGGCGGCCTTGGTGCCGCTCCAGCCATTGGAGGCCGTGCACGAGGTCGCGTTGGTCGAACTCCACGTCAAGGTGGCGGCGCCGCCGCTGGCAATACTCGTCGGATTGGCCGACAGCGCGGCCGTGGGCAGGGCACTGGCCGCCACCGTGACGGTGGCCGTCGCGGCGGTGCTGGTGCCGCCCGCACCCGTGCAGGTCAAGGAATACGTGGTGGTGGCCGTCAGGGCGCCGGTGCTCGCCGTGCCGCTGGTGGCCTTGGTGCCGCTCCAACCGCCGGAGGCCGTGCACGAGGTGGCGTTGGTCGAACTCCACGTCAAGGTGGCGGCGGCGCCGCTGGCAATACTCGTCGGACTGGCCGACAGCGCGGCCGTGGGCAGGGCATGCGCCGCCACCGTGACGGTGGCCGTCGCGGCGGTGCTGGTGCCGCCCGGGCCCGAGCAGGTCAACGAATACGTGGTGGCGGCCGTCAGGGCGCCGGTGCTCGCCGTGCCGCTGGCGGCCTTGGTGCCGCTCCAGCCGCCGCTGGCCGTGCACGAGGTCGCATTGGTCGAACTCCAAGTCAAGGTGGCGGCGGCGCCGCTGGCAACGCTCGTCGGACTGGCCGACAGCGCGGCCGTGGGCAGGGCATGCGCCGCCACGGTGACGGTAGCCGTCGCGGCGGTACTGGTGCCGCCCGGGCCCGAGCAGGTCAAGGAATACGTGGTGTTGGCCGTCAGAGCGCCGGTGCTCTGGGTGCCGCTGGTGGCCTTGGTGCCGCTCCAGCCGCCGCTGGCCGTGCACGAGGTCGCATGGGTCGAACTCCAAGTCAACGCGGCGGCGGCGCCGCTGTCGACGACGGTCGTCGACACATTGAGCACGGCCGTCGGCAGCGACGGAACCGGAGTCGCTGGAGTCGATCCAGAGCCGCCGCAGGCCGCCAAGGTCAACGCCGCAGCGCTCGTCCATGCTGTGATCAAAAATCGCATAAGACCATCTCTCTCAAGTTCGATTCGTTATATGCAGCGGCTCGCATCAGCCGCTACGTGTAGCGCATCGCTCAGCGAATTGCCACGGAGAATCGCGCGAATCGCCAACCAGTCGGGTATCGACCCATGACATATTTCGGCTACCCGGTGCCGATGCACCATGCGGCGCCGGCATTTGCATAGAGCAAAGCCGTGTTGGTGATTCGCGCGGGAATCGCTATCGTTGTGTCAGGGCGCCGCAGGCTGCGAACCGCACTGGGATGAACGAACCCCCCGTCTCTTTTTCCCGGGTTGGCGGCCTGCGGATGCCCACCAAGCGTTACGGTTCGTCCGCGCCGCCCCGGCGCCGGAGCCTGCGGGACCCGGGCCGGGGCCGGTGCAGGATCGGATAGGCAAAGCTGGCCAGGTGGGAGTGCACGCGCCGCAAATCGCGGACCGTGCGCAGAAACAGGTTGCTCTCCTCGGCGACGCGCTCGACCCCATCGCCCTCGGCGGGCCGGTCGGCGGCGGTCGCACTGCGCATCAGACGCACACTCAAGGCGGTTGCGGTCACTTCGAACTCGCGGAATCGCGCCTTGCGCGCGACGAGACGCTTGGCATCGCTCGGGTCTGCCTGCAAGAACACCGCGACCGCGAGCCGCAGGCTCTCGAGTATTTCGCCCTGCATTTCCGCGACCATCGCCATCTCATCCGGCGACAGCGCCCGCCCCTGCTTGAGGTTGCGGACGGCGAATTCCACCAGGCTGTTGCTCACGATATCGGCGGCATGCTCCAGGTTGATGACCGCCGACAGGATGTCCTGACCGCGCGCCCCCTCCCGCGTGTCCAGCGACTGCTCGTCGCCGATGTCCGCCAAATAGCGGCGTATCGAACCACCCAGCTGGTCGACGCAGCGATTCTTCAGGCCGATCGCCGCCGCGCATCCGCGATCGCTGCTGCGAAGGACCGTGAGCGCATCGCGGAGCATGCTCTCGATCATATCGGCAATGCGCAGCGTCTCGCGGGCGGCGTTCGCCAGAGCGACGGTCCCCGAGTTCAACGCCGCGACGTCGAGATGGACGGGCCGGGCGGGATCGACGGGCGCGGGCGGATCCGGAAGCCAGCTCTGCAGCAGCCGCGAAAAGTGCTCGACCGATCCCAGGAAGACCACGGCCAGCATCAGATTGAATGCGAGGTGAAAGTCCACCACCAGGCGCCCGGGCGCGTCATCGAAACGCTCGAGCAGGCCGCTGATCGCGGACAGGAACGGCAATACCACCACGACGCCCGCGGCGCGCACCAGCAGGTTGCCGAGGGGCAAGCGGCGCGCGACGGAGGACGATGCCCCGACGAGCGGCGGCAGCGCGCCGCCCAGATTGGCGCCGAGCACCAGCGCCAGCGCGCCCGTGGTATCGACGACATGCGTCGCCGCGAAAGAGGCGACCAGCAGGACGATGGCAATGCTCGAGTGGCAGGCCCAGGTGAGGACCGCCGCCACGATGGCGGCCAGAACCGGCTCGGCGGTGAGCGCGCTCAGGACGGGGCGCAGCAGCGGGGTGTTCTCGATGGGCCCCAGCGTACGCATCAGGCCGGCCAGGGCCATGAGCATGAGGCCGAGCCCAATCGCAATGCGGCCCATGTTCTTGGCCCGGCCGTCGCTGGCCCAGCGGAAGCCGAGTACTCCGACGAGCACCAGAGGCGGTCCCACGAGTGCAATATTGAACGACAGCACCTGCGTCAGGAGCGCCGTGCCGACATTGGCGCCGAGCATCACGGCGAGCGCGGGCGGCAGCGCAATGACGCCCGTCGCCGTGAAAGAGGTGGCGAGCAAACCCGTCGCGGTGCTGCTCTGGAGCAGGGCGGTCACCCCGACTCCGGTCAAAAAGGCCCGAAAGCGATTGCTGAGGTTCCGTCCCAGCCAGCGCCGCAAGACGGTTCCGAAGCCGCGCTGCACGCCCGTGCCGACCATGTGCGTCCCCCAGAGGAGGAGGCCGACATGACCGGCAAGCTCGATCAGCGCAACCGTTCCGTTCACTGGTGTACCCGCCGACGTTCGTACGGTAACGGCGCAGTATAGCCATCACGCCCGCTGATGGGCACCGGCAACCCGCAATCCGGCGACGGCGGGATATACTGGGCGACATGCCCAACACCATCACTCGCCGCGACTTTCTTGGCGGCACGGCGCTCGTCATTGCCGGCGGCCTGACCCCGCTCGCTCAATTGCGCGCCACGCCCAACCCCTATTATCCGCCCGCTTTGACCGGTCTGCGGGGGAGCCACCCCGGAGCGTTCGAGGTCGCCCACCAGGTCGGGCGCGAGGGCAAACAGTTCGACATTTCCGGCCGCGCGGCGCAGGAGACATTCGACCTGGTCGTGGTCGGCGGCGGCATCAGCGGTTTGGCCGCCGCGTGGTTCTATCGCGAGGCGCATGGCCCCACATCACGCATCCTGATCCTGGAAAACCACGATGACTTCGGGGGACATGCCAAGCGCAACGAGTTCCGAGTCGGCGACCGGCTGCTGCTCGGGTACGGCGGAACCGAGTCGCTGCAGTCGCCGAAGGCGCTGTTCAGCAAGACCGTCAACCGGCTGCTCGGCACGCTCGGCGTCGACATCGCGCGCTGGAACACGGCCTACGACCGCAAGCTCTACGGCTCGCTCGGGTTGACCCAGGGCGTCTTTTTCGATCGCGAGACCTTCGGGGTGGATCGGCTGGTCGCCGGCAATCCGGTCGTCACCGGCGGCGATTCGATGGCGGACGAGGTGAAGCCGCGCCCGATCGAGGACGCCATTGCCGAATTCCCCCTCTCCGACGACGCCAAGGCGCGCCTGGTGCGGTTCTTCCGGCACCCCAAGGATTATCTTGCCGGGAAGTCGAAGGCGCAGAAGATCGACTACCTGAAGAAGGTGAGCTACCGCGACTATCTGCGAACCGATGCCGGGCTGGGCGATGAGGCGATCCGGTTCTTCGACGGCGGCACCAAGGGTTTGCTGGCCATGGGTCCGGACATCGTGCCGGCGTTCGAGGCGATGGGCAGCGCGTATCCGGGTTTCTCACGATTGGGGCTGAAGGATCAAATTGAAGCGGGATTCGACGAGCCCTACATTTATCACTTCCCCGACGGCAACGCGTCGATCGCGCGATTGCTGGTGCGCAGTCTCATCCCCGCGGTGGCGCCCGGCCACACGATGGATGACGTGCTGCTGGCCGATTTCGACTACGCGAAGCTCGACGTCGCAGGCGAGCCCATTCGACTGCGTTTGAACAGCACCGCCGTCGCGGTCGCCAACGCCAAGGGCGGCGGGGTGGACATCGGCTACGTGCAATCCGGCGCTCTGCAGCGCATCCAGGCGCGGCAATGCGTGCTTGCCTGCTACAACATGCTCATCCCGCACATCCTGCCGGAGTTGCCGGACACCCAGAAACAGGCGCTCGCCGCATGCGTCAAGCTTCCGCTGGTCTACGTCAATGTGGCCATCCGCAATTGGCAGGCCTTCCGCAAGCTGGGGGTCGACGAGATCTACTGCCCCTATGGGTACTTTTCGAACATCAAACTGGATTACCCCGTGTCGCTCGGCGGCTATCGCAACCCCCGCGATCCGGACGAGCCGATCGTGCTGCACCTGGAGCACCTGCCGCTGACGCCCAACCAGGGGCTCACGAACGTCGAGCAATTCCGGTTGGGAAGGGAGCAACTGCTCAAGACCCCATTCGAGGAATATGAAAGGCAGATCACCCAGCAGCTCGACCGCGTGCTTAGGTACGGTGGTTTCAGTTCGGCAAGGGACATCGCCGCGATCACGGTGAATCGATGGCCGCACGGCTATTCCTATGATGCGAATACGCTGTTCGATCCCGAGACGCCGGGCCCTGCGCCCTACGTGATCGCCCGGCGGCGCTGCGGCAATATCACCATCGCCAACTGCGATGCCGGGTGGAACTCCTACACCCACGAAGCGATCGACCAGGCGTGGCGTGCGGTGAATGAACTGCGGAGCGCCTGAGGCGACCTATGACTACGTGATCGTGGGCGGCGGTTCCGCGGGTTGCGTGCTCGCCAATCGGCTCTCGGCGCGGCCCGAGCGGCGCGTGCTCCTGCTCGAGGCGGGCGGCCGCGATACCAACCCCTTTATTCACATGCCGGCGGGTCTCGCGCGGTTGGCCGGCAATCCGCACGTCGACTGGAGCTACTACACGGAACCGGAGCCCGAACTCGGCGGACGCCGCTTGTACTGGCCGCGCGGCCGCGTGCTCGGCGGCTCCAGTTCGATCAATGCCATGTGCTACACCCGGGGACACCGACTCGACTACGACGAGTGGACGGCGCTGGGCGCCGAGGGGTGGGACTATGCGCGCGTGCTGCCTTTTTTTCGCAGGGCCGAGGATCAGGCGAGCGGCGCCGATGCCTATCATGGCGTCGGCGGACCGTTGTCGGTCGAAGATCTTCGCTTTCGCAATCCATTGAGCCGCGTGTTCGTCGACGCCGCCGTGCAATGCGGCCTGCCGCGCAATCCGGACTTCAACGGGGCGGTGCAGGAAGGCGTGGGTTTCTATCAGGTCACCCAACGCCGCGGGCGGCGCTGCAGCGCCGCCGTCGGGTATCTCAAGCCCGCCGCCGGCCGCCCCAACCTTCACGTCCTCACCGGCTGCCTGTGCCGCCGCCTGATCATCGAACGTCAACGCGCGGTCGGGGTCGAGTATCAACACCGGGGGCAGGCCCATCGGGTGCGTGCCGAACGCGAGGTGATCTTGAGCGCCGGCGCGATCGGCTCGCCGCAGTTGCTGATGTTGTCGGGCATCGGAAATCCCGACGAGCTGCGCAGCCTGGGCATCGTCCCGGCGGCGGACAACCTCGAGGTGGGCCGCAATCTGCAGGATCACCTGGACTTTTGCACCCTGCAAAAATGCACGCGCAAGATCACGTACGATTTCCGGGCGTATCAGGAACTCATCGTGGCCCTGCGCTACGTCCTGACGCGCTCCGGCCCGGGCGTGACCAACGTCGCCGAGGCCGGCGGCTTCATCCGCACGCATCTGGCCCCCGACGAACGGCCCGACGTGCAATTGCATTTCGTCCCGGCGCAGCTCGACGACCACGGCCGCAACCGCCTGCCCGGCCACGGCTACACGCTGCACGCCTGCGCGCTGCGCCCCGCGAGCCGCGGCCGGCTCGAGCTGCGCTCGAACCGCGTCGAGGACCCGCCGCGCATCTTCGCATCGTACCTGAGCGCCGCGGGCGACCTCGACATCCTGCTGGAAGCCATGCGCCGCTCACGCGAAATTCTGCGCTCGCCCGCATTCGCCCCGTTCCGCGGCGCCGAGGTCTTTCCCGGGGATGCCGCCACGACCCGCCAGGATCTGGAGCGCGTGCTGCGCCTCAAGGCCGAAACGGTCTACCACCCGGCGGGAACCTGCCGCATGGGCGCTGACTCGCGATCGGTGGTGGATTGCCTGCTGCGGGTCCGCGGCGTCGAGGGTTTGCGCGTCGCCGATGCCTCGGTGATGCCGCGGCTCATCGGCGGCAATACGAATGCCCCGACCCTGATGATCGCCGAGAGACTCGGCGAGTGGCTGGAGCCGTCCGCAGGCTAGCGCGCTGAATCCGATAGTTCATCCACCATGGCGATGATGCTGGACAAGACCTCGCCGCGCACCCTGAGACAACAGCCTTCGATTTGTTTGCGGTCGAACGATCTCGCGACGGTCTTACCCATGGCGACGATCTCGATTCTCGAGCCATCCGGGACGTCCTGCGCCGGGCCGCTGTCAACTTCCGTAACGGTGCCAAAAATGCCGTGGGGGACCAAGAGGGTCTTGATTTCCAGCCTGATCTTTTTGAGGCCGGTGTCGTATTCCTCTCGCAATTGCTTGTCCATGGGGCCCTCCTGACAACCATATTGACCTGAATGATACGCCCACGATCAGGCAACGGGCGCACTATCCGGATTGTGCAAGACGGAACGACCGAGCGCGAGCGGAGGTCGATCTTGCGACCCGTTGGGCGGCCTCCCGCGACGAAATCGCACACGGCACGGCCGATCTATGCCCTAATGGCTTCGCCAGCGATTTCAACGGCCTACCGTCTGTTCGGGCGAAACGGACCCTGGAGGGCGCACCGGATCCCTTAGGATAACGGAGCGCGGCCGCCTCCCTATCATGAGCGAAGGTTAGGACGTCAGCGATGCTATTTCACGGTTCCGCGGTCTCACCCTGGGACAACGAAGAAATCCTCCGCGCCGAGCTCTTCAGCAGCGAGCGCCTCGAGCAGCATGCCGCGAGTCTCGCGGTTGCCCAACGGGTGACGCAACGGCGCTCGGCGCGCAGCTCCCTCAGCGTACGGCTGAAGGACAACGAGTCGGTTCTGCTCGCCGCTTACCGGGCGACCGCCGCCGCGGTTGGCGAAGACCGCGCGATCACACCGGCCGCCGAATGGCTGCTGGATAATTATCACCTCGTCGAAGAGCAGATCCGGGAGATTCGCCGAGATCTGCCGCCGGGTTTCTATCGCCAATTGCCGAAGCTTGCGGACGGGCCATTCGTCGGCTATCCGCGCGTGTTCGGCCTCGCCTGGGCATTCATCGCCCATAGCGACAGCCGAATCGATCCTGACTCTTTGCGCCTATTCGTACGCGCCTATCAGCGCGTGCAGCCGCTGACCATCGGCGAGCTGTGGGCGGTCGCCATCACGCTTCGCATCGTCCTGGTCGAGAACCTGCGCCGCGCCGCCGCGCTCATCATCAGCAGCCGGGCGGCGCGGCAGGACGCGGACAGCATGGCCGACCGGCTGTTGGGTCTGAACGGCTATGCGGCCGAACCGGACGCCATGGCCTCGCGCGATGCGAGCGGAGCGCCCCTGGCTCCCGCCTTTGCCGTCCAGCTGGTGCTGAGATTGCGCGATCAGGATCCGGCGACCACGCCGGCGCGGCGGTGGTTGGACGAGCGATTGAGTTCACAGGGCACGACGGCCGAGGAGATCGTCCTCGAGGAGCATCAGCGTCAGGCGACGTCGAACGTCACGGTGCGCAACATCATCACGAGCATGAGACTGCTCTCGGATGTGGACTGGCCGGAATTCTTCGAAAGCGTCAGTCTGGTCGACGAGCTGTTGCGGTCGGAGAGCGCCTTCGCGGCCATGGATTTCGCAAGCCGCGACCTGTACCGCCGCGCGATCGAGCAACTGGCGCGCGGCTCGAAGCACACCGAAATCGACATGGCGCGCTTGGCCCTGTCGGCGGGAGGTACGCCGGCCGCGAGCGCCAGCACGGGCACGGTGGAGCGCCGGCGCGATCCGGGTTACCACCTGATCGGCGCCGGCCGACGCGCCTTTGAAGTCGCCGTCGGCTATCGACCCTCTCTATGGAGTTATCTGGGCCGCTTCACGCTCCGCGAAGCCGGCGATTACATCGCCGCCATCGTCCTGATTGCCGGCATCGTCTTGTTCCTGCCCATGATCGTATTGCAATCGTGGGGCGTGACCGGGTACCGCCTCGCGTTGCTGGCGCTCCTGGGAATGGTGCCGTCGGTCGACGCGGCCATCGCGCTGGTGAACCGCGCCATTACGCGAGGGCTGGGCGCGACCATTCTGCCGGGTCTTGCGTTACGGGAGGGCATTCCGCCGCATCTGCGCACCCTGATCGTGGTGCCCTCACTTCTGACGACTGGTGCGGCCATCGAGGAACACGTCGCACGCCTCGAGATCCACTATCTCGCCTCGCGGGACTCCCAGCTGCACTTCGCGTTGCTGTCGGACTGGACCGATGCATCAGCCGAGCACCTGCCCGAAGATGCCGCACTGCTCGACATCGCCGCCCTGGGCATTGCGCGCTTGAATCGTCTGCATGGACCGGGCCCCGCGGGCGACCGGTTCTTGCTGCTGCATCGGCGGCGGGTGTGGAGCAGCGGACAAAAGCTGTGGATGGGCTGGGAGCGCAAGCGCGGCAAACTGCACGAATTGAACCGGCTGCTGCGCGGCGCAGCGGACACCACCTTCGTCGAGGTCGGCGGCCGCCCCCCGGCCGTTCCGGCGGATATTCGCTACGTCATCACGCTCGATGCGGATACCCGGTTGCCGCTGGATGCGGCGCGCCGTCTGGTGGGCAAGATGGCTCACCCGCTGAACCGGCCCCGGTTCGACGCGGCGACCGGCCGCGTGCTGGAGGGCTACGCCGTGCTCCAGCCACGAGTGACGCCGTCGCTGCCGATGGGCGGCGAAGGCTCCCTGTTTCAACGCGTGTACTCCAGCGCGAGCGGGATCGATCCGTATGCGGCCGCGGTCTCCGACGTGTACCAGGATCTTTTCGGTCTCGGTTCCTATGCGGGCAAGGGAATTTATGACGTCGACGCCTTCGAGGCCGCGCTCGCCGATCGCGTGCCCGAGGGGACTCTTCTCAGCCACGACCTTTTCGAGGGGACCTTTGCGCGGGCCGGGCTGGTTTCCGACATCGAAGTCGTCGAGGAATTTCCATCGCGCTATGACGTCGCCGCCGCACGTCAGCACCGCTGGGCGCGCGGCGACTGGCAGCTGCTCCCCTGGATGATGGGCCGGGGCGATGCCGCGGGCGACCATCGCGGCAGCGGCACACTGCCCCTCATCGGTTTGTGGAAGATGTTCGACAACCTGCGTCGCACGCTGTCGGCGCCGGCGAGCGTCGCCGCTCTTCTGATCGGTTGGCTGCTTCCGACCAGCGCAGCTGTGATGTGGAGCGCCTTCATCATTGCAACGATTGCCGTGCCGGCGCTGCTGCCCATTTTCGCCTCGATCGTACCGAGCCGCACCGGCATCACGGTTCGCAGCCATCTGCGCGCGCTGCGCCGGGATGTGTGGCTCGCCGCGGCGCAAACCGCCTTCCTGGTCACGTTCCTGGCGCACCAGGCGGCGTTGATGATCGATGCGATCGGCCGCACGCTGTTCCGCCTGCTCGTGAACCGCAATCTGCTGCAGTGGGTGACCGCGGCGCAGGCGAAACTCAGTTTCCGCCTCACGCTGTCGAGCGCCTATCGGCGCATGGCCGGCGCCGTTGCGATCGCCGCCGCCGGCGCCTGTCTCACCTTTTATCTCCACCCCGGCAATGGGTGGCTGGCGGCGCCCTTTTTGGTGCTCTGGGCGATATCTCCGGCGGTCGCCGTCTGGATCAGCGTTTCACCGCCGGCGGCGGGGCGTCTTGCCGTCTCGGATGCGGACGCGCGCGCCTTGAGGCTGGTGGCGCGCCGCACGTGGCGATACTTCGAGACTTTCGTGACGGCGGACGATCAGATGTTGCCGCCGGACAACTTCCAAGAGGATCCGCGCCCCGTGCTGGCCCACCGGACCTCTCCAACCAACATGGGCCTCTATCTACTATCCGCGGTCAGCGCCCGGGACCTGGGCTGGTCGGGAATATTCGACTTCGTCGAGCGGGCGGAGGCCACGCTCGCGACCATGCACCGCCTGGAGAAGTTTCGCGGTCATTTCTACAATTGGTATGACACCCGCGATCTGCGGCCGCTGGACCCGAGATACGTATCCTCGGTCGACAGCGGCAATCTGGCGGCCCATCTGCTCGCTCTGGCGATTGCGTGCCGCGGCTGGATCGACGTGCCGGCCGCACAGAGCCAGTGCTTTCCCGGGATACGCGACGCTCTCGATCTCGCGCGCGAGGCCCGGCGGGGCCTGCCCGACGACCGCAGGATGCATGCCACCTCGCGGGATCAGATCGATGAAGCGCTGAACGCCCTGGCCGCGGCCCTCGATGCCGCCGAAGCCGCGACCACGGATATCGGAACACGATTGTCGGAACTCGTGCCGCTCGCCGCGACGCTGGCCGACATCGTCCGTACACTGGTCCGCGAGTGGGGAGAGGATGCAGGCGGGGACTTGCTCTATTGGAGCGAGGCCACACAACGGTCGATCACCAGCTGGCGCCGGGATGCGGCCCAGACGCCGAGTCCCCTCGGCAGCCTGAAGCAGCGCCTGGCGGCCATCGAGGCGACGGCACGCGGGATGGCCGAAGGGATGAAGTTCGACTTCCTGCTCGACAAGCAGCGCCGGCTGCTCTCGATCGGATGCACCGCGGACGGCACGCTCGACACCAACTGCTATGACCTGCTCGCCTCCGAGGCGCGCCTGGCCAGCTTCTTCGCGATCGCCAAGAACGACATCCCGGCACGCCATTGGTTCCGCCTCGGACGCGCCGTCACGCCGGTCGGCAGAGGCGCCGCGCTCATCTCCTGGTCGGGGTCCATGTTCGAATACCTCATGCCGTCGCTGGTGATGCGCGCGCCGGACGGAAGCCTGCTCGAGCAGACGAGCCGCCTGATCGTCCAGCGACAGATCGCCTATGGCAATGAGCTGGGTATTCCGTGGGGCATTTCAGAGTCCGCCTACAATGCGCGCGACCTCGAACTCACGTACCAGTATTCGAACTTCGGCGTGCCGGGCCTTGGGCTCAAGCGCGGTCTCAGCGAGAACTCCGTCATTGCGCCCTACGCCACGGCCCTTGCGGCCATGGTCGATCCGGAACGGGCGATGCGCAATTTCGATCGCCTCACCGGCATCGGTGCGCGCAGCCGATACGGATTTTATGAGGCGCTCGACTACACTCGATCGCGTGTTCCGGACGGCGCCGAGACCGCCATCGTCCGGGCGTACATGGCGCATCATCAGGGCATGACGATCGTGGCCATCGCCAACGTGCTGCTCGACGGCCGAATGCGCCGACGATTCCATTCGGAACCCATCATACAGGCCACGGAATTGCTCCTGCAGGAGCGCGCACCCCGCGATGTCTCGGCGGTTCATCCGCGGGCCGAGGAGGTCAAGGCAGCCGCGCCGCTCATGGACGCCCGGCTCCCCGAGGTTCGCCGACTGCACGGCACACACGATCCCGTGCCGCAAACGCATCTGCTCTCGAATGGGCGCTACTCGGTGATGCTCACCAGCGCGGGTTCCGGCTATAGCCGCTGGCGCGACCTCGGGGTGACGCGCTGGCGGGAAGACGCCACGCGCGACGACTCCGGCAGCTATATCTACCTGCGGGATGTCGCGAGCGGCGCCGTCTGGTCGGCGGCCTATCAGCCGTGCGGCGTCGAGCCGGACGCCTATCAGGTCACCTTTACCGAGGATCGCGCGGAAATCATCCGTACCGACGCCACGATCACGACCATCCTGGAGATCGTGGTATCGCCGGAGGACGACGTCGAAGTCAGGCACCTGTCGATCACCAATACGGGCCATCAGAGCCGGGAGATCGAGGTCACATCGTATTCGGAGCTGGTGCTCGCCGCTCCCGCCGCCGATGCGGCGCATCAGACGTTTCTCAAGCTCTTCGTGCAAACGGAGTATGCGGCCAAGCTCAACACGCTGCTGGCGACGCGCCGCAAGCGCAGCCCGGAAGACGCCGACATTTGGGCGGCCCAACACGCGGTGGTCGAAGGCATCGTATTGGGCGAGCCGGAAGTCGAGACGGATCGCGCGCGTTTTCTGGGCCGAGGCAGGGAGGCCCGATCGCCGCTGGCCGTGATGGATGGGCGGCCCTTGTCGAACACGGTGGGGACGGTGCTCGATCCCGTGTTTGCGCTGCGATACCGGCTGGCGATACCCGCCGGCGCGACCGCGCGAATCGCCTTCTGGACCGGTGTCGCCGCATCGCGCGCGGGCGTGCTCGATCTGCTCGACAAGCACCATGAGGCCAACTCGTTCGTGCGGGCGACGACGCTCGCCTGGACCCAGGCTCAAGTGCAATTGCGCCATTTGAGCATCGACTCGGCCGAGGCGGGCCTGTTTCAACGGCTTGCCGGTCATCTTCTGTATGCCGACGCCACGATGCGGCCGCCGTCGCGCATGATCCGCGACGGCAGCGGTCCGCCGGCCGGGTTGTGGGCGCAGAGTATCTCGGGCGACTTGCCGATCGTGCTGCTGCGCATAGACGCCGCGGAAGACATTGCCATTGCCCGCAAGCTGCTGCAGGCGCACGAATATTGGCGAATGAAGGGCCTCGCGGCCGACCTCGTGATCCTGAACGAGCGGGCGGCGTCCTACGTCCAGGATCTGCAAAACGCCCTGGAATCCCTGGTACGAATGAGCCAATCACGGCCGCAGACGCGCGCGCACAGCGTACGGGGCTCCGTGTTCGTGCTGCGCACCGACCTCATTTCCGAACAGACGCGCACACTCCTGTTGGCGGTGGCGCGAGTCGTGCTGGTTGCCCGGCACGGCGACCTGGCCGATCAAATGGATCGCCTGCGCCGGAGCCCTGCGCCCCACCCGCCGCGGCCGAGGCGGCCGGCGAGGATCGAAACGGCGGCGAGCGCTCCGGCGGTGCAGGATCTGGAATTCTTCAATGGCCTTGGAGGCTTCGGCGCGCAGGGGCGCGAATACGTGACGATTCTGGGCCCGGGCAAGTCGACCCCCGCGCCGTGGATCAATGTGATCGCCAATCCGCGCTTTGGGTTTCAGGTGGCGGCCGATGGCGGCGGATTCACCTGGGCCCTCAACAGCCGGGAACATCAGATCACTCCGTGGTCGAATGATCCGGTCGCCGACCGTCCGGGCGAGGCGCTGTACCTGCGTGATGAGGAAAGCGGCGAGGTGTGGGGCGCCACGGCCGCGCCCGCCCGCGACCCGAGTGCGACCTATGTGGCGCGGCACGGACAGGGATACAGCCGATTCGAGCACACCGCCCACGGCATTGCGGTGGAGGTTTGCATGTATGTCGCGATGGGCGATCCCATCAAAATCTCCCGCCTGAAGCTGCGCAACACGTCGCGGAGCACGCGGCGACTTTCGATCACCGCCTATGTCGAGTGGGTGCTCGGAACCTCGCGCGGGACGTCGGCGGCCTTCATCCTGACCGATCTCGATCTGCAGACGGGCGCCCTGTTCGCGCGCAACCCCTGGGACGCCGCCTTCGGCACCCGAGTCGCCTTCGCCGACCTGGCCGGACGGCAGTCGCAGTGGACCGCGGACCGAGGCGAATTCCTCGGACGCCATGGCACGCTCGACATGCCCGCCGCTCTGGCGTCGCGGGCACCCTGGTCCGGTCGAAGCGGCGCCGGCCTCGACCCGTGCGGCGCTCTGCAAACCACGATTTCGCTGGACCCCGGCCACGACGCAGAGGTGGTTTTCTTCCTGGGCGAGGCCGACAATGCCGCGGCCGCGCAGTCGCTGCTCACCCGTTACCGCCATGCCAATCTCGACGCGGTGTTTCGCGAGGTCATCGACCATTGGGAACAGGTTCTCGGCGCCGTGCAGGTGACAACGCCGGACCGGTCCATGGACATCATCCTCAATGGCTGGATGCTCTATCAGGCGCTGGCCTGCCGAGTCTGGGCGCGAACCGCTTTTTATCAGGCGAGCGGCGCCTACGGCTTTCGCGATCAGCTGCAGGATGGAATGGCGCTGGTCGTGACGCGGCCGGACCTGACCCGAGAGCATCTACTGCGCGCCGGAGGGCGGCAATTCATCGAGGGGGATTTCCAGCATTGGTGGCTGCCGCCGTTCGCTGCCGGCGCGACCGGCCAGGGGGTTCGCACCCGCATCAGCGATGATGTGGTGTGGCTCGCCTATTGCGCCATTCAATACATCGATGCCACGGGCGACTTAGGGGTACTCGACGAAAAGATTCCGTTTCTCGAAGGCCGTGCGCTGCAAGCCGAGGAGCACGACGCGTTCTTCATGCCGGTGATCTCGGAGCAAACCGCGACGCTCTTCGAACATTGCGCACGCGCCCTCGATCATGGGTTGCCCGTCGGAGCGCACGGCCTGCCGCTGATCGGAACCGGCGATTGGAACGACGGGATGAACCGGGTCGGCGAGAAGGGCAAGGGCGAAAGTGTCTGGCTGGGATGGTTCCTGCAAACCACGCTGGTCAGGTTCGCACCGGTGGCCGCGGCACGCGGCGAGCAGGACCGCGCAACCCGGTGGCTGGCCCACGCGGCCTCGCTGAAAACCGCGCTCGAGCAGGCCTGGGACGGCGACTGGTACCGACGCGGCTACTTCGATGACGGAACGCCGCTGGGATCGGCCCTGAGCGACGAATGCCGCATCGATTCCATCGCTCAATCATGGAGCGTGATTTCCGGCGCCGGCGCTCCCGAGCGTGCGGCGCGCGCCATGAGCAACGTCGACAGCCAGCTCGTCCAGGAGGATGCCGGCCTGGTCTTGCTCTTCACGCCGCCGTTCGATCACACGCCGCACGATCCCGGCTATATCAAGGGGTACCCGCCCGGCATTCGGGAAAACGGCGGCCAATACACGCATGCCGCCACGTGGACCGTCATTGCGCAGGCGGTCCTCGGGAACGGGGAACGGGCCGCGAAACTGTTTGCGCTCCTGAATCCGATCACTCACTCGAGCACCCGGGCCGACGTCCACCGCTACAAGGTCGAGCCGTATGTGGTGGCGGCGGACGTCTATTCAGTCGCCCCCCACGTGGGGCGCGGCGGTTGGACGTGGTACACCGGATCGGCCAGCTGGATGTACCGCGCCGGTCTCGAGTGGATCCTGGGATTTCGGGTGCGGGCGGGCAAACTGCTGCTGGCGCCGTGCATACCGCCGGACTGGCCTCACTTCGACATCGTCTTCCGGCATGCCTCCGCGCGCTATGAGATCCGGGTCGACAACCCCAATCGCGTGAGCCGCGGCGTCGCTCGAGTCGAATTGGATGGCAAGGAGCTGCCGGGCGAGACCTCCATCGTCCTGGCCGACGACGGCCGCACGCACTCCGTGCGGGTGACCCTGGGTTAGCGGGGCCCATGCGCCGCGCTTGATTACTTCGACCACGGGCGAGCCCTGTCCGGCGCGTCCAATTCCGGATAGTGGCGGAAGATTCCCTGGTTGTTGAAGGGGATGCGCCGCGGCGAGGCGAGATAGGCCGCGATGCGCGGCCGATCCTGAATTCGCGCATGCAGCGCCAATACCTTCGGATAGCGGCGTGCGGCCTTGAGCATGGCATTCGGGAATGCGTAGTTGAGCCCGGCGATCACCTGGAACAGCGAAAGATCCGCGTAGGTGAGACGCGCGCCGAGCAGATAGCGCTTGCGCGCGGCATGCTGCGCCAGCACGGCTTCAAAGTACCCCAGGAACTTCGGCAGCCGCTCCTTCACGAACACCGCGGAGCGGCGCCGCGCCTCCTTCTTCTGGTCTTCGTAGTAGAGGCTCCCGGCCAACGGATGATGGGTGTCGTGAATTTCGACGACAAAATCCGCCAGCGTGAGCTGCAGCTGGTTGGTCCACAGCCGGCCGGCCTCGGTCTGCGGGGCAAGCCCGTGCCGCGGCCCGATGAATTGCAGAATGTTGGCGGTCTGGCCGATCAGAAGCCGCCCGGCCTTGAGAAACGGGGGTGCGAACGGCGGCGTCTGAGCGCGGCCGTCCAGCAGCCGCATCATGGCCGGCATTCCGGCTCCCTTACCGGACCCGCGGGCCACATCGACATAGGGCGCGCGGCCCTCCTCCAACGCCAGTCTCACAAATTCGCCGCGGCCCTGAATCTCAGGCCAATAGTAAAGCTGGTAGATCATCGGATGCTCCTCGAGGCGACTCGATGGCGTCGCCCGCGCTTGGCACCACATTACTCCACCGCGGTGGCGGGGTGTTGAAACAGCGCGGTGCGCCGGGGCCCGGCTCGTCCGATTCAGGGGCGCGGCTTAGCCCGGTTGACAGACCGCGAGGCGGTTCTGATACTGACCGCCGACGTCATGGGATTGGCCTTCGGGTGGTCTATGAATAATCGATGCGCGGCGGCCCGGTTTGTCTGCGGGCTGATGATTTCAACCGGACCGATCGTATCAGCCGCCGCGGCGGAGCAGGCGCCGTATCCGGCCATGGCGCCGCTGGCGAGCTACCTCGAGGCCAGCGCCACGGATGAGATCGCTCTCGCCCGAAGTGCGGCGCCGCCGTCGATCTCCGGGCATGCCGAGATTCTGGCGCTCAGCAGAGCCGGCTATACGACGGCGATCAAGGGAGACAACGGATTCGTCTGCCTGGTCGAACGGTCTTGGGCCGACAGCTTCGCCGACCCCCAATTCTGGAATCCCAAGAACCGCGCGCCGATCTGCCACAACCGCGCCGCCGCACGCACCATCCTTCCGGCGTACCTCGAACGAACCGGGTGGGTTCTCGCCGGGGTTCCGGTACCCGAGATGATCGCACGCACGCGAGCCGAACTGTCCTCCAGCAAGTACATTCTCCCCGACGCCGGGGCCATGTCCTACATGATGTCGAAGCAGGGCCACCTGAACGATGCCGACGGCCACTGGCATCCGCACCTCATGTTCTATCTCGCGAACACCGGAGCCGCTGCCTGGGGCGCCAATCTCAAGGGCTCGCCGGTGTATGCCGACGGATCGACGCTACTCGGCCAGGAGGAGACGCCCGAGCCCGTGACCACGTTCTTCGTGCCGATCACCCGGTGGTCGGATGGCAGTTCATCGGGCATGGAAGCGCATTAGCAGGGGCGTACCGCCGTTGCTTGGCGGCCGTGCTAGTCTTGGGACAAAACGATCGGGGGGGTGCGCATGGGACGGTCTCAAGCAACAGTATTGGCATTCGCGGCGATGCTCGGTTGTGCGGCGTTACCGGCAGCCGCAAGCGTCAGCGCCGCTCCCGCGACCATTACGGTGGGCGAACTCACGCTGACTCTCTGCCGCCCGCATTTGGCCGGATATTGCGGCTCAATCAAGCAACCAATCGATCCGAGCGGCGTCACGCCAGGCAAATTCACCATTGGATTCGAGTACTACCCGCGCCTCGATATTGCTGACCCGCCCCTCGGTACGATCTTGCCGCAGGAAGGGGGTCCCGGATATTCCTCCACCGGCACGCGGGATTACTACCTCGAGATCTTTGATGCCTTGCGCGACCGGCGCGACATTCTCATCGTAGACAAGCGCGGTACCGGACTCTCAAGCCCGGTTGATTGCCCTGAAATGCAGACGGGTTCACTCGCACTGAGCGCGGCCGCCGCTTGCGCCCGGCAGCTCGGGGACACCGCCTGGTTCTACGGCACCGATTTTGCCGCGAACGACATCGTTGCCGTCTTGGATGCGCTGGGTATCGGTGATGTGGACTTCTACGGCGACAGTTACGGCACATTTGTCGGACAAGTTCTGGCGGGGCTCTACCCGCATCGCCTGCGCAGCATCATCCTGGACAGCGCCTACCCGGTGCGGCCTCCCGATCCGTGGTTTGGCACCGATTGGGCGGCGGCGTGGTCAGGAATCGACACGAGCTGCGCGCGCTCGCCGAGTTGCAGTTCACTGGGCGGCACCGCCACGTCACGCATGCGGCAGTTCATCGACATCATTCGCAAGACTCCGATCAGCGGCCATGCGCCCGACGGCAACGGCATCCTTCAACCAACGACCATCGACACGGCATCGTTGATCTATCTGATCGACTATGCCGGCTTTGGGCCGCCGGTGTATCGGGATATTGATGCGGCGGCACGTGCCTGGTTGGAATCCGAGGATGCGTTGCCGATGTTGCGATTGGTGGCGGAGGCGGATACCGCCTCTGTCGACGCACCCTCTGCTTTCAGCTATGGCTTGTATGAGGCGGTAACCTGTTCGGACTACCCGCTGTTGTATGACGTCGATCAGCCGCGGGCGGTACGCAATCAGCAGTACGCAGCCGGGGTTCAGAATGCGCGCGAACACCGGCCAGGCCTGTTTGCACCGTTCACGGTCGATGAGGGAATCGATTCGCAGGTGTACATCACCCCGCTGAACTCCTGTTTGCCGTGGCCGATGCCGCCCCATGATCTTGCGCCGGGCTCACCGGGCAAACCGCTGCCGCCGAGTGTGCAGTTTCCCGCCGTACCCACGTTGGTGCTTTCAGGCGATCTTGATTCCATCACCTCCGTGATCGACGCGAACAACACGGCCGAACAGTTTCCGGACGCCATTCACGTCGTGGTGCCCAACCTGGGCCACGTCGTCAGCGATAGCGACGAAATCGGCTGTACGCTGGGCATCGTGCACCGCTTCGTCAACAACCTCTCGCCGGGAGATACCAGTTGTGTGAACAGGGTGCGCCCGGTGCGCACGGTGCCGCTGTTCGCGCGATTGGCGAGCGAGCTTGCGCCCCTCGAGGCGCTCAAGGGCAACCAGGCGAGCGACGCGCAACAACGCATTGCCGCCTCTGGTCTGGAAGCCGTCGGCGATGTGATCGCGCGCTACTACGTGACGTACAACGACTTCGACACAGGCTTGCGCGGCGGCAAGTTCACGTACACGACCGGTGGCAGCGTCTACGTCTTCACGCTCACCGAGCTCAAATGGACCGAGGACGTCGCGGTGTCAGGCACCGTATCCTGGGACCAGGTCACCAACATCATCACGGCGCAAGTGACACTCGAGAGCGCGGGCACCCAAGTCGGCTCCCTGCGGATTCGCTGGGACGATGCCGACATCAATGCCATGGCGTCCGTGACGGGCGAAATACAAGGTGCGACGCTGATCGCGCAGCGAATCGCTCCTTGAAGTTGCGCGCGAGTGCGCCGTGGAGCGGATGCTACAGCGTCGCCGCGCCGAGGCGCCGCCAGCGCCGGTCCCGTCCGCTCTTGGCGCGCAGCTTCTCGGCGGCGGCGTACAGCGCTCCCGCCGATACGAAGGACTCGATGGTGGGCACGCCCGTCACCGAGACATGCAGGTAGTAGGTGAGGACGCCGAGCGCGCCGCCGGAGGCACAGGCCAGTATCCCGTTGAGATTGGTCACATCGCTCTGTCGCCGATGATGGTCGGCCGCGTAATCGCGGCGGCCGAGGACGAAGAAATCCGTCAAGTACACCCCGGCGATCGGCGGCACCACGAGTCCCAGCAGCACCAGGAAGCCGATGAGCCGGTCCGCGACGCCGATCACGGCCACGATGGTCCCCAGCACGCCGCAGGAGATGACGATGCGGCCGTACGGCGTCTTGCGAAAGGCGGTCGACGTCACGAGGCCGGTCGAGTATAGATTGATCGCGTTGATGGTCCAGGTGGAGAGGACCAGTGTCGCGAAGGCGATGCCTACGAGGCCGAGCGTCGCCATGTATCTCATGGGATCCTCCTCGTGGAAGGCGAGCGCCGGCAGCATCGCGAGGATCAGCGCCCCGCCCGCCCCGATCCCGTTACCGGTGACGCTGATGAGCGCGCAGTCGAAGGTCGAGCGCGAATACCGCGTGACATCCGGCATCAGCACCACGTTCACGATCATGCCGCCGATCACCGCCGAGATACCGGTGCTCAGATCGACTTGCGTGCCGGGGATGGCCATGAGGGCCGCCCAGTGCACGTGCTCGAGGGCGCGGTAGGCCACATAGCTCGTGAGCACCACGAGGAGCGGTGCGACGAGCAGCGACAGCCGGTCGATGGCGCGAAAGCCGAACACGGTCGTGGCCGTCACGAGCGCGCTGCAGGCGACCGTGAAGACCCATTGCGGAGGCGCGGAGGAGACATAATCCGCCGCGGTCAGGTAGCAGGTGCGTCCGAAAAGCTCCGCGGTGACAGAGTACCACCCCAGCAATACGAGCGCGAGCACGAAGTTGACGAACCGCGCGCCGGTCACGCCGAACACGTTGTTCACGATCATGTAGGTCGAGAACCGCGTGCGGGCCCCGACCACGGCGGCGGGCACCGACATGACGCACAGGACGAGGCTGCCGATGAGGGTGGCACGGATGGCGCTGCCCAGCCCCAAGGTCAAGGCGAGATCGGACCCGACATAGAGCCCCGTCAGCGTGAACGCGATGCCGACGCAAATGAGCGCGACCCGGTAGCCCGGCACGGACTGGCTCTCGGGAACGGGCGCGGTGGAGTGCGCCTGGGCCACGGCGTCGAGTCGACCCAGGGCGTTGCGCAGCCATTTCAAAACGAGTACGACCCTCCGATGCCGTAGGTCCGGGGCCGCACCGTCACGCCATATTCCACGCTGGCGATGTTGGGGCGCTGAATGGCCTTGTGCTCATCGAGCAGGTTTGTGATGAACAGGGACAGGTCGTATTTCTCCCAGCGCATTCCGGCACTCGCACCCATCACGAAATAGGCGGCCCGATCGAAATCCGGATCCCCGTGAATGATGGTCCCCTGGCTCGGTCCGATCCACTCGGCATTGGTGCGCACGGTTCCGCGGCTGCCGCCGGCGAGGGGTTGCGCATACTCGACGGAGGTGGAGATCGAATAATCCGGTACGCCTGGAACCCGGTCGCCCTTCTCGACGCCGAGAATGGTAACAGGCTCGACGATCTTTGCGGAGGTGTAGTTGCCGCCGAGCGATACGGTGATGCGGTCCAAGAAGCGCTGCGTCGCCTCCAATTCCACGCCCCGGCTCTCGGCGCTGCCGATGTTGTCCTTGATGTCGAAGCTGCAGGTGGGAAGAATGATGTCCGTCTGAATGTTGTTCCACCGGATGTCGAACAGCGCGCCGGAGAGCACCAGGGAATCCTGCAGCGCGCGCCCCTTGGCGCCGACCTCGTAGCTCCACAGCTTGTCCGATTTATACATCTCCGGCGCCTGGGTGAGGCCCAGCGTGGCCAAATCGGCGCTGCATAGCGGAACCGGCACCGGCCGGTTGACTCCGCCGTCGCGATACCCTTCCGCCGCCGAGGCGTAGATCATGCTGGTGGGCGACAGATCGTAGGAGATGACGGCCTTCGGCGTGGTGGCGCTGCCATTCGCCGCGCCGGAGAACGGCGGCGTTCCGCCGGCAAAATAGCCGTTGGTGTTGAAGGCCAAGTCCTCGGTCGCCTTCTCGTAGCGAGCGCCCGCGGTGAGCTTGAGATCGGGCCCCAGCTTGTAGGTGGCTTGACCAAAGATCGCCTTCTGGGTATTCACGAACTCACTGAAGGCGTAATAGATGAGATCGTCGGGGAAGCTCCCGCCAATCAGATTCTGCGGCGTGTTGCCGTAGGTCGACTCGAACGTCGAGGTGAGCCCCGGGATATGCTCGTTGTCCAGGAGTCCGGTGCGCGTGCGCGAATAATAGAGTCCGCCGATCCACGACCAATGATCCCCCGCCCCCGGGGGCTTCGAGGCGAGGCGGATCTCCTCCTGGACTTGATTGATGTTGGTGTTGAACTGCACCGGCGCCGGCAGCCCCGCGATGGCGGCCCCGCCGTAGCCGAACTGCTGCTGCAGGATCGAACCGAGATAGACGCTGTCGTAGAAGGTGCCGTCGATATTGCGGTCATCCCGGCGCCAGAAATAGCCGGAGATCGAGGTCAGGTCCGACCAGCCGAAATCGTATTTCAAGGTGAGGCTGGTGATGGCGAACTCGTCGCGCGCGGTCTCGGGGATCAGCGTGGGGGACTGGAATTCCGGTTGCGCCAGCCCGAACAGATCCTGGCCACCGGTGCCGATCCGCTGCAGAAAAGCCGCCGGGATGATGGTCAGGGCCTCGGTGGGCCGCCACTCGAGCGTCGCGCGAACGACGGTGGTGTTCTCATCGTTGATGTTGCGCGCGACGGTGGCTCCGTCGGGGCTCACCCGGTCGATCCAGCCGCTTTCGTGATCATAGAGGGCCCCGAGACGCAGCGCCGCGACCCCGTCGATCAAGGGGAGATTGACGACGCTGTCGCCCTGGTAATTCAAGCCGCCGCCCTGCGTTCCTCCCACCGAGGTGTGCACGCTGCCCGAGTACTCATTGAGATTCGGCTGGTTGCTGACGAAATGAATGGTGCCCCCCATGGAACTCGCGCCGTAGATGGTCCCCTGGGGCCCGCGCAGCACCTCGACCCGATCGATGTCGAAGAAGCGGGGCTCGGTGGCGCCGGTGGAGTAGAGATTGAGCACGTTGATCGGCACGTCGTCCAGGTAAATGCCGGTGGTTGCCGAGCCGGCCTGGGAGCTCACACCGCGAATCTCGATGTTGTCCTGACCGGGACCGCCGAAGCTGGTGAACGACAGGTTGGGCACGGCGCGCGACAGGTCCGAATAGTCGGCGATGTGCTCGTCCTCCAGGGCAGCGCCCGACAGCGCCGAAATGCTGATCGGCACCTTGCTCAACGGCTCGCTGGTCTTTTCGGCCGTAACGACGATTTCGCCGAGCGCGTCCGGCCCCGCATCCGCAGCGGCCGCGAGCGCCGCGGCTACCGGCAGTGCAAGCGAGGCGCATGCTGCGAGCAACACGCCGCGTGCCAACTGGTCGATCCCTTTATTGAGTTTCATACGGCTCCATTGATCTGCAAGGTTCGGCCGGCGATCGGCCGATAGTCCACCCCGTCCAGCCCGAAGGCCTGGGGACCCACCACGGCGAGCGCCTGCGGCGTGCTCAGCAGCGGATGGCAGGGAAGCCCGAGCACCGCCACCCGCTGGCCATACCGCAGGACATCGGTGGTGATGGCGTGACCGGTGTCGACGTCGAGAATGACCAGGAGGTCGGGCACACAAAGTTCCACGGCGCCCGCGCGCTCGAAGGACAGGAATTCGTTCTGGAATTGGATGCGCGCGCTGGTGCCGGAATGGGCGTCGATCCCGGCGAGCTCGATTTCCCCGACCGAGAACCCGCCGCGCAGATGGCGCTTGAGATCGACGATTTTCGCATCCATCAGGTGCAGGCCGCGCTCCTGCGCACAGATGAGCGGAATGGCGCTGCGGTGCTCGCGGTTCGCCTGGAGCACGAGATTGCCCAGGCGAATCGCCTGAGTCACCGTGCCCGGGACGGCGGCGCGGCGTACGTACGCGCCGGACATGGGTGCCTCGGCACCCGTCGCCGTGCCTCCCATGGACACGACGGCGGCGCGCGCGAGCCGTTCAAACCACAGCTCGGAGGCCACCTTGCGAAACAGCACCACGTTGCCGCGCTCGTCGGCGATGGCCGCGGGCGTCGAGCTGTGCCCATAGATGCTGAAGGTGGTCATTTGCATCTCGGGGAAGGCTCGTCCCATGCCGTCGCCGTCGACGATCGCGATGCCGGCGCTCGCCGCCGCCAGCATCGGCTCGAGCGCATTACCGCCGCCGATCTCACCCGCGATGACGGCATCGAGCTGGTGGCCGCAGAATTCCTCGAGCGCCCGCAGCGCCCGCAGGCCTTCGTTGCCTTCCTCGAGCTTCTCGATGGACACGGTGGGCGCGCCGATGCCGCCGATGGACGCCACCCATGCGTCGTCCGCCAGCTCGTCGAGGCCGATGAGGGTCAATTGCTTGCCCTGCCGCAATGCCTGCAGACAGCGCAACTTGCCGATGTAGGGGTTGCCGCCGCCGCCCGTGCCGAGAATGGCCGCGCCGACGGCGAGCGCCTCGATATCCGATTCGGTCAGATTGCGCATGTAATCTCAGAACTCCATGTCGCCGACGACCTTCACCCGCACGCGGGTGGCGTTGCCGCGCAGATAGGCGAGCGGCACGTCTTCCCGCTCGGTCACGACCATCGAATCGGCCAATGCGCCGGCGGCCGCGGCCTTGCGCCGCGCCTCGCTCTCCGCGTCCGCGAGAGCCGCCTCGCGCGAGAGCGTGTCCAGCGAATAAATGCGGTCCACCTCGCCGCTGGTCTGCGCGATCGCCGCGCCGATGGCGTTGGCCACGGCGAAGTGCGGCGGGCGGATCACGTCGAGACCCGCCAGGCGCTGCGGGACGAGAATGCTGCCGCCGCCCACGGCAATGACGGGAATCGGGGCGGCCGAGAGGCGGCTGCGATCCACCGCGGCCTCGAGCATGCGGTCGATCGCGTCCCGGCAACGCCCCACGAAGGCCGCGTCCAGCCCACGCACGCGCGAGGCATCGCCGAGGGCCGCGCATCCCGCCGCCACGGCGATGTCGGTGGCGGTGAGCACATCGCCGCCGAACACCCGCGCCCGCCGCGTCAACTCGAAGCCGACGCTCTGCGGGCCGATGCGCGGCACCGGCGCCGCCTCCTCGACCAGCGAGCCGCCGCCGAGCCCGATGCTGAACACGTCCGGCATCCGGAAGTTGGTGCGCACGCCGCCGACATCCACGGTGGTGGACGCCTGACGCGGGAAGCCCTTGTGCAGCAGCCCCACGTCGGTGGTGGTGCCGCCCACATCGATGACGATGGCCTCGGTCTCGCCCGACAGAAACGCCGCGCCGCGCATGGAATTGGTGGGGCCGCTCGCGAAGGTGAGCACCGGGAAGCGCTCGGCTTGCTCGGCGGTCAGCAGCGTCCCGTCGTTCTGGCTCAGGTACACCGGGCATTGCAGGCCGCACTGGGCGATTCCCTCGCGCAGCGCCGCCACCGTGCGACGGGCGAGCGCGAGCAGCGCGCTGTTGAGAATGGTCGCGCTCTCGCGCTCCAGGAGGCCGAGCGCTCCGATGTCCGAGGAGAGCGTGATGGAGGCCTCGGGGCATTCGGCGGAGAGCAGCCGCCCCGCCTCGCGCTCGAAATCCGCCCGCACCGGCGAGAATACCCCGGTGACCGCGATGCTCTTCAGCCCGCGGGCGCGGATGTCCGCGCCGATGCGTGAAATCTCCGCGGGATCGAAGGCGCAGATCGGCGTCCCGTCGAACTCCACGCCGCCGCTCGCCAGGTAGCTGTGATCGCCCACGGCGGCATGCAGGTCGGCCGGCCAGTCCACCATGGGGAGAAGACACTGGGCTGCCGGCAAACACAGCCGCACCGCCGCCGTCGGCGAGAGATGCAGGCGCTGGATCACCGCGTTGGTGAAATGCGTGGTGCCCACGACGACGAGCGCGACCTCGGCGGGATTGATCTTGGCCGCCGCCTGCACCTCGCGCAGGGCCTGCATGAGACCCTGGGTGACGTCGGCCGACGTCGGGATCTTGACGGCCGCCAGAATCTCGCGGCCGGCCATGACGACCGCGTCCGTGTTAGTGCCTCCGACGTCGACGCCGATCCGGTACATCACGCTGGAATCCCCGCTGGGCCGCGCGGATCGCGACCCTTCATCGGGATGCTAACCGGCGAGGGTGGTTAGGTTTTGTCCAGAAGCGGTTAGGAGCCTGTCTGACAGACAGGCTCCTACGGAATGACCGCGCGGCGCCGCGCGGCCTCGAGCAGCCGCGCGCGAGACCGCACTTCGAGCTTGCGAAACAGGTTGCCGAGGTGGAATTTCACCGCGGCCTCGCTCACATTCAGTGCACGGGCAATTTGCTTGTTGGTATGGCCGTCCGCCAGACAGGCCAGCACGCGGTGTTCCTGCGGGGAGATCCCCGCGAGGGTCTTGGCGCGCAGGGCCGCCATCGGCAAGCCGCCGAGGAGCTTGAGGACGCGCCGGGCGAAGGGCTTGCGCGGCGCATGGGCGGCGGAGGGATCCGCAATCAGGCCGGGAAGCAGGCGTTCGAGGAACTGGCCTTCCTCGACGAGCACACCCAGGAGATTTCCGGCCTCGGCCTGATGCAGTGCCACGCGCAGGTGGCGGCGCGCGAGCCCGTCCTCGCCGGTGCGATGCCGGAGGTACGCCTGAAGAATGCCGATCGAGATCCGCTGCCGCGGATCGAGATCCTGCGCCTGCGCCAGGGCGGTCGCCGCCTGCAGGGGTGCATCGGCGCGCCGGCTCTGGGCGATCTGCTGCCGCAGGCGGATCAGCCGTTCCTCCATCTCCCGATGCGGCGAGCGTCGAAACGCCGGAGCGCCCTCGTATTGCTCGAGGATGGCGCCGGCCTCCACGTAGCGCCGAGCGATCTGATGGAGCCGCACCTGGACGAGGAGCAGATCCGGGTGCTGGGATGAGCCGTGGCGGCGTGTGAGCGTGAGCGCGCAATGTTCCAGCCGGTCCAAGGCGGCACGCAAACCCTGGCGCCAGAACGCCGTGAACACCGCGTGCCCGGCCATGGTGGAGATCAGATCCTGCCAGCTATCGCCGCGTAGCAGCGCCTGCAAGGTCGCATCGACGTCGACCGGGCAGTCGGCGAAGCGCCCCTCCTCGTACGCAATGCGCACGCGAAACGCCTCGATGATGGCGGGCTCGGAGTTGAATGCGAGCGCCGATGCCCGCAGCGACTCGTCGGCACGGCGGAGCTTCTCCGACGCCTCCTGCAGAGCGCCCTGCCGCAGAGCGATATCGCACAAATGCAGCAGCATGTAATGCGCGAGATAAGGAGAGCGGGCCCGCTGGTAGGCGGCGAGCGCCTCTTCCGACAGCTGCGCGGCCCGGAAGAGCGCACCGGCCTGCAGGAAACCGATGGCCATGCTGTTGCACAGGATGCCCCGCGCGAGATGGTCCTCGGCGGGGAAAAGCGCTTCCAGGCGGCTCCAGCTCGTGATCACCTCGAGAGGCAAGGTCTCGTCGTCGTCCAGGCTGATGTCCAGGTGCATGAGCATGGCATACGGCGACTCGACCGGCGCGCCTCCTCGCAAGTCGACCGGCAAGCCGGGATATTTCGACTCCAGACGCAAGGCGCCCTCGCGGATTTGCCCGCTCTTGCTGAGGAGGCACAGGTGCGCGAGAAAGAGCGACTCGGCGCGCCGCTCCCACTCGGCACCGAAGGCGTGCAGCACGTCTTGGAGCGCCTGAAAGCCGCGGAGGTAACCGAAAAACATCCCGCCCGCCCGGTCGAAGATCTCGAGGGCCTGCTCGGCATGGCCGATCTGGATGAGGGACAGGATGGCGGCGGTGGGATCGCCGAACGCCGTGGCGAGGTGAATCAAGTCATCCCGCACCGCCCGAGACCAGGTGCGCGGCCTGCCACGAAGCGTCTCGAGCGCAGTACGCACCCAGCCGGCGGCGATGACGGTCCCGGCGTCGGTGCGGCGCAGGAGCGGATGCAGCGCGGCGTCCCTGCCGAAGAGATACTCGATCGCCGCCAGGCTAAGCGGCGCGGTCAGCGCTCCGAACAGCGCACTCACCAGGGATTGCGGCAGGTGGGGCAGCACCTCGAACTCGAGGAAATCCGGCAGGACTTTCTGGATCTCCGCGCCGCGTCCCGAGAGCCACGCATCCACCAGCACGGGCCATCCGCCCGTGGCGGCGTTCAAACCCTCCACTTCCTGCATCTCAGGCGCGGTCAGGAAGAAAGCCGTGTCGTCCACGACCTCGACGAAACCGTAGGCGCTCGGCGTCAGCAGCGCGCGGGAATAGGCCTCGCTCGCGTTCGAGGCGATCACCCGCCGCTGGGGTCCGCCGTTCAAGACCCCGGCCGCCAGCGCCGCCTGCACGGCGTCCGGACTCTCGCCGTCGATGATCCGCCAATCCCCGAGGCTCGCGGCTCTGGCATGGTCCTTGAAAGTCGCGAGGAACCGGGTCTTGCCGGCGCCCGGCAGAGCGCGCAGCCACACGATCGGCCGGCGGCTGCCGAGAACCCGGTCGCGCAGACGGGCAAACCGCCGCTCCAGGGGCCCCAAGGGCACGAGGGTTGCGATGTTCGCATTCATCGGGTGTCGATATCCGCTCGAGGGTCAATAACGCGCTATGGGCCGCAATCGTTCCCTTCCGTCAAGGTCAGTACATAGGATTGTAACTTACCGTGGTTGTCATGGCCGGCAACCGCAATTTCGCACTTATCGTTGATCCCGACCGCCTCTGATAGCGTGACCTCGGCGGCATCGGACTGGCTGATTACCGTATTGAGGTCGATGGGTTCGCTCGTCGTTTCCGGCCACAATGCCGCGTACTGGCGTCCCTTCGCGGTTGTGGCGTAGCCCACGATATTTCCCTGCGAATTGATGCCGTCCCCGTTCGCGGAACTGTATTCGGTATGCGACGAATGCAGCACGGCGATCTTGTCCTGATGCCAATAGGTGGCGCGACCCACTCCGGCGCGCGACGCGCTCGAGCCGACGATCTGGCCTGAGTCATTGATGGCAGAAGCGGTTGAGTCGCCACCCGCGAGCTGGGGCAGATCCGTGACGGTGCCGCCGCTGATGAAGACCAGTGGATCATTCTCGCTCGCCGTCCAGCAGACGATCTGACCCTCGTCGTTGACGAGCGGTTGGTAAGTGCAGGGCGCCACGTACCGGGGCTTCGCGTCATGCCAGATGAGGCCTCGCTGGCCAACGGTTACCTTCTCGCTGTAACCCACGATCTCGCCCTCGTTATTGATGCTCGTGGCCGTGGCGGACCAATCGGCGGGCAGGGACGGCAACAGTGTCGGCTCCGTACCGTTCCACACGACCGCCTTGAACGGATAATGAATCCCGACGGGAGGCGTGATCGCCGCGTCGTCGGGGCCCTTGAAGTAGATCAAGCCGACCGACTGGCCATGATCGTTGAAGGCGACGGGCCGGGTGAACAGCGCGTGCGGCACGGTGCCGAGAAGGGTTGGCTCGAGCTCCGTCCATACGGCGCCGCATCCCAGCGGATTGCAGACCCCCTGATCGAACGCCCAGCCCAGGACCTGCCCGGCATTGTTGATGGCGAGGGGAACCGTGTACGTTCCCATTGGAATGTTCCGCAGAACGGACACCCGGTATCGGGGATGATCGAGTTGGGTAGCGTGGGTATCATAGGCCGGAGGTTGGGCAAGCGCGGTTTGCAACGCGCCGAAGCAGACACCGACCGCCATTGCCAAGCACTGATCGTAGAGTTTCATAGCGATACCTCGTCATTGAATGGCGCCGTCGCGGTGGGTCACGCCCACAGCACCGGGCCCGGTCGCTGATACCACCCGTCTACCTGAGGAGCCAACGCGGCCTCAATGCGGTTGCGCTTGATCTTCAGAGTCGGGGTGAGGCATCCGTTATCGATCGACCACGGTTCGCGGACGATGACCAACATATGGAGTTGCTCGTAGGCGGCGAGTCGTGCATTGACGTCCTGGTGGAGGCGCGTCAACTGACTTTCAATCTGAGACTGAACGGCCGCGTCGTCGAGCTGAGGGCGCCAATTCTCGGCGAGCACGACCACCGCAAACGGCGCAGGCTGGCCGAGGCCCGCGACGATGGATTGGTCAACCATCGGATGTTCGTTCAGGTAATTTTCAATCGGCGCCGGCGCGACATACTTGCCTTTCGCGGTCTTGAACAGCTCCTTGGCACGTCCGGTGATTTTGAGCTGCCCATCGGCACTTTGCTCGCCCAAATCGCCGGTCCTGAAGAACCCATCCTCAGTGAAACTCAGCGCATCAAGGTCCGGGCGCTTATAGTAGCCGACCAGTTGGCCGGGCGACTTGATGAGTATTTCCCCGCTCGAATCGATGCGGACCTGCACGCCCGTGCGCGGGAGTCCGACGTACCCCGGGATCCCTGTCACCGTCGACAGGTGCGAGTAACAAAAATCCTCGGTCATGGCGTACCCTTCGAGCAGATTCAGATCGAGACGCCGATACCACATGAGCAGCGCCGGCGGCAGCGAGGCCGAGCCGCTCAAGGCCAGCCTGACCTGGTCGAGGCCCAAGGCGGCCAGTACTTTGGTCTTTGCCGCCTGCGCGGAGGCGGGGTTGCTCAGCATGGCCTCCAGTTGTGCGGCGGGAATTGTTTGCAGCACCATTTGCTGAAACTTGAGCCAGAGGCGCGGCACCGATTGGAATACCGTCGGCCTTGCGCGCTTCAGATCATCAACAAAGGTTTGAAGCGAATCGCTGAAAAATATCCGCCCTCGACCTTCGACGAGCGCGTGGCATTCGATGGCCGCACGCTCGTACACGTGGGCCAATGGGAGATACGAAAGAACGCGGCGCTCAACATCATCGGGCAGATATTGGCGAAGGTACGCAATCGAATGCTCCATAACGCGGGTAATACGGCCGAAGTTCTGCATCACCCCTTTGGGTTGGCCCGTTGATCCCGAGGTATAGAGCACCATTGCCAGGTCGCCCGCGTTCCGGGCGGCTCGCCCAGGCAATGGCTCGGTGCGCGCAAGGATTGAATCCCACGCCGCAAAATCGCCGGCCGGCGCCAGGGGCAACGCAATGCACGGCAGGCCCGCCGGTAGGCCCGCCGCCTGCTCGTTCCACGTGTCCAGCTTGCCGACAAACAGCACGCTGGCCTCACTGTGTTCGAGAATGTATCGAACGTTTTCGGCGCGTTCCGTCGGAAAAATCGCGACCGTGGTCGCGCCCGCCATCCAGACCGCCAATTCGACCATGATAAAATGAGCGCAGTTCTTCGATAACACGGCGACACGGGCACCGGGGGGCAACCCTCGACTCTTCAGGTGCGTCGCCATGCGCCGCGCCTGATCCATCACCTCTCGCCACGTGTACTCGATCACCTGGCCGGCGCCGGTAGGCTGGACCAGGAATACGCGATCCGGGATCTCCGATTCATGATCGTAGACGTAATCGAGAATGAGCTTTTTCATTGGCGGCGGCGTCCGTGGCCTTTTGTCATTTCGTGTACCGCTATTCCGCGCCGGGGTCAAGCATTGCTGCGGCCCAACACGCCCGCGCCGAGTGCGGCGACGATGCCGCGATCAAGTGTCAGGCTCGCCAGCCGCCGTACACGATGATGCCCATCCCGGCAATGGAAACGGAGGCACCGACGATGTCCCACACACTGAGCGGTACGCGGTCGATTTTCCATAGCCACAGCAATGCCACGGCCACATAGACACCGCCGTAAGCGGCATAGACACGCCCGGCGGCCGCCGGATGCAAGGTCAGCAGCCACGCGAAGCCGGCCAAACTCAGCGCCGCCGGCAACACAAGCCACGGTGAACCGCCTTTGCGCAGCCACAGATACGGTAAGAAGCAACCCGTAATCTCGGCCAAGGCGGTCAGCACGAACAGGCCAAAGGTCTTAAGAATAAACACGAGAATCGCTCCGATGGTCCACGGCGCCGCGGTGGCCGCAGGCGCACAAGGGAGCCTAGAATACCCGATGCATCAAGTACAGCCACCGAGGCCCATGATGGTCATCCCCACTCAGCAGGCCGGTTGCTGCGCACCGGGACAAATCCATGATCCCGTGTGCGGCATGGTCGTCGATCCGGCAACGGCCAAGCACCGCGTAGAATTCAATGGCCAGAGCTACTACTTCTGTTGCAGCGGCTGTAAAGCCAAATTTGCGGCGAACCCCCCTCAGTATCTGAATCCGGCCGCCGCCCCGGCGCCCAAGGTCGCGAGCACTACGAGCGCAGCGGTGGCTCTGGGTACGATCTACACCTGCCCCATGCATCCGCAGATTCGGCGGAACGCGCCCGGACCTTGTCCGATCTGCGGTATGGCGTTGGAGGCTGAAGGAATCCCGGAAGCCGAAGGCACGAGTCCTGAACTCAAGGACATGACCCGTCGCTTCGTGATCGGCGCCGTGCTGGCGACCCCCATCTTCGCCTTGGAAATGGGAGGTCACCTGCCGCGGCTGCATCTGGACCAGTACGTGTCCATGGCGGCGTCGATGTGGATTCAGTTCGCGCTCGCGACGCCCATCGTGCTGTGGTGCGCGTGGCCGTTCTTTCAGCGAGCTTGGGCCTCGATGGTAAATCGCTCGCCCAACATGTTCACCTTGATCACGTTGGGCGTCGGCGCCTCCTATCTGTATAGCTTGGCCGCAACTTTTGCTCCCGGCCTCTTTCCGGCGGCCCTGCGCCAGCATGACCGCCTCATCCCGGTCTACTATGAAGCGGCGGCCGTCGTCACCGTGCTGGTCTTACTGGGCCAGGTATTGGAGTTGCGCGCCAGGGAGAAGACCGGCGGCGCCATTCGGGCGCTGTTGAAATTGGCCCCGAAGACGGCGCGGCGCATTCGAGACGGCTCGGACGAAGAAGTGCCGCTGGACCAAGTGCACGTCGGCGATCGCCTGCGGGTGCGGCCGGGTGAAGCGGTACCCGTGGATGGCTGCGTGACCGATGGAGCCAGCGCGGTCGATGAATCGATGGTGACCGGCGAGTCGATGCCGGTCGAAAAAGCACCGGGCGCAAAGGTCATCGGCGGCACGGTCAACGGCACCGGTGCTCTGATCATCGCGGCGGAGAAGATCGGCGCCGATACGGTCTTGTCGCGCATCGTGCACATGGTCGCCGAGGCGCAGCGCAGCCGGGCTCCCATCCAACGCCTGGCCGACGTCGTGGCGGCATGGTTCGTGCCGGCCGTAATGGCCGCGGCGATCATCGCGTTTGCCGCCTGGATGATCTGGGCGCCGGCCCCGGCCTTGGGGCTGGCGGTGGTCGCCGCCGTGTCGGTGCTCATCATTGCGTGCCCGTGCGCGCTCGGCCTTGCAACGCCCATGTCCATCATGGTCGGTGTCGGCAAGGGAGCGAGCGCCGGAGTACTCATCAAAAATGCCGAGGCGCTCGAGCGCTTCGAGAAAGTCGATACTCTGGTGGTCGACAAAACCGGCACGCTCACCGAGGGGAAGCCGCGCGTGACAGCGGTTGTGCCCGCGGCCGGCTTCGACGAAGCGGCCGTGCTGGCGTTGGGTTCGAGCTTGGAGAAATCGAGCGAGCATCCGCTCGCCGCGGCCATCTTGGCGGCGGCCGCCGAACGCAAGGTGGCGCTGCAGGACGTCGCGAACTTCGCGTCCGTCACGGGCAAGGGCGTTACCGGCATCATCGGCGGCCGACGCGTGGCCGTCGGCAACGCCGAGTTGCTCAGGGACGGTGGCGTGGCAAGCGCCGATCTCGAAGCCCGCGCCGATGCCTTGCGAAAAGACGGCGCCACGGCGCTCTTCGTGGCGGTTGACGATCAGCCGGCAGGCATCATCGCGGTAGCCGATCCGATCAAGGCCAGCACGAGGTCCGCGCTCGACGCATTGCGCGGCGAGGGCATGCGCATCGTCATGTTGACCGGCGACAATCGCACGACGGCGCAGGCCGTCGCCGCGAAACTCGGCATCACCGAGGTGGACGCCGAGGTTCTGCCCGACCAAAAGAATGCCATCGTGCGGCGCCTCAAAGCGCAGGGCCGTGTGGTCGCGATGGCCGGGGATGGCGTCAACGACGCTCCAGCGCTGGCCGAGGCCGACGTCGGCATCGCGATGGGCACCGGAACCGACGTCGCCATGCAAAGCGCCGGTATCACGCTGGTCAAAGGAGATCTCGCAGGGATCGCACGGGCGCGCGCCTTGAGTCGCGCCACGATGCGCAATATCCGTGAGAACCTTCTGCTGGCCTTCGTTTACAACGTGGTCGGAATACCGGTCGCCGCCGGCGTGCTGTATCCCGCTTTCGGACTGCTCTTGAGCCCCATCATCGCGGCTGCCGCCATGAGCTTGAGCTCGGTCTCGGTGATCGGTAACGCGCTGCGCCTGCGGGCCGCGAGGATTTGAGGATGGGGGGCGCTTGGTGGCGTGAGAAATCGGCGACGCAGTACAAACTACCGACCGTCGATGCTGCCCGGCATCACCCCCGCTCGTTCCATTGTCCGCGTATACTGATTGTTGCGGGCAGTGGACTCGTGCCCTTGGCCTAAGCAGGAGCCTTCCGTATGAGTTGGTGGGGATGGGTGGTAGCCGGAGCCATATTGCTCGGAGCTGAATTGACCGTCATCAACGCGCAGTTCTACCTGGTGTTCGTGGGCAGCGCGGCTATCGTGGTCGGCATAGTCACTGCGGCGATGCCTAATCTCGCGCCCTGGGCGCAATGGGCGGGGTTCGCGATCCTCGCCATGGGCTCGATGCTGGCCTTTCGCAATCGCATCTACCAGTGGCTGCGCGGTCACCCTCCTGAAGTCGTTACGGGGCCGGCCGGCGCGGTGCTGACATTGCCCACCGCCCTGGCGCCCGGTGAGAGCTGCCAGGTCGAGCACGGGGGTAGCTTCTGGACCGCCCGCAACGACAGCGATGCGCCAATTCCGGCCGGCGCCCGCGCACGCATCGCTCATGTCCGAGGCCTGACCCTCATCGTCCGCCCTGATCGTTGATATCGACTGCGAGGAATTACCGATGGAACCTATCGCTATTGTCTTCATCATGCTGGCCGTGGTCGCGGTCATTCTGGTGAGTCAGACCGCAACCGTGGTACCCCAACAAAGCGCTTTCGTCGTCGAGAAGGTCGGAAAATACAGCCGCACGCTGCAGGCAGGCTTTCACATTCTGGTGCCGTTCATGGAGCGGGTTGCCTACCGGCACAGCCTCAAAGAACAGGCCATGGACGTCGCGGAACAGATCTGTATTACGCGCGACAACGTCCAAGTCGGAGTGGATGCCGTGCTTTACATGCAGGTGCTCGATCCACACTTGGCCTCCTACGGCATCACCAATTACAACTTCGCGATTTCCCAGCTTGCCCAAACGACGTTGCGCAGCGAGATCGGCAAGATCGAACTGGATCGGACCTTCGAAGCCCGCGGCATCATCAATGCAAACGTGGTCGCCGAGCTCGACAAGGCCTCTGTGGCCTGGGGCGTCAAGGTCATGCGTTATGAAATCAAGAATATTACGCCGCCCAAGGACGTTCTGTCGGCGATGGAAAAGCAGATGCGCGCCGAGCGCGAAAAGCGCGCCGTCATCCTGACATCCGAAGGCGAACGCGATGCCAAGATCAACCAGGCCGAGGGCGACAAGCAGCGCGTAATCAAGGCGTCGGAAGCCAACAAACAGCAACAGATCAACGAGGCCGACGGACAGGCCGCGGCGATCCTGGCGGTGGCCACCGCCACGGCAGAGGGACTGCGCCGGGTCGGCAGCGCGCTGAGCGATCGGGGCGGTATCGAGGCCATGCAGTTGCGTATCGGCGAAGAATACGTGCGGCAATTCGGGAAACTCGCGAAGGAAAGCACCACACTCGTGGTGCCGGGCAACCTGAGCGACTTGGCCTCCGTGGTCGCAATGGCCACGAGCATCGTCCGCAAGCCCCCTCCGGCTGCGCCCTGACCGGTTACGCCGCTGCCGAGAAGGTGGTCCGATCCGGGTGGCCGCCCTGGGCGGCTGGCGATCCTGGTTTACGAGCGGCGTCGGACCCAATCAAAAATGGCAGGGTGGGAATTGAAAACCTCGACCAAGACCTTGTTTCGATTTGGTAGTCGCAGTTACCGAGATTTGAGCTGTCCCCAAAGTGTCACCGGCAAAAATCGCGCGAAACGAACGGTGAATTCCGCTCGCGCATGATGGACTACGCGACTACGCTGAACCAATCGGCTGGGGTACGCTTGTCAGCGCTACTCCGACCTCTTTAGCTTTCGCGTTCAGCCCCACGGATTACCGCAAAACTACCATCAACCAGTGACCCTCGACACCAACGGAAAACGCTCCGGATGACGGATCGATTCCACCGATAGGTCCACATCGAGAACAGGCCAATACAAATGTTCAGGCGACGGCCACTCGACATTCATTAGTTCACCGATCGCCGCGGAAGCGAACCACGGAAAGTCCGAGAAAGGAACAAACAGTTCTTCCTCCCCAAGCAACAGCCAGAACCCGTGTCGGGAGACGTTGGTAACCTCAGCCACCGAAGTGCTTGGTCCAGGCGCTACGGAACTCATTTGCGTGTGCCTCAATCAAAATTAGAATCGAACTGATCTGCCGATCATTCAAACGATAGTTCTTTGCCAGTTCAATTGCGGGTTCCAGCCAGAACTTGGCCTCGCCGTCCGCACATTGTACATGCACGTGCATTCGCGGTTCCTCCGCGAGAAGAAGTAAAACCGGAAGCCGTCTTCCCGATGAATGGTCGGGCTCATCCGGCAAATTGTAGCGGATGAACCCCACAAACCGATTTTTCCGCTTTGTGAGCACATAAGCTATATTAATCAATTACTTGCACCGACTTTTCGGCCAATCCCCATCGCTCCGGCGCGCCAGGTTGGGTCCGCGGCGCCAGCCTGCGCCACCGACCCGTCCCATGAAGCCGTCGAGCCGGCCGCGCTCCAGGATCCCGAAGAGTCCTTTCGCGAGCGGTGGGCTCGCCTAGGGGTGACGGTCAACGCGCTTAGCCTGCCGGCTCTGTGCCTCAATCTCCCTATCATGGACCCTGACCTCGTTCATCCTGCCGGCGAGCCCGTGCACCTGTCGCTCCGCAGGCTGTTACGCCGGCCACCCGCTTGGGCCGTGGCCGGCCGCGACGTATTCGTCTGCGAGAATCCCGACATCGTCGCGATCGCCGCCGACCGTTTGGGATCAACCAGCGCGCCGCTGGTATGTACGGACGGGATGCCATCGGCCGCTCAACAGACGCTGCTCGAACAATTGGCTGCCGCCGGCGCCCGGCTCCGCTATCACGGTGATTTTGATTGGGGCGGCCTCACCATCGGCAATTTTGTGATGCGCGAATTCGGGGCCGAGCCTTGGCGCTTCGGGAAGACGGACTATCTGGCGGCGGCCGCGAAACACGGCATTCCTCTGCGCGGCGCAAGGCCCGTGGTCGCGCAGTGGGACGATGGGCTCGCAGGCGCAATGGCAGATCGTGGGGTCGTGGTGCATGAGGAGGGAGTGGCGGAAATGCTGATGATGGATCTGGCCACGATCAACAATTCATTCAGCTGACGAGCACATCTGGCGCCGGGGCTCGGAACGTCCGTCAAATTCGCAAGCTGCTCGAAACCCAGCGTTAGTGCCATAAGTCTCACCTCGTCGGCCGCTCCATATCCGCTTGCTACCCAGTGGATCGGATAAGCTTCAACGACTGACGCCGGTACGAAAGCATTTCGTCGCCGGAGCAGACCGGAGACTTCGCGCCACGGAGGGATATCTCATGCTCAACAGCCTTGCGGCCTCGTTCAGGACATCGTGGGCGGCAACGGCGATGGCCCTGCTGTGCTTGCTCGCTGCCTGCAACGGCGGAGGGGGCAATGCGCCGCCTCCCCCGCTCGTGTTCGCGAAGACCGGGCCCGTTCAGGAGACCTACGGCGACAATCCATTCACCAACTCAGCCACGGGCGGCTCGGGCCCCATCACGTACAGCAGCAGCAACCCGGCCGTGGCGATTGTCGGCGCGAACACGGGCACCGTGACGATCACGGGCGCAGGCAGCGCCACCATGACCGCGAATGCCGCCGCCTCTTCGCAGCAAGCATCCTACTCCCTGGTCGTCGTGAAGGCGTCCCAGTCGATCACGCTGTCGAGTACTGCGACCTTGGATGTCGTGGTTGGTCTATCCGAGGCAGCGCCCGTGTCGTCCAGCAAGGGACCGGGACCGCTCGCATTCACGAGCAACAACCCAACCGTGATCAGCGTCAACGCGACCACCGGTGCCGTCCTCGCGCTCGATACCTGGATCGGCACCTCCAACACGCTCGTGACGGCTGTCCCCGCTGACGCCGGCGCAGGGTTCTACCGCTCAACGTCCAGTACTTGCGTGCTCGCGAGCTACGCTGCCTGTCCCAACGGGCAGTTCGATGTCCTTGCCGCCTCTGCAATCACCGACACCGCCGTCACCACATCGAGAGACGGATTTTACTGGATTCAGTACGGCGCTAACGTTGCCGGTCCGAGCCCGCTGGCCGCCGGGACATTCCCCCCTCGCGCCGCGGTCAAATACCACACTGGCCGTATTCCAAAACCGCTTGTGGCTGATCGGCGGCAGCGATGCCAGCGGCCCGCTCAACGACACCTGGTCGACCGTCGACGGAGCAACTTGGACCCTGGGGACCGCCAGCGCTGCATTCGCGCCGCGCGCTGGCACTGCCGTATAGCAACTCGGCAGCAAGCTATTTCTCGTGGGCGGCTCGAATAACGGTGGCTACACCAATGACGTGTGGTCCTCGACAGACGGCGTCAATTGGACGACCGTGACCCAGGCCGCCCAGTTCTCGCCGAGGTGGTTGCACCAACTCGCCGTTCTGGGAAGCCAGCTGTTCGTATATGGGGGTCTGGATGACGTCACCGGCTGGCGTCGCGACGTGTGGAGCTCCAGCGATGGGGCAACCTGGCAGGAGGCGACCGCGACGGCCGATTGGTCGCAGCGCGTCTACTCGACCGGCACGGTCTTCAACAACCAGTTATGGATCGGCGGCGGGCTCGACGGCCTCAATTTTGCCCTCTACGACGATGTCTGGAGCTCGGCCGACGGAAAGCAGTGGACCCAGGCCACGGCCGCCGCCGCATTCGGACCGCGCTACGATATGGCAGGCACATTCTTCAACAACCGTTTCTGGATCGTCGGCGGCGAGTTGCCTGGGAATAGCGCCGCATCGGATGTGTGGTCGTCTGCGGATGGCATCACCTAAACGCAGGCGACCGCAGTGGCGCCGTTCACGGCGCGCTCTGCGCGGCAGGCATTGGTGCTGAACAACCAGCTGTGCATTGTCGCTGGCAATGACGGCACGCGGACACACGATTTGTGGTGTTCGCCAGATGGGATCCAATGGCGGGTTGCAGCGAAAGCGATCGTACAATTCTAGTCTATCAGGCACATCGACGTTTGATCGCGCGATGATCGAGTTGAAATAGTGGAGGGGGGGAATTGCCCCCCGACACGCTGATTTTCAGTCGCGTGGCGGGTGTTGTAGGGGTTTATGAATCAACCATTTACAGCGCTTGCCACCCTCTTCCCCGGCACACCAAGGGACAATCTTGGCGCACTGACTCGGTTGGTCACCTCTCGGGCACAGAGCCGACTTAGATCAAACCACACCGAGCGCGACGGACCGCACAGACACCAAATCCTCATCTCGAACGCCGCGAACGTCGCTAGTGTGCAACGTCACCAAAGCTTGAGTTTTGCCAGAGGCCCGGACGAACTCGACGTCCAAGCCGTCCGGCTCATAGAGTTCGACGACCGCCCCAAGGTCACCCTTGCGAAGTCCGCGTTCGGGAATGTCGCGCTCCAGAACCACCGTTTCCAATTCGCGGAACCTCATTGGCCATCTCCTGGATAGACTGTCACGAACCGCGGGAAGTCCTCGCCGTTTTTCACAATCCAAACCGTCGTCACCCTGGCTTCCCGCCCGGATGGTCCCCGCAAGATACCATTGACCTCGTATTTTTGCCCAAAGTTACTCATTTGGCGCTCCACGGCGACGGCAGATCGAGCGAGCTGCAATATGTCCATTTGAAGCCGCTGCCAACCTTGCCTGGAATAACCCATCCTGCCAAAAAAAGCGGCCTTAAACCGTCCGACGGGGTGTTCAGTGGAAAGGAGATCATCACGGAGCTTCTCTGGCTGGATGAGCGCCCGATCTGCAGCAGGAAGATTCATTGCCGTGGTCCCCGTGTAGTCCTTGCGGTGCGGTCTTCCCGCATCATCCACGGAACGGCAGGCCATCTTTGGGGTATTAGTATCCAATACGGGTATTTTTCCGATAATGTAGCGCGCCCGCATTGCGGCCTCAGCCGTTGGGTCCGCGGCGCCAATTCCGCCTGCATCTGCGACCCGACGACGTGCTTGCTGAAGTGGCTTGGTCAGCTTGCCCTCCCACGATGGAGGCTGTCCAGCAAGCCCTCGGGTAGCTCGTCGACTGGGGCAATTTGCAGTCGCAACCGGACACAGCCCGAGTCGCGACAATCGAAGACTTTGACCGCAAGCGCCTGTTGTACCGGATGACCTCCGGCGGAGAAGCGGTCGAAGCGGGATTACAGGCGTTCGTCGAGACTCTTGCGCGGCGCGCTGAATTGCAGTGCGTGGCGCTCGGCGATATCCGGGCACGCCTCATCTCCCTCAGACAGCTCATGCGGGAATCACCCCCCGCGGAGCGCGGCGTTGGGGCGTGCAGCCGGTGCTTCGACAAAATATTTCCGCGAAATTGTGCGGACTCATGCGAGCGACAGCCGCCAGTTTCGCCAGGGTAACCTCCGCTGCCAAGTTCTCGCCGACATGGTCAAGAACCGGCTCGAGATGGTCTCCTGGCGATCTGCCACCCTATGTTGGCGCAACGCGGCGCCGGTTTGTGTGCCGCTATTCCCTGCGCCGCCTATTGGCGCCCGCCCAACTTTATCGACAGATTGTCGATCACCGGCTTGCCGCCGGCCGCCTTCCTAGCGATGCGCAGCGCATCTCGCAAATCCCAAGCGCTAAAGACGAACCCACGTAACACGACGGCGCCCTTCTCGACCGATACCGTGACATGTTCGTCGTAGAAATACGGGTCCGCGTGCAACGCCGCTGCCACGCGGTTCCTCAATTTGTCGTTCTCCACCGATTCTGCGTCTTGCGTCGTCGACGCACCGCTGGAATTGGATCGGTCGGCCGCCGGCGCGGCTGAATTCTGCGCGTCGGCCCAGGTGGCGAAGCCGCCCAATGCGCAAACCACCGGTCCAAGATTGGCACAAATGACCGCAATGCGATTTTTGCTCGAAATATTCATGTTTCACCTCTACGTCATTGACACACCATAACACCCGTGTCAGTCACTTGGAATTGGCGCGCTCGGAGGCGGCCTGCGCGGCCGTCACCCGTTTCCCGTGATTTCCCCACGAGTTGCGCTCATGGTCGATGATATCGGCAATATCAGCATCGCTGAGCATCTTGGCGAATGGCGGCATGGGACTCGCGTAAACCACGCCACCGACCTTCTCGCCCTGCAATCCTTCGAGCACCACGTGTATCTGTTGCGTTGCGTCGTCTTTATTGACGGCGCTATCGCCTTTGAGCGATGGAAGCGCACCGGGCAGGCCTTCGCCACTTGCCTGGTGACAGGCGGAACAGTTCGCTGTGAATAGGGCCCGCCCCCTGGCTGTATCGCTGCCTGATTGCACGGAATCGCCTGCGCCGGCCGCGACCGTCAGCACGCCTATCAGCATTCCGAGGTACGCGCCAATCATGAGTCCATCATCGGATATTTTTGACGTGTCGATGGTTACGGCGGTACTGACGCCGGCGCTGCTATATCGAGCGCTGCTATGCTTATTTCCAGAACCTCGCGGATCGCGCGGCGCGCCTATGGCCGATCAGGCCATCGCACCTGTGACTAGCGAGGCGCGAGTGAGCGCATCGGTGTGGGCGGCGGTGGGACAGATCCACGAATATTTCGTTTGAGTGGGCTCAACGAAGGATCTGCCGGATTTGAATGTCAATCTCACATTGCAGCATCAGTGCCAGGCACGAGTTCGTAACGGGGCATCCTCGCGCCGACAATCCACCACGCCATGCGTGTGGCCCGTACAAACTCGAGAGGGCGCTGCTCGACCGTCGCCGGTAGCGTCACGGCACAATGCCGAAGACCTTGACCACCAATGGCGCGTCTACAATCACATGCGGGGCGATGATGTGGTAACTGAGCGCATGAACCCAGGCATTACCCGTACGCAGCGTCAGGACGCTACCCAAAAGGTCAGCGCCATCAGCACAAAAATCTCGAGCATCGTCAGGCCGGGCGCAGCCAGCTGCATGGCAAAGGGCAGCATCGCCACTGCAGGGCGATCAAATGGCAAGATCCTACGGTTGAGGCCCGGCAGCATTTCGTTGAGGATCTCGGCGGCGCGTCGGCATGACACCGTGACTCGCCCAAAGACCGTATCGAGGCGCCGTTTTCTTATATCCTTGATGCGCAGTCGTTTCTGGCAGCGCTCGCACACGCTCGCGGCGCCGCTCTGCAGCCCCACCTGGGATTGAACCACCTCCTGTTTAATGCCGCTGAGGATCCCTCCCCTTCTTACAGAGTCAGACCCCGCTTTGTCGGATCATTTGCGAGGCATTGACGCTCAACTACGGCCGCACGCTGCACTGCGACAGACTGGCCGGCAATCATCGTTTCCACCCAGACAACGTATTGCATGGCTGTGACCTCCGTAGTGCACGGGATACTCGGCCAGTTCCTAGATTGTGATACACCGACGGCCAGGCCCCCAGGTTTGTTCCGGGTTCCCACAGCGGTTGACGACGACGAGGACATCCGCAACGATGCCCACTCTGGCCCGGCCGAGTCTCGGCTGTGCGCCATGGAGATTCCAGTGTACAAAGTGTTCCTGTCTTCTCCTGGGGATGTGCTACCCGAGCGGGATCGCGCCCAGGCAGTCATAAAACGATTGAACGCCGAGCATCGGGGCGAACAGCTCTTCTCGCTGACCCGCTGGGAACAATCGTATTATTCAGCAACCGGAACGTTCCAGGAACAGATTCCCAATCCAGGCGAGCATGACCTCGTGGTGTTCGTCTTTTGGAAGCGGCTGGGCACGGAACTGCCGTCGGCATACAACCGTCCCGACGGGACCTCACGCACCGGTACGGAGTACGAGTTCGAAGAGGCGCGCGATGCCCGCGAGCAGCGCGCGGATCAATTGCCCGACATCCTCGTTTACCGCAAGACCGCGAAAATCACGTTCGACGAGGAAACGGTCGGCGTCGAATGGGCGCAAAAAAAGGCGCTGGATCAGTTCTGGGAGCGCTGGTTTCGCAGCAACACGGGGCACTACATCGCCGGATTCCAAACCGTTACCGATGCCGGCAATTTTGAGCAACAGTTCGAACTTAATCTGCGCGATTGGCTGCGCCGCCGCCAGGCCAGGCACATTCTGTGGAACATTGCCACCCAAGGCTCGCCCTACCGCGGTCTCGCGCCGTTGGAAGAGGAACAGTCCGGCCTATTCTTCGGCCGGGACGCGGACATTGGCCGGGCCCGGGCGCGCTTCATCGAAGCGGCCATCGGTCCGGAAGCCGGCCGGCGCGGCACTACGTTTCTGTTGATTCTCGGACCCAGCGGCGCCGGCAAATCCTCATTCTTGAGGGCGGGATTGCTGCCCCGGATGCGCGACGCCGGCGTCCCCGCGTTCCTCGAGGACGGCAGCGATGCCATCAACGCTTTTCGCACCGTGATGCTGTTGCCGCACGAGATGGGCGAGGATCTGTGCCTGGGCCTGGCGCGGGCGCTGTACGAGCCGGCTTCGCACGGTCGCTGCGATGTCGGACTTGCGCAGCTCGCCGAAGGGGACTATCCAACACCGGAGGCCCTTGCGGCGCTCGCGTCGAGCAGCCCCCAGTCGGCGTCGGCACCCCTCATTCGCGCGCTCGACCGTGTGGGCGTCGACGCGGCGGGAGCCGATGCCGCCGCCGGGTCGCATCGGCGCTTCGGTCTGTTGATCGCCATTGATCAAATGGAGGAACTATTCGCCCGTCCCGACACCGTCCGGCAAGGCTTATGGAGACTGCTCGCGTCACTGGCGGGAACCGGCCGGGTCTGGGTGGTTGCAACGATGCGCAACGATTTCTATGACCGGCTGCGACAAGACCCCGAATTGAGCGCGTTGGCGGATCGCGGCCGACTCTACAATCTCGCGCCTCCCAGTCTCGCTGACTACCGCGACATCATTCGCCAGCCCGCGCGAGCGGCCGGCCTCCGGTTCGAAGCGACTGCACAGCGCGACCTGGCTCTCGAGATCGAGAACGAAGCCGGCGGCGAGGGCGCACTGCCGATGATCGCATTCCTGCTGGAGCAGCTGTTTCAAGAGCGGCGCGGTGATCTGTTGACCTTCGAGACCTATGACCGGCTCGGAGGTGCGGCTGGTGCGCTCGCGGAGCGTGGGGATCAAGCTTTCGCTGCGCTGCCCGAGGCGGTACAAAGTACTTTCCCGCTCGTCGTGCGCCATCTGGTGCGCAAAAGCTTGCAGGATCTCGCGGCGACGGCCACGTCCTGTCCGTTGAGCAGATTCCCGGAGGGCTCCTTGGAGCGCCAGCTCGTCGAGGCGCTCAACCAGGCTCGACTGGTTTCGGCGGGAGGCGTGTCCGCGGCCGACCCCTGGGTGCGCTGGAGTCACGAGACATTATTGAGCCGATGGCCGAGGCTGCGAAATTCGGTGGATGCCGATCGCCGCGACTACGAAACGCTGGATCGATTGCAAAGCGGCCACTCCTTGTGGCAAAGCACTCCGGCGCCAAACAAGAACGAGAGGCTGCTCGCAGGTCTGGGGCTTGCCGAGGCCGAGGACCTGGTCAAACGCTGGGGCCCGGATGTGGATGAGCCTCTGCGGCAATTCGTGGAGGTATCGCGACTGTACGCACGGGCGCGTCGGCGTGGTCGCCGGCGCGTGATCACGGCAATCGGGATCTCGCTCACGGCGCTGTCAATTGTAGCGACCGTTGCCGGCCTCATGGCCATCAGGCAACGCGATTTTGCATTGCAGGAGCGTACCGCCGCGGATCGTACGACGCGCTTCATGATATCCCTGTTCAGCCTCGCCGATCCTGGTGAGAACCGCGGCAACACGGTCACCGTGCGCGAAGCGCTCGATCGTGGGGCGGCGGAAATCGATGCCGGCATGGAACACGAACCGGCGGTTCGTGCTGAGCTGCTTACCGCCATGGGGCAGGCCTATTCGGGCCTGGGGTTCTACGATCAGGCGGAGAAATTCTTGGCCAAAGCGCGCGCCGATCAAGACGTGACTCGAGTGTCGGGTGAGTCCCGGGTGCGTACGCAGAGTGCATCGGGATCGAATCTGTATCTAGCCGGCCACTACGACGAGGCCGAGAAAATACTGTCGCAGGCGGTAGCGATAGCACGCAAGGAACTGCCCGCGGAGAGCGACCTTAAGTCGGAAGCACTCGACGACCTTGCCGAGGTCGAGGTGCAGCTGGAAAAATATCCGCAGGCCGAGAAGCTGTGCCGAGAGGCGCTTGCTTCCGATCGGCAGCGCGGACCCGGCCATGAAAAGGTCCTTGCGCACACGCTCGATACTCTGGGCAGCGTGTACTACGGCAGCGGCAATCTAAGCGCCGCCGAGAGCACGATGCGCGAAGCGCTCGACTTGCACCTGGCGGCCGGCGGTACGCGGGATGCGCACACCGCCCAGGCATTGAGCAATCTCGGTTCGGTGCTGTTTCAGTCCGGGAAATACGACGCAGCGAGCGACTTGTACCGGCAAGCGCTGCCGATTTACCGCGAAGTATATGGACCCGAGCACCCGGAAGTGGCGACGCTGCTCAACAACATGGGTCGCTCAGCGCTCTTGGCGGGGCATCTTGAAGCTGCACAGCCATTGCTCCGGCAGGCATTGGCGATGGACGAGAAGGCCAAAGGCCCGGACCACGACGACCTGGTGCCGCCGCTCAATAGTCTTGCGATGATCGACGGCTACACCGGCAACTTCCCAGAAGCGCAGGTCGAGATCGAGCGCGCCGAGCGGATTGCGCGGCTTCCCAATCAGGGCGCGCTGCTGGATCAGGTGCTACTCAACGCGGCGGATCTTGAACTTCGAGGCAACCACGTTGAGCGTGCCGCCGCTCTGCTGGCGGAGTCACGCCGGCTTCTGCAAGCTGCATACCCGGCGCAGCAGCAATCGACGGAGGCGTGGCGCTTCGCGATTTTGGAATCCGTCGAGGCGGAATGGATCGCGCACCAAGGCGATCCGGCGACCGCGCGAGGCAAGCTTGAGTCAGCGTTGCCGATCATTGAAATGAGATTCGGCCCGACGGGCTTTCAGAGCCTGTTGGCCCACCGAAGATTGAAATTCATTGAAGGGCAGGCAACTTAAGAGCAACGAGCCACCGGTGGTTGCAATGACGTTAGCCGCCAAGCTGCGATAATAAAAAGGTCAATCACTCCAGGGTCCAGCCGTCGGGGCGCTCCAACAACACTGCCTTTCCCCCGGCTACGTAAAAGAAGAACACGTTCCGATGAGCGCAGAGGTCGGTTCCGGTGTATGCATAAGTCCGCGCATTGACCGTTAGCGACGCCGTTCTGCGCGTACAACTTTTATCCGTGTAATTGAAATCGACCTCGATCACATCCTGGGGACTCTCGATGACCACCGTCGAACCATTCGGCTGCTTGAGAGTGAGTGCGGGGCTGCAGGCGCCACTGGCGCAATTGCCGTTTTCGATCGCCGCGGCATTGTCGAATTGGTAGATCATCACTTGCGAGTCGATGTGATCACTTTTGCGGCTGGGCGGCTCGTTTGGCGACGGGCCCCAGTTGAGCATGTAGGCCACGCAAATGTATGTGGGGTTGTTCGGGTAGACCGAGCCCGTGTAGTAATTCGAGGAGCAATTGGAAGCGGGCAGATTCGGAAACGACGCACCAAGACTGGTGCCCGCGGCGGAAGGTTCTCTTGGCGTGCCCGGCGAAAACGCAAGCTGATAGACGAAAGAGGTGTCCGGTTCATTGATGGTGAGCGACGCTGAATCGCTCATTAGAAACGGAAAGTCGAAACCCGGGCCTGGATGAATTGGCGGAGGGAAGTAGCTCGGTGTGTCGACGGAAATCGTGCGCGCCGCAGCCGCACCCCATATCCCTACTGCAAATATCGCCGCCGCCAACCGGTAATAATGCCTCTTCATATCCGACCCCCCCGATTTGGAGTTTCCATGCTGCGGTCGCAATTATGAATACAATCTGCGTGAAACGCACACCGACCTTCGGTGTGAATACAAACAACGAGATTTCCCGGGGAACGACCCATCGGCCGCTGGTTTGGCGTTGCCCTATTTATGGTTGCTGCATCGCACATAGGAATTTCTCGAACGTAGCAGCTTCGGCCGAAGTCCTGTTTCAGTAAACGTGTTCGTCGATGGTCGCGGCTAGCGATAACCGGGTTCCGTCGCGCAATGAATGATCCAGATGAGGTTGCCGCCACTGAGATCGCCGAAGGAACCACCCGCAAAAATTAATCGGCCCTCGCCCTTATACACAAATTCAGACCGCGTTCGATCGCTGCCGAAATAGAAAGGAATAAAGGCTTTGCCGGTAATATATGCGCCCTGATCTGTTGGCGGTCCCGCAATGTCCATCACTTGCTTGAAACCCATGCCGATCTTCAATTGCGTGAATCTGCTATTCGGCGCAGCAATCCCAGTTATCTCTCCCTCGTAATCATTGATCCCTTTAACCTTCTGACCATGCCCACTCTCGACCTTTGTGGCATCGATAACTTCGCCATTGGCGTTCATTCCGGGGTGAATCGCTGCTGACTTCGCCGGCGAATCGGCGCTACCTTCAGTACGCGTCGAAGAGCTGCCACCCATTTGGGCACACCCTACGAATATCAAAGAAAATACAGTCAGCGAAATCCAAGAACCCGCTTTTGTGTTCATGTGCGATTATCTTCCCGGCTGCAAAAAGTCCTATGAGTGATCATTAAAATGGCAAGTGATGTTAGCCGTTCTTTCAGGCGAGGGCGACGGTCAATGCATGTTGCGTCGCAATGTTCGAGTAGAGCAGTGCGGCCCAACAATCTGCTCGGAGTTCGCGATTGGAAGGAGGTCGCGGAGGGCCAATGCCATCGGGCGTGGACGAACCGCCTATTGAAAGACGCGTAGCGGGTGAGGCGCCGCTCGGCGCCCTCACCCCAGACCTGCGCGCGAGAATCTACCGGCAGATGTTGTGGCTCCGTCAGCCTGAGGGTTTTCCGCCCTTTATTGGAGTGCCCGGGCGACGAAACCCATCGTTATCCACCATCGACAACGGCACGTTTTCGCCCGAACCTAAATCCGCGACGGCATCTTCAATCCTGCGAATTCGCTCGAGCGTAGCCTTCGCAGGACGCAAGATGTAGCAATGGTTGGTAGTGTCGTAGCCCTTGAACGAGTAGACGGTGACGTTTGACATGAGTGGACCCTTAGATCCGGCGATCCTTTGGTAATCGACAACAACCCGCCGAAGCTGGGCATCCGGAATTCACGGGGCATCTTTCAACAATCTTTCCACGGACAGTGTACTCGGATTCCGAAATAGCCCCCGTCCGGGAGTGCAATTAATTGAGTGGCGCCTGGTCATGGCGATTTCATGTTGGCGATTTAACTTACCGTGATGGACTTCGAGAGGCCCGTGGCAGTACTCCGCCAATCCTTGTTCAGGGTGCATACCAGCATGTCAAGCTGTCCATCGACCACTTTGCAGAAAATGGAGTCTGCAGTTCATCGAGGAAGGTAGCAAACATGGATGCTTGTAGACCGCCTATTTCCGTTGCCCCTGTGGATCACAACTCACGAGTGCACATTCGATCCGTACCGGCTGGAACAATAAAGAGAAATAAACTCGAAGGTCAGCGACGCGCTGGCGCCCTGGGCCTCCCGATAAGGGGCAGGTTATCAGGGGTAGTGCGGGCCTAGACAGGAGCTACTCTCCGACGGGCACGATTAGCGCGGCGCCATGACGCCTTCAGCGGCCGCCGACTGCAATTCCGCTTCGGCGAGTACCGTGAGATTGCGGTGCGTCAGCAGGGCCGTCAACGGCCACTTCGGATCCGGGATGCCACGGCGCAACGCGGCCAGCGCGCGCGCCTTGGCGCCGCCGGCCACCAGCAGCAATATCTCTCGTGCCGCGACAATGGTCGATATACCGACGGTGACGCCGTACTCCGGAATGGCAAACTTGCCTTGGGTTTGCGCCACATGCGTGGCGCGGGTCTCGGGGCTCAAGGCGACCACATGCGTCCGCGCCGACCAATCGCTGCCGGGCTCATTGAAGCCGATGTGCCCGTTGGCGCCCAACCCTAGGATGGCCAAATCCAGTCCGCCGGCTGCCGCAATCGCCGCCTCGTAGTCGCGGCATTCCGCCTCGATACCGGCGTCGCCCCGCAACAGCCGAATGTGTTCCTCCGGCACGCCGGCCGGCATCAAGAAATGCTCTCTCAGGAAACGCGCATAGCTCAAGGGGTGAGCTGCGCTCAAGCCCAAATAGTCATCCAGATTGAAAAACCGCGCCTGCGCCGCCGACAGCTGCTTCGCCGCCGCTCGCGCCACCAACTCGGCATACAGCCCGAGCGGTGTTTGCCCCGTGGGCAAGGCGATGACCGCCTCCGGCTTGCGTGCCAGCAGCGCTGCAACGTAGTCCGCGGCGGCGCGAGAGAACTCGCTGCCGCCGCGGCACCAAAGCATGGTTGATGAGGGCGCCGACATCCTTAGAACGAGCGTTTAAGCGTCTCCAATTTATTGTGCTTGCTGCGCGGATTGCATACTTAGAGCCGCATCGTAGTGCGCAAGAAATTCTTGTATTACCGCGCGTACGCCGGTTTTATCGAACAGGTAATACAATTCGTTCGCGCGCGGCGCGCGTCGGAAATAATCTTCTTCCGGAACGCGTGGATAATCCGGACGGTGCGCAATGGTTGCCACACTACAGGTGACCTGCTCATCCGGAGAGAGTCGTAAATCATGCATGGACTCCAAGGCAAACAATTTCCGGACTTGCAGGGCATGCGTGGTGGGAAGCGAATAAATTTTCTGCATGCTGACATGCCGCTCGCCGGGCGGCAGCGAGACGACGGTGCCCGCGGGTCCATATGGATAATGGTTGCTGTCGGTGTGATTGGTGTAAAGCAGAAAGATTGGGTTACCTTGCCATTGCTCGAGTGCTTGGCCGAGGGCCACGCTGGTGAATTCATGATCCGGATGAGTGTCAAGCCGTGGATCAGGCATCACCACAATCTCCGGGTTCACCTTGCGCAGCACCTCAACCAAATCCTCGACCAAATGCTGCCAGGTGTTGCTGCGCGCTGCACTCGATACCAGATTGCTCAAGTTGGCGCGCCGATAGAGCGCCACATCGGTATTGGCACCATAGACTTCGGGAATCGTTTGCTTAGGGGCCAGATACATCGCATCCAATTTCCCATCGAAGTAACCGAGATTGGCGGTGCGCTGCGGAGGAATATTGCCCTGCCACGGAATAGTCACGCTATCGACCGCACGCAAATAGCCTTTGAGGGCGTAGTGCTCGGCCGGGTCGCTGACGCTGGCGCGATAGTTCATGTCGCCGGCATTGCCTGCGGTGACCGTGACCACGCTGGCTTGCCGATCGGCATACAGGCCAAACGCCGCGATTTCGGCATCATCGGGATGAGGCGCAACGACCAAGATGCGTTGCCGCAGGTCGAGATGATTGTCGAATAGACGCAGCGTGGCCGTTTCGGCTTCGAGCGTCACTGCATGAGTGCGAATGATGACTTCGGCACCACCGGCCAGTTGCTCATGCAAGCTGCCTAAGTTCAACCAGCGCACGCCCACCGCATTGGCATCGAGATACTGTTGAATGCGGAACTCGCCGACCGACACTTCAACGTAAGGGTTTTGTTCTGCGCCCCAGCTGCGGACCGCGAGCAAAGCAGTGTCCCATGGAGTGACTGTGCGTGGCCAGGTGAAGCGTACGCCGTCGGCCATTCTCGACAGTCGGATGACCTGGGTAGCGCTGTCTGCCGCCGCAAATTCATAAGGGTCGCTCTCGTAGCGTGTTGCGGTTGCGGCACCGGCCGCCGGCGGCACATTGGGAGCTGATGGCGCCTGAGCGCCGCTGATCCGTGCGGTGGCCGCGAAGATCGCCATAACCATGCTTGCAGAGTATCTATGCATCGATGACTCACACGTCGGTGTAGTTGGTGCCGCCCCTGGTTGCGTTGCGAATGAGCGGTCGCGCCCACACGCCGACGCTCAAGACGAAGCCGAAGGTGAGATACAGAAACAGCATTCCAAATCGCAGGCCGTACCGATCCCCGAGCCAGCCGATGACAAAGGGCACGAGCGCACCACCCATGATACCCGAGCACAGGATCCCGGCGAATGGACCGTGGTGCTGGGGGACCGAGTTCAAACCCAGCGACACCAGTGTGGGCCACATGATGGAGGCGAAGAAACCGATGCAGGGAAAGGCCACTCGGGATACTTCGGCCGAGCCAAACAGGGCCGCCGACAGCAGGCACAGCGCGCCGAGCGAAAACCCGATCAATACACGGCGACTGTCGAAGAGCTTCAGCAAGCCCATTCCCAAGAGACAGCCGGCGGTCATGAGTCCCCAGAAGTAGGCGACCGCATCCGCACCACCCTTGTGGGGATCGACATGGTGATAGCGCTCGAGGAACGGCGACATCCAATCAGCCGTGCCCTGCTCGCAGCCGACGTAGGCAATGATCGCGAGAAAATACAGCCAGACGTATGGATTGCGCAGAAGCTGCCGATACATGGAAAGCGTGCCCGCCGCCTCCTCCTCCGTACGCTCCACCTTCGGCAAGCGCAGCCATGTGATCACCACCACGCAAACGGCGGCGACCACGGCAAATAGCCAATAAATCGACACCCACGGAAGCGCGGGAGTTGTAATGCTCGCGAGGACCCCGTAGAGGCCCGTAAGATCGCGATGCGCAGGATCGAGGTGCCTCACGAGATCGGAATAAACCAACGGACTCACAAAGGAAGCGGCGCCGAAGATGAGCTGCGCAAACGCCGAGTTGAATGCAAAGTGCTCCTCCCCTCCGGCCACACGCAGCAGGGGATTGATCGCCACCTGCAGTACCGCCATCCCGGCTCCGATGACAAAAAGCGAAGTCACGGCCATTGAATAAGTGGGGAAGGCCGCGAAGCTTGCCGCGCCGAGGGCCGCCGCCACGAAGGAGGCGACCATGGGTTTCTGTTCTCCCCAGCGCTGCACCGCAAAGCCCGCCGGAATCGACATCACGCCGTACGCAATGAAGAACGCGAACGGCAGGATCGCGGCCATCGTGAGCGACACGTGGAAGTCGGCGATGATGTCGGGAATCAATGGCCCCAAGATATTGGTGATAAAGGAGATCACGAAAAACACCAGGAACACGACCGCGACCAGAAATTGGCTTCTGCCTCGAGTTCCGGCGCGCACCGTGGATGTCATTGTCATTCGATCGTCCCTCGTTTACGGCGGGTCGCGACTTACACGACCGGCACTTGACTGATGTTGTTCTTCGGGTCCATCCAGAAGGATTCGTTCACGAAACGGGCGAATATTTCGCGCGGCAGGATGGCGGTGCGCTCGATCGGCTCCACCTTCGGGCGAACGGTATGTAGGCCGGGCATGCCGACGCGGGCATCGAACTCGGGCGCGTTGTAGGAAATGTGGTCGAAGTCATGGTCGAACCAAGGTTCGCCGATGAACTGGTAGACCGTCCGCATGGCCGCCGACGGATTGCGCGCCAGGCTTTCGTAGGTCAGCAGCAGCAAGTGGCCCGGGGCATATTGGCCATAGAACGCATCCTTGGTGGCCTGGAAGGAGAATCCGACCATGCCGCGCGGATCGGTCAGCGCCTCGACGCGCGAGTACACGGTGGTGTTGGTGTCGAATCGGAACACCTTGCTGACGCCGACCGGTTGCCTGCGCACCAGCCGTTCCATGCTGTCCAACACCCAGGACAACTGGCGAACGCAGGCGATGACCTTGGCCTCCGGAAACAGAGTCTCCAACAATTGCATCCGGCTGCACCACAGCCGGCTGGTATCGAAAATGACGCCGGCGTCCGCCTGTCCCGCGTAGAAGTTCTCGACCAGGCCGCGCAGCATGGCAACGCGTTGTTCGTCGGAGACATCGAAGGCAAAGTCGTTCTTGCTGCTCGCCTCCGCCATCACCACCCCCATGATGTCGGCCAGCGGACTGGTCATGCCCGAACGGAAGCGAGGGTTCTGGTTGAGGATGGCAGCGAGGAGCGTGCTGCCCGAGCGCGGCATCCCGGAAATGAAATGGAACTTGCGGGCAGTGTTCGCGACATGGGGTACCGCAGGCATGGGGCCCT